>OBZC01001168.1_pt1 | contig 19821 bp, 18 predicted proteins | sample 1538231 | NCBI WGS metagenome assembly OBZC01 (sample SAMEA2580225, study PRJEB22360) | human gut metagenome | biome: human gut; feature: human-associated habitat; material: faeces | place: Denmark | collected 2008/2010 | reverse complement strand
CGGAGCGTCTGCGGACGCTCCGGGGTCCCCTTTTCACAAATAAAAAGGATAGCGGAACACCCGCAGTGGTGTTCCGCTATCCTGAAATGCAAAAAGCTTATGTTAGCCCTCGATGAGCTCCACGGTCTTCATCTTGACCGGGGTGGTGGGCTTGTCGTTCCAGTCGGTGCGGACAGAAGCGATCTTATCCACAACGTCCATGCCGGCAACCACCTTGCCGAAGGCGGCGTACTGGCCGTCCAGATGGGGGGCATCCTTGTGCATGATGAAGAACTGGCTGCCTGCGCTGTTGGGGTTCATGCTGCGGGCCATGCTGATCACACCGCGGGTGTGCTTGAGGGGGTTGTTGACGCCATTAGCGGCAAACTCGCCCTTGATGTTCCAGCCCGGGCCGCCGGTGCCGGTGCCCAGCGGGCAGCCGCCCTGGATCATAAAGCCGGGGATGACACGGTGGAAGGTCAGGCCGTTGTAAAAGCCCTCCTTGACCAGCTTTTTGAAATTCTCACAGGTGATGGGGGCAACTTCCTCGTTCAGCTCGATGTCGATGATGCCGCCGTCTTCCATAGTAATGCGAACCATAACGCTACAATACTCCTTTTGTGTTGACCCCGCAGCGGGGGTGTTGGTGGGCAGAAATGCCTGCCCGGATATCCCTTATAGTATACCATAGGTTTTGCCCGTTGCAACGATGCAGATGCAACGTTTTTGTGAATTATCTGCCCCAATAGGCTAAAAATACGCGCCGCAACCGGAGTTTGCGCTCTGGTTGGTGGACGCAACCGGGCTTTTGTGCTAAAATCGTGCCACAAAAAACCACAAGAGAAAGCTTCCAAAGGAGGAAACGAATATGAAAAGTGATTTTCTGACCAACCTATTTTTCAGAGCGCTCCAGACGGTGAGCATCGCGACGATGCTCGTGCGGCTGCTGCTACCGGTGGCCATCGTGGCTGCACTCTATCTGCTCTGGCGCATTGCCCGCAATCTGGAAAAGCCGCCCAAACTCACGGAGGAAGTCAAGATCGTGCGCAAGTCGCTTTCTGAAACGCTCAAGGAGAACCGCACCCGCTGCAAGATGACGCAGGAGTTTGTGGCTGAGAGCATCGGCGTAAGTCGTCAGGCGGTGTCCAAGTGGGAGAACGGCACCTCGGAGCCGAACACCTCTAACCTGATGGCACTGGCAAGGCTGTACGGCATCCCGGCAGAGGATCTGCTCAAGGGCGTGGAAAGCGCACTGGAAGCGGAAAAGAAGTGACCCTTTTTGGCGCCTGAACTCCCTCAGTCAAAACCTGACGGTTTTGCCAGCTCCCTCTGGGAGGGAGCCTTTGGCAGTACGGCAAAGTTTCCGGTTTTGCCAAAGGCCCCATCTCCGAGGGGGCTGTCGAGCGCAGCGAGACTGGGGGAGTTCGCATTGCATGAGCAGACGGAAGGGGTTTCACAACTCCCCCTGCATCTCCACCATATCCGCCCAGAAGCGCTTGGGGCAATGGGTCATGCGGCCTTTTTCGTTGTGGCGCGCCTTGATTTCCAGCGTTTTGTAGAACTGCGTCCACAGCGCCTGAAACTGCTGCTCCCGCGCACTGGGCGGCGGCAGCTCCAAGGGCGCTGCCAGCTCCAGCAGCCGGGTGCTGTGCCCCTCGTGCAGCAGCACCGCCTGATGGACGGCATCGTAGATCATGAAATCCTCCTCCGGAAAGCGTCCGCAGAAGTGCGGGCGCAGCAGGGGGAGGATATAATTTTTGGGGTGGATGACAGCGCCTAGCATCCCGTCGTGCTCCTCGAACCGCACAAAGCCCTGAAACTTGTCTACCTCCCAGTCCAGACTTTTTTTCATGGCGTAGAGGGGCGCGACCACCGGATGCCCCTCCCGCTTGACCGTGCCCGGGCCCAGCGCAAAGGCTAGATGCAGAAACCGGAGCAACAGCAGCTCCTTGTCCTCCTGCCCGGAGAGAAAATCCCGGCTGACAAGGTACTCGGTCTCTGCGCCCAGCTTTTTGCCAAAGCTGGCGAACACCCGCCGGGCAACGGCGGGGTCGGTGGGGATATCCTTGACCGGGTAGAGGGTGGCGGTCTCCCGCTGGGGCGTCCACACCGCAAAGGGAAGCTCGTGCTGGGCAAAGCTTTCGTACACGCAGCACAGAAAGCCCTCAAAGCTGCCGTCGTACAGGTAGACCACATCGGCATCGTGCAGCTTGCGTGCCCCTTTGGGGCTTACAGCGCCTTGGCAAGACATTGCACGGCCTCCTCTCGTACCATGCGGACAGCCGCCCGGGGCGGCACGCCCTGCCCGATGAGGTTGTCTACAGCGGGCGGGCTGAACAGGCTCAGCTGCTCACAGCTGCCGCTGAATACGTTGGGGTCGATGAGCGCCCGGGTAATGCGCTCCCGCCCGGCACTGCCGCGCCCCGGGTGCGCCCCGGAAAAGCCCCGGCAGGTGATAAAATACTGCGCCCGCTTGAGCACCACGCCCATGCGTTTTAACTCGTCCAGACCCAGCGCCGCCTGCTTGCGGGCGCGCCAGATGCGCCGGGCACTTTTTGGGCCGATGCCCGGCACCCGCAGCAGCATCTCGAAGGGAGCGCGGTTCACGTCCACCGGGAACAGCCCGTAGTGCTGCACCGCCCAGTTGCATTTGGGGTCCAGATAGGGGTTGAAGTTGGGATTGTTCTTATCTAAAATTTCGTCTGCTTCGAACTGGTAGAACCGCAGCAGCCAGTCGGCCTGATACAGCCGGTGCTCCCGCAGAAGGGGCGGCTTTGTGTTCAGTGCGGGCAGGCGGGTGTCCTCGGCTACCGGGATGTAAGCGGAGTAGAACACCCGCTTCAGCCCGTATTTCTGGTACATTCCCTCGGTCAACTTTAAAATGTGGTAGTCCGTCTCCGGCGAAGCGCCTACGATCATCTGGGTGCTCTGCCCGGCGGGGGCGAATTTGGGCGCGTGGCGGTAAAGGGTAAGCTCCTCCCGGCTGGCAGCGCCGGACACTGCGATCTGCTTCATGGGGCGGAAGATGGAGTGCCGCCCCTTGTCCGGGGCAAGCAGGTTCAGGCTGCGCTCGCTGGGCAACTCCACGTTTACGCTCAGACGGTCGGCCAGATACCCCAGCTGCTGCAAAAGTTCCGGGCTTGTGCCCGGGATGGCCTTGGCGTGGATGTAGCCCCCGAAGCGGTATTCGCCCCGCAGCAGCCGCAGCACCGCCAGCATCCGCTCGGTGGTGTAGTCCGGGGTGCCCAGCACCGCGCTGGACAAAAACAGCCCCTCGATGTAGTTGCGGCGGTAGAACTCCATGGTCAGTTCTGCCAGTTCCCGGGGCGCAAAGGTGGCGCGGGGGATATCGTTGGAGCGGCGGTTGACGCAGTAGCCGCAGTCGAAGGAGCAGCAGTTGGTCATGAGCACCTTGAGCAGGCTGACGCAGCGGCCATCGGCGGTAAAGGCGTGGCAGCAGCCCGGGGCATAGCAGCTGCCTACCGTGCCCGGGCGCGCGGTGCGGGACGCCCCGCTGGAGGTGCAGGCAACGTCATATTTGGCGCTGTCCGCCAGAATAGTCAGCTTGTCCATCAGGGTCTGTTCCATGCAAAAAACACCTCCAAAGAGGATAAAATCGGGAAAAAGGGTCAAAAAATAAAGCCATACGCAACACAGCAGATGGCTTTATGAAAAACAGGGGACGTCTGGCCGCAAACCCTCTCAGTCATCGCTACGCGATGACTGAGAGGGTTCCGCTTACCACTTGGCCTTGGTCTCCACCACGCGGCCTGCAATGTGCAGGTGGTTCAGGTCCTCGCCCTTGATGACCATCTCATGATAGGCGGGGTTGAAGGGCTGCAATACCACGCAGTTGCCGCGCTGGATGTAGCGCTTCAAAGTGCCCTCGCCCTCGTCGCCGTAGATCAGCACGCCCAGGTCGCCGTTTTCCAGCGTGTCCTGCTTGTGCACCAGCGCAAGGTCGCCGTCCTGAATGCGGGGCTCCATGCTGTCGCCGCGCACCACCAGATAAAAATAGTTGGCGGGGTCCTTCACCCGGGCGTACTCCTGCCCGTAGTCCTCTTCAAAGGCCAGTGCGCCGTAGCCTGCCTTCACTGTGCCGATGACCGGGATCAGGCTCTCGGTGTAGCTGCCGAAAAAGCGCTCCTCGGGGGCAGAAACATTGCTGACCGGGCGGTACAGCCCCAGCAGATAGTCCGCCGTGGTGTTCAGCAGCTCCGCAATACGGGCCACAGTGGAGGGGTCGGGGGAGGACTTGCCGCTTTCCCACTTGCCGACAGCCTGCTGGGTGACCCCCAGTCTGGCGGCAAGCTCCGCTTGGCTGACGCCCTGCTTTTTGCGGCACTCCTTCAATAGCTCTGAAAACGACATAATGATGCTCCTTTTCCCGATGGGTGGTTTATGTTGGTTTTATTATACAACAAAAAGGTGTTTCTGTAAAGAGAAAATCCAAAAAAACTTCGAATAAAGGTTGTGGTAAATGGGGCTGCTGTGCAGCTATCGTACAGAAAAAAGAAAAAATTTGCATAAAGGCTTGACAGAACAGCGTAAATCTGGTAAAGTAAATAGGCATTCGACACGGCGTAACGCGAGTGTCCACAAGGAGAGATGTCCGAGTGGTTTAAGGAAGCAGTCTTGAAAACTGCCGTACGGCAACGTACCGTGGGTTCGAATCCCACTCTCTCCGCCATTTTTTTGAATAAGTGTAACGCACTTTGCTCTGGAGTAGTACTCAAGAGGCCGAAGAGGCGCCCCTGCTAAGGGCGTAGGTCGTCTAAACAACGGCGCGAGGGTTCAAATCCCTCCTACTCCGCCAAGAAAATCCCTCGTAGTTTCGTGAAAACTGCGGGGGATTTTCCTTTTTGTAGCGTTTTTACGCGTGAAAAAAGGGGTTCTGAAAAGCCCACAGGCTTTTCAGAACCCCAAAATTATAAAGAATCGTTCCACTTCAGCGGGCACTGCGCTTGTTCTCATACATGGCGTTGTCAGCCCGCTGATAGGCCTCTTGATAACCCTGCGCGTCAGCGGGAGCACTGTCCAGCGTGGATGCGCCAAAGGCGGCGCTCAGGTGCAGCTGCGCATCGCTTGCATCCGCAAGCCGGGTCTGCATCTCCCGGATCAATGTCTCGGCCTGCGCGGCAGAGCATCCCGGACACAGCAACAGAAACTCGTCGCCGCCCATGCGCACGGCAAGACTGCCCTCCGGCAGGGCGCGGCTCAGCACCTGCGCCGTCTGCTGTAAAAGCAGATCTCCGGCCTTGTGTCCCTGCTGGTCGTTGGTCTCCTTCAGGTGGTTGCAGTCGACCATGATAAAGCTTATAGGGTATGCAGCAGCTTCTATATAGGTTTTTCCGTGCAGTTCCAGATAGTTGCGGTTGTACAGGCCGGTCAGGCTGTCGTGAAAGGTGAGCCGCTCCACCTCTTTTTCCAGACGCTTGCGCTCGGTGATCTCGTCCACAATGCCCACGATGCCCACAAGCTCGCCCTTGATAAAGACCGGATTCTTGCGGATCTCAAAATACCGCACGCCCTCCGGGGTGGGAATCTCGCTGATGCACTGGCTGCCTACGCCAGTGCGCAGGATGTTCAGATCGTCCTCGTAGTATTCCCGCCCGAATTCCGGGTACACCTGTACCTCAGTGTCGGTCTTGCCCAGAATGTAGTCATCATCCCCATACACCATGTTGCAGTGCTTGGTAACAAAGGTGTACCGGCACTGGGTATCCTTGAAAAACAGGGTAAGCGGTGCGTTTTTCATAAAGGCAAGTAAGGTCTCGCAGTAGCTTTTAGGATCAAAGGGCTGCTCCATGGCTGTTTTCCTCCGCTGATAAGTCGTACTAACTTTGTGCTACTCTCATTATATAGCGAAGCATGGCCGGTTGCAAGGTAAAAAATGGCGGTCGAAATGCAAAATCTTACAGCAGCAGGTTCGTGATGCCTGCCAGCACCAGCAGGTGCACCGGGTAGAACCAGTAAAAGGCCTTCTTTTGCAGCGGACTGCACGCGCCGCGCTGCCCGTTATAGAACCAGACCAGTACAAAGGCCAGCGGTGCGGTGAGCTCGAACATAAACAGCAGCGCGCCTGCAAGGCACTGCCGCTTGCGGTCTGCGCGGGTCAGGTACAGCGCGCAGATGATGATCACGCCGATGGCGTTGTAGTCGGTATTGGCAGCCAGCGCCAGTGCGGCGCACCTGCTGCTGGGCGCCCCGCCCCGGTGCGGCCCCCCCGCCTGCCCACACAAGCCCCTGCCAGCCGGGCAGGCCGTTTTCCTTTTCAAAGCGCTTGAGCCCTGCCATAGCCAGCACGCCCAGCGCCAGCGTCCAGTAAACGTTCTGTGCACCCGGGTAAAAGGGGGTGCGGAAGAACGCAAGGTCAAAGGGTACTTCGCTCAGAAGGCCGAACAGCACCAGCCGCCCCAAATAGCCTTTGACGTTGTGGGTGTGCACAAAGCCCTCCACCAGCAAAAAGCAGAACAGGGGAAAGGCCAGCCGTCCGGTGAAGCGCAGCACCATGTCCAGCCGGTAAAGCGGATAGGCAGAAAGGGTGTCCTGCGAGAGGGTGCCGGCGTCCAGCCCGGGCGTAAGGATACCTGCCTCGATGCAGGACGCGCCGATGTGGTCCACCAGCATGGTGATGCAGGCAATGGTTTTAAGAGCAGTGCCGCTGAAAGTGCGGCGCTGGGATAGTGCGGTCATAAAAAATACCTCGTTCAGGTCGTTAAAAATCGTTACAGGAACTATAACGGAGGAAAGGCGGCATTTCCTGCAAAAATCGCGGCAAAATCTGCACAGAGCGTGCAAAAATCGGGGCAAAATGCTTGACAGAAAAGGCGCGGGATAGTACAATCAAGAAGATAATTGAACTATCTCAAATGAAAGATGAAAAAGATTCACAGAGAATCGGGCGTCTCCGAACCAGTAAAGACGGAAGGAGGCTTTGGGCATGACGCTATTTTCCTACGAAATTTTTGATGCTGTGGCGCGGCAGGGCAGCTTCAACAAGGCGGCACAGCAGCTGCACCTGACCCCCTCGGCCATTAGTCACGCCATTGCCGTAATGGAGGAGGAGCTGGGTTTTGCTCTGTTCAACCGCGGCAAAAACGGCGTGTCCATGACCAGTTACGGCGCTTCCCTGTATCCCTCTATCCGCGATGTGCTGAACAGTGACGAGGCGCTGAAGCAGAGCATCGCCCGCCTGAACGGCTTGGAAAAGGGCAAGGTGAAGCTGGGCGTGTTCAACTCGGTGTGCGCATCGCTGCTGCCCGGGCTGCTGAAAAGCTTTGCAGCGCATTATCCGCAGATCGAGATCGAAGTATATCAGGGCACCTACGACGATGTCAAGGAATGGCTGCGCACCGGTCAGGTGGACATCGCCTTCCTGTCCTCCACCTGCCGGGAGGAGTTCAACCTCACCGAGCTGTTCCGGGAGCCGCTGCTGTGCATCGTGCCGCAGGACTGGCCGGAGCCGCAGGACGGCGTAATGACCCCGGCGCTGATGAACGGCCAGAGCTTTGTAGTGCAGTGCGACGCCACCGACGCCGAGATGCGCCAGTTCCTCAAGAAATACAAGATCGGCACCGAGCGCCGCTGCCATGTCATCGACGACCAGTCCAACATCGCCATGGTGGAAGCCGGGCTTGGCATCTCCATCATGCCGCAGATGCTGCTGCGGGACTGCAAGGCCGCCGTCAAGGTGTACCCCATCGAGCCGGAGGAGTACCGCGTGGTGGGCTTGGCCGTGCAGCGCCCGGCGTCTATGGCTCCCGCCGTGGAGCAGATGTTCCACCATATCGTGGAGTACTGCCACGAGCTGGATCTTTCGCTGTAATAAAGAATACTTTTGTATCTGTCAACCGGGAAGTTCTGCGGAGCTTCCCGGTTGATTTTTTACAGAGAGTGTAGAGAAAAAGCGGCGCCTTCACCCCCTCAGTCTGCTCACTGCGTTCGCAGCCAGATTCCCCTTTTTGTCACCTGCGGTGACATCTTCCCCCGGAACGGGGGAAGTCATCCCTCTCTGGGACGCCTTTGGGCTATGCCGGAAAGTTTGCCGCCGTCTCTAAAGCCGTCCCCTTGGGGAAGGTGGCATCGCCGCAGGCGATGACGGAAGGGGTGTCTCCGTCTTGTCTGCCGCCGCAAGTAAAAATTGCATCCGGCGGCAAAAAGGATTATACTATAAAAAATGTCTGCGGTGCACAGGCCGCAGGGGCAGAGGAGATGAAGCATGAAACGACGGGACTTTTGTAAGGGTCTTGCGGTGACCCTTGCGGCGGGGGCACTGGCTCCCGGAGCGGCGCTGCCGCAGGCCGGGGCGGCTACGGCGCTGGTCGGCCGCGCCGTGCCGGACGACTACTATACCCTGTGGTACCGCAGCGACCGCTGCAGCGCTGACCTGCGGCACGATTACTATTACAGCGACAGCCTGTTCGACCACGCCGCCACAGAGTACGACGATAAGCTGGCACTGGCCACCTTGGGCATGGCTGCGGCTGCGGACAGCTCGTGGGAGAGCGACCAGTACTATTGGATGACGGGCGAGGTCGGCCGTGCCGCCCATATCCGGGATGCCTTTGCAAAGCTGGGCTTTGCCGAGGTGCAGCTGTTCAACTATACCCACAGCCTGAACGATGCCCCGGATACGGCGGCCTGTGCCGTTGCCCGCAAAACACTGGTGCGCGGCGGCAGACAGGTGACCATCATCGGGGCGTTCGTGCGCGGCTCCGGTTATGGAGCCGAGTGGTCCGGCAACCTTCATGCAGGCTCCGGCAGCGCCCACACGGGTTTTGTAGCAGCGGCGCGGCAGCTGACTGAAAAAATACGCGGATATGTTCAGGCATCGGCCAAGCGCCAGCCGCTGGGTACCCTGAAGCTCTGGATGGGCGGCTACAGCCGTGCCGGCGGCGTAACGAATTTAGTGGCGGGGGGGGGCGCCCCCCGCGGCGCCCCCCCGGGACAACTTCGTCTATACCTTTGCCGCCCCGGCTGCGCTGGCGGCGGCAGACTGCCCCGAACTGCAGCAGGACTTTGACAACAACCATACGGCAAGCGGCAGTCTGAAAAAGAACTGGAGCGCCAGCAACATCTTCAACATCATCTCCAGCGGAGATGTGGTCCCCCGGGTGCTGCCCGCAGAGTGGGGCTTCTACCGCAACGGCAACGACCGTTTTCTGCCCGCTACAGTTGTCCCGGAGGAACTGCAGGCGCTGAACGACCGCAGCGCAGGGATGGAGGGCGAACCGCTGGATTTCGGGCGGCTGGCCGTCACCGAGGAGACCGATGCCGTGCTGCAGTCCATGATGACCCTGTTCGGCAGCCGTCAGACCTATCACGAGGACTACGAGGACGCCATGCGCTGTATACTGCAATGCGTGACCACCCGCTCGGAAGCAGAGGTGACCCGGGGCGTCATTCTGGACGATGCTGCCGTGGTGGCGCAGCTGCGCAGCATGGAGCCCATGCAGCAGTTCCCGCAGGAAAAGGTGGAGCGCTGTGTGCAGGCGGCCTCTGCCCTGAGCCGCCCGCTGCTGGAGAAGCTGGGCAATGCAGTGCCGCTGCAGGCACAGCAGATCGTGATCCCCATGCTGGCAGTCGGTCTGTGCTTTGAATTGGACCCGGAGACGCTGCAGCTGGTGTCAGACTTTGTATTGTCCACCATCACGGTAAAGGGGCAGCTGAGCGGCATCCTGAAAACAGTGCTGTGTCACTTTTTGGAAACCTACATTACCCTGCTGGAATACTATGACCCTGCCGACCACGGCATGGAGCCCTATACCCGGCAGGAAGAGCTATAAGCAAAAGGCCGCTGCGCAGACATCGCGCAGCGGCCTTGGCTTTTTACAGATAAGATCAGAACTTGAACAGGTTCAGCCCGGTAACGGGGTCGTACTGGCGGTCTACTGTGCCGTCCAGAACATCCACCACCATCTCACAGGTGGCGCTGACCACCGCCCGGTTCAGATGTCCGCCGAACACCTCGCCCTTGTCGTTGCCGGCGCTCATGTGCAGGTGGGTGTAGAATGCGCCGTTCATGGTGTTGATGGTGCCGGTCAGGGACACGATCTCAAAACTGCCGCTGAAGGTGTTGGCGTAGTATTTCTTCTCCGCTACATTGTATACGCCCACCGTAAAGCTGTTGGTGGCGCCCAGCGCCTGCACGGCGGCAAGGCGGATGTTTTCCTTCAGGGCAAGCTCTTTGACCTGTTCAAGGATCTCTTCGTCCTTGTCGATGCGTACAATGATCTTATTGCCAAAACGTTTGTATTCCATGGAAAAGCATCTCCTTTATGTGGCTTTTTTGTGCGCTGCCCTTTGCCGGGAGCGCGTGCGGATTTATTGATCTTCTGAACCCGATCCAAGTTCTTCCAGCTCTTTTTCGTTTTGGAGATCTTCATTGGTTTTCTCTCCGGTGATAGCACGGTAAGCTTCTTTGATGCCGTTTTTCACTGCCCATTTGATAACGTAATACAGCGCGATCAAAATAAGGATGGCGGTTCCTCCGCTGATGCCTAATTCGTTCCACATGATTCGAGCCTCCAAATTTCAATTTGTTGAACTAAATCGAGTATACCACACCCGCCAAGGAAAGAACACCCCGATAGCGTAAAATTTGCAGGTGGAAACTTGTCGGGGCGGGGACTTGGCAAACCCAACGTGATTGCGCTATAATAGAGCCATAACAGTTCCACAAAGGTGTGGTAAGGGAGGTGCGGTCATGATCCGGGTGGCAGTCGTAGAGGATGACGCGGAGGTGCAGGGGGTATTGCAGGAGTACATCCGGCGGTATACCCGGCAGTATGGGACAGAATTTGAGGTATCGGTCTTTGCGGACGGGGTGGACATTCTGGACAATTACCGCGCCGTCTACGATGTTATTTTTCTGGATGTGGAGATGAAGCATCTGGACGGCATGACCACGGCAGAGCGCATCCGGCAGATGGATGCAGACGTCATCCTGATCTTCATCACCAATATGGCGCAGTATGCCATCCGGGGCTACTCGGTGGGAGCGCTGGACTATGTGCTGAAGCCGGTGCCGTATTTTGCATTTTCCGAGCAGCTGAAAAAGGCCGAGAAAAATTTGGCCCGCCGCGCCAGCCACTATCTCATGGTCCCGGTGGAGAGCGGCCTGCGGCGGCTGGACAGCTCCCGGCTGTATTATCTGGAAAGCGAAGGCCACCGGGTGCATTACTACACCGAGGACGGCGATTTTTCGGCACCGGGCACCCTCAAGGCAGTGGAGGAAAAGCTGGCGGGCCGCCCCTTTGCCCGCTGTAACAGCGGCTATCTGGTAAATCTGGCGCAGGTGCAGGCGGTGCAGCAGAACACGGTGCAGGTGGGACCCTATGAGCTGCAGATCAGCCGCCCCAAGCGCAAGGCCTTTCTTGCCGCACTGACCGACTACATCGGAGGTGAGGGCTCATGACCATGCTGCCGAACATCCCCCGCCTGTACACGGCCCTTGAGGGTTTGTGGGCGGTCCTCCTCTCCGCCCGCCCCCTGCCGCGGCGGTTCCACCGGCAGACCGCGGTCACGGTGGTGTGGGCACTGGTGCTGGGAATCTTTTTGCACAAGACCGGCTATGTGCCGCTGGCGTGGTGGGTGCCCTGTATGCTCTGCGCGGTGCTGCTGCTCTACGGGTATCTGTGGGGCAGCCGGGCGGTCAACTGGCTGGAGGCACTGTACATCACCGCCCGGGCGTTTCTGCTGGCAGAGTTTGCTGCCAGCGCAGAATGGCAGCTGCACTGCTGGCTGTTCCCGCACCGGAGCGGCTTTGACCCGCTGGCGCTGGCGCTGCTGGCGGCGGTCTACGGCGCGGTCTACGGCTTGATGTTCTGGCTGGAGCGCAGCCGTCCGCTGCCCGAAAAGCATCTGGACATCAGCAACAAGGCTGCGCTGGCGGCATTTGTCATGGCGGGCACGGTGTTCGTGGTCAGCAACCTTCTGTTTCTGGGGGAGAGCCCGGCGACTATGAACGTGTTCTGCATCCGCACGCTGGTGGATTTCTGCGGGGTGCTGATCCTGACGCTGCAGCACGAGCAACTGCGGGAGAGCGCGCTGCATCAGGAGCTTTCTGCCATGGACAATGTGCTGCACCGGCAGTACGAACAGTACAAGCGCAGCAAGGAGGGCATCGAGCTCATCAACAGCCGCTACCATGAATTGAAGGTCCAGATCGCTGATATCCGTGCCCAGCGGGACCGCGCCAAGCAGGACGCGGCGCTGGCAAAGATGGAGAACAGCATTCTGCAGTATGAGGCGGAGAACAAGACCGGAAACCCGGTGCTGGACATCCTGCTCACCGCCAAGAGCATGGAATGTCAGGAAAAGCAGATCCGCATGACCAGCGTGGCAGACGGGCATCTGCTGGACCATCTGTCCACCCGGGAGATCTGCACGCTGGTGGGCACCGCGCTGGACAACGCCATTGAAAGCTGCGCCGCCGAGCAGGACCCGGAAAAGCGGCTGATCCGCACGGCGGTGTATGCCCAGAACGGCTTTGTGCTGTTCCGGGTGGAGAACTACTGCAAAAAGCCGGTGGAGCTGGGTGCAGACGGTCTGCCGCTGCGCAGCGCCCACGGCGGTTACGACCTGCGCAGCCTGCGGGCGGCTGCGCAGCAGCACGGCGGCAGCATGACCGTGCACTGGGAGGACGGCTGGTTCACCCTGCGGGTGCTTCTGCCGCAGGCGGGGATTCAACAGACCGAGGGCGGGGAGTGATCCCCGCCCTTTTTGCAATATGCACAAAATCAGGGGCAGTGGAATTGTGAATAAGCACAATAAAAAATGAAACCAATTTGAAACTTTTTTCAAATTATGCATCCAAAACGACAGATTGTGCGGATTTTAAACTTTAAAAGCGGATGTTTGCTATAATGCTGACAACGAACACGAAACCTGCAAATACAGAGATATGATTTGCATGGTAATATCAAAGGAGGACAATACTTATGGGCAAAATTTCAAGACGTACTTTCTTGAAAGCAGCTACTTCTACCGCAGCGCTGGCAGCAGGCGTATCCATTACGGGAACGGCTGCGGCAGAAGCGAATGCTTCCAAGGTACACGGCTTTTTGAGTACTTCGCCGACCAAAATCACAGATTCGGGCAATGCAGATACACAATATTTTAAAAGTGCTTATGCTTCCTGTGAAGAAGTTTACGAAGCAAATCTGGAAACCAATAAAAATATTCAGGAGGAAGGTTCTGTCCTGCTGAAAAATGATGGCACTCTCCCGCTGGCAAAGGGTGCACGCATCAGTGTATTCTCCCGTTCCTGTGCAGATATCGTATATGGCGGTACCGGTTCTGGCTCCATTGATACGGCGGTTGTTGTGGATCTGCACACGGCCCTGACCGAAGCAGGCTTTGCGCTGAATGAGACGCTGTGGGATTTTTACGCAGGCCAGGCGGCGGATTACACGCGCACGACCTCTGATGTGGCAGAAGTTCCGCTTTCCAAATATACCGATGCAGTAAAGACGTCTTACGCAGATTATGCCGATGCGGCGGTCGTAGTGATTTCCCGCACTGGCGGCGAGGGTGATGACCTGCATCCGGAAGTGAGCTATCTGGATCTGCAGCCGGATGAACGCGAAATGCTGGCCCATGTCAAGGAAAACTTTTCCAAAATCGTTGTTCTGCTGAACAGCTCCAACCCGCTGTGCCTTGGCTGGTTGGAAGAATACGGTGTGAACGCCTGTCTGTGGATCGGCGGCCCCGGACAGACTGGTCTGACTGCCGTGGCAGAAATGCTGGTGGGTGACCGTGTGCCTTCCGGCAAGCTGGCTGATACATATGCAGCCAGTGCAGACTCTGCACCTGCAGCACAGAACTTTGGCGAGTTTTGCTATATCAATGCGGTGGGACAGCCAGCAGAAATGGATACGCAGTATTTTGATCTGACAAATAGTACAGGCGCAGTTTCTACCATTCCCAATTCGGGCTACTACATCGTGGAAGCAGAAGGCATTTATGTGGGTTATGCTTATTATGAAACCCGCTATGAAGATTGTGTGCTGGGCCGCGGCAATGCCAGCAGCACCGCTGGCACATACTGCTCCGATGGCAATTGGAACTATAGTCAGGAAGTCTGCTTCCCGTTTGGTTTTGGCCTTTCCTATACGACTTTCTCGCAGAGTCTGGACAGTGTGCAGGTGAATGGTGACACCGTTACGGTGACCGCAACTGTTAAAAATACCGGCAGCTGTGCGGGCAAAGATGTTGTGGAAATCTATGCACAGGCTCCTTATACCGTGGGCGGCATTGAAAAAGCGGCTGTGCAGCTGTGCGGCTATGCAAAGACGGAAAAACTGGAACCGGGCAAGTCTCAGACGCTGACGGTAGAAGTTGATTTGCACGATGTTGCAAGTTATGACCAGAACGACCGGCAGGCATATGTTCTGGAAGCAGGCACTTATTATTTCGCCATTGGCAATGGTGCCCATGCTGCCTTGAACAATATTCTGGCAGCAAAGGGCTACACGGTGGCTGATGGTATGGATGCAGAGGGCGATGCAAAACTGTGCAGCGCAGTGGAACTGGATGAAACGGTTTACAACACCGATCCGGTTTCCGGCGCAGAGATCCACAACCTGTTTGAAGAGGTGGATCTGAACTACTACCAGCCGAATAAGGTAACATACCTGTCTCGATCCGATTGGAAGGGCACATGGCCGGTTTCTTATACAGAAGTGGAAGCAACGGATGACATGATCCGCGATCTGCAGAATAACTATACTGCGAATGAAACGGATATTACCAAGATCACCTATAACGCAAATAACGGTTTGACACTGGCTGCAATGATCGGTCTGGACTATGAGGATGCCAAGTGGGATGACCTGCTGGATCAGATGAGTCTGGAAGAGCAGGTAGAACTGGTACAGGCTGGTGCAAGCCAGACAGCAGCTGTTTCCTCCATTGCATTTGCGGGTACAGTGGATGCAGATGGCCCTGCGGGTCTGGGTAGTATGACTGGCCGCCGCTATTATTATGAGACCATCGGAGATACTTCAAGTGTTACCACAATGAGCGCGATCGGTTACAACTCGGCTGTCGTGATCGCTTCTACATGGAGTCAGGACGCTGCATGGGCACGTGGTCAGGCCATTGGTGAAGATGGCCTGTGGACGAATACGGTCGGCTGGTGGGGCCCTGGTGCAAACACCCATCGCTCTCCGTACTGCGGACGCAACTTTGAGTATTACTCGGAAGATCCGTTCCTTGGCGGCACCATTGGCGCACAGGATATTGCAGGCGCACAGGCAAAGGGTATGCGTGCATTCTGCAAACATTTCGTGGCCAATGATCAGGAACTGCATCGCCATGGCCTGTCTACATTTGCAAACGAGCAGGCACTGCGCCAGATCTATCTGAAACAGTTCCAGTATGTTGTTCAGCGCGGTGGTACGCTGTCTCTGATGGAATCGTTCAACCGTATTGGCTGCAAGTGGACGGGCGGTGATTATGCGCTGTGCACAGAGCTGCTGCGCGGTGAATGGGGTTTCAAGGGAAGTGTTCTGACCGACTTCAATTTCTTCGCAGATGACAGCTGGATGAACATTCGTTCCGGTCTGGCGGGCGGTACGGACCAGTGGCTGGCCCTTGGCACCAGCAATCTGTTGAACTTTGCCAAGCAGGATATTGCACTTGCAGCAGAGGTTCGTCAGGCAAGCCACCGTGTTCTTTATGCAGTTGCGCAGTCTGCAGGTATGAATGGACTGAGTGAAACGGCAAAGATCGAAAAAGTGACTGCATGGTGGGAAAAGGCTCTGTACGGGATGTGTGCAGGCTTTGGTGTCCTGACCGTTGCAGGTCTGGCATGGATGACAAAAGAGGAACTCTCTCCGAAGGAAACAGCTTCGGCGGCCAAAAAGGAGGAACAGTAATATGCTGAATACCAAAAATTGGGGCAGAGGCGCTTATCTGATGCTGGCAGGTGATGTGTGCGCAGTCCTTTCTCTGATCGGCTGCTTCTGGCTGGGCATTGGCCTTTCGGCGGCATCACTTTGTCTGGTGCTGGGCATTGCAGCATCGTTCCTTGCAATCAAAACCGGACGAGACATTCTGGCATATCCCAGTTATCTGCTGTATATTGCAGCGTTCGGTTTTGCAATTTGTGCAGAACTGTATACCATCTCGAATGTGCTGGTTGCCATTGACGCTTCTACGTTCCCGGTCAATCTTCTTTATACCGGTGTAACGATGCTGGCAACGATCATCGTAAGCTTTGCGGCAACTGTTGCAAAACAGAAGAAGGTCAAGGCATAAGCACTAACTGATAAACTGACCCGTTCTTTCTTCTAATCCCGGAACACGGCTGCACGGCAGTTACGACCTGCAGCCGTGTTCCCTTTTGGAAACAGAATCACGCTTCTTCTCCTTATGCGTGGTTCTGTTTCCAAAGGCAATACCGTTTCTACTGAAAGGAGATTTCCCCGTGAAACATCAGGATATTATTGCAAAACTGAGTCTGGAACAAAAATGCGCCCTGCTGAGCGGCGGCACGGTGTTCACCACCCGGGCGCTGCCGGGCAAGGGCATCCCGGCCATTACCCTGTCGGACGGCCCCAACGGCGTGCGCAAGCAGGCGGGCGCGGCTGACCATCTGGGCCTGAACCCCAGTGTGCCCGCCACCTGCTTCCCCACCTCGGCTACTGTTGCCAACAGCTGGGACCCGGAGCTTGGCGAGGCTGTGGGCGCAGCCATGGGCGAAGAAGCAGCGGCACAGGGCGTGTCGGTGCTGCTGGGCCCCGGCCTGAACATCAAGCGCAGCCCCCTGTGCGGCCGCAACTTCGAGTATTTCTCGGAGGACCCCTACCTTGCCGGTAAGATGGCTGCGGCCTACGTCCGCGGCATCCAGAAAAACGGCATTGCCGCCTGTCCCAAGCACTTTGCGGTGAACAGTCAGGAGCTGCGCCGCATGGCCTCGGATTCCATCGTGGACGAGCGCACCCTGCGGGAAATTTACCTGACCGGCTTCGAGATGGTGGTCAAGGAAGCGCAGCCTAAGACCATCATGTCCGCCTATAACCTTGTCAACGGCACCTACGCCAACGAGAACACCCACCTGCTCATGGATATCCTGCGCGGGGACTGGGGCTTTGACGGCGCAGTGGTCACCGACTGGGGCGGCAGCAACGACCACGCCCTCGGCGTAAAGAACGGCTCTACGCTGGAAATGCCCGCCCCCGGCGGGGACGCCATCCGGGAGCTGATGAAGGCGGTGCAGACCGGCAAGATCACCGAAGCGGACGTGGACGCCCGGCTGGAGGAGCTGCTGGAGCTGGTGTTCACCACCAAGGCGGCGGTGGACGCCGCACCCGGCAAGTTCGATGCCGACGCCCACCACGCACTGGCACGCCGGGCTGCTGCCCAGAGCATCGTGCTGCTGAAGAACGAAAACAGCCTGCTGCCCCTTGCAAAAGGGGAAAAGGTGGCGGTCGTCGGCGACTTTGCCCAGACGCCCCGTTATCAGGGTGCAGGCTCCAGCGCCGTCAACTCCATCAAGGTGGATTCCTTTCTGGAATGCCTTGCCGAGAGCGGCCTGAACAGCGTCGGCTACGCCAAGGGTTTTGACCGGCAGGGCAAGCCCGACGAGGCGCTGAAGGCCGAGGCGGTGCAGCTGGCAAAGAACGCCAGTGTGGTGCTGCTGTGCATGGGTCTGGACGAGATCAAAGAGAGCGAGGGCATCGACCGCGCCGACATGAAGCTGGCAGAGAACCAGCTGGAACTGCTGGCGGCTGTGGCGGCGGCAAACCCCAATGTGGTTGTGCTGCTGAGCGCGGGCTCCTCGCTGGAAAGCGGTTGGGTCAAGGACTGCAAGGCGCTGGTCTACGGCTGCCTGGGCGGTCAGGCCGGTGCGGGCGCACTGGTCGAGGTGCTCACCGGCGCGCAGAACCCCTGCGGTAAGCTGGCGGAGACTTGGGCGCGCAGCTACGCCGACACCCCCGCAAAAGCGCATTTTGGCGGCGACGGCCCCACTGTGGAGTACCGCGAGGGGCTGTATGTGGGCTACCGCTACTACGACACTGCCTGTGTGCCCACCGCCTTCCCCTTCGGCTACGGCCTGAGCTATACCAGCTTTGCGTACAGTGACCTGAAAGCAGACGAAAACGGCGTGACCCTGACTGTCACCAACACCGGCAGCTGTGCAGGTGCCGAGGTGGTGCAGCTTTATGTGGCAAAGCCGGATGCAACGATTTTCCGCCCCGCCAAGGAGCTGAAGGGCTTTACCAAGGTGCAGCTGGAAGCCGGAGAGAGCAAGACCGTCACCATCCCGCTGGATGATAAGGCCTTCCGCTACTGGAACGTCAAGACCGACCGCTGGGAGGTGGAGGGCGGCAGCTATCAGCTGCTGGTGGGCGCTTCCAGCGCCGATATCCGTCTGACTGCCGCTGTCACGGTGGCGGGCACCGGCGCACCCGACCCCTACGCGGGCAAAAATCTGGAGCATTACCGCACTGCGCAGGTGCAGAACGTGCCGGACGCGGAGTTTGAAGCGCTGCTGGGCCGTCCCATCCCGGAAAACAAAGTACGCATCGACCGCAACATGACGCTGGGCGAGATGGGACACGGACGCAGCCCCATCGGCTGGCTGGCGGCTGCCGTGCTGGGCGCACTGCTGCGCCGCAGCATCAAAAAGGGCAAGCCTGACCTGAATATCCTGTTCCAGTACAATATGCCTTTGCGTGCGCTGTCCAAAATGACCAACGGCGCTATCAGCATGGGCATGGTGGACGGCATCGTGATGGAACTGCAGGGCTTCTGGATCATCGGCCTTGTGCGGGTGATCTTGGAGGCTGTGAAGAATCTCGTGCTGAACAGCCGCATGGAAGAGCGCTTGAAAAACAGCTGAAAGGAAGCAGGCTATGAATTTTTGGAATAACTTCGCGGCAAAACACCCCGCCGCTGCCAAGTGGGTGCGCGAGGGCGGCCTGTTCGTCATCGTGTCCAACCTCATCACCGTGTTCAAGTACCTGCTGCTGCAGTTCCTGCCCAAGGCCTTTGCAAGCCTGCCGGTGGTGGATTTCGGCTGGCCGGGCATTGATATCACCCTGTTCGGCGAGACCTTCAAGTGGAACATCCTCGGCTACGATGCCGCCCACGGCGGCTTGCCCTACTTCTGCGCCTACATGATCGCCATGGTCATCGGCGAGTGCATCAATTTCCCCATCCAGCGCAATTTCGTGTTCCGCAGCAAGGGCAATCTGGCAAAGCAGATCGGCTGGTATGTGCTGGCGTTCTGCGTCATCACCTGCATCGTCAACTCCATCAACTGCATCTGGGTGGCGGTGGCAGGTCTGCTGGTGCCGGACTTCATCTACAACATCGGCACCACCGTGCTCAACGGCGGCATCTCCATGGTGATCTTCTTCTTCGTGAATAAGATCATCTTCCCGGAGGGCGAAAAAGCCGCCAAATAACAAGTCATTCTCCTTCATTTTCTTCTTTTCATCACAAAGGCTCTCGCCCGCTCTGTGCATACGGCAGAACAGGTGGGAGCCTTTGGCTTATGATCATCCTATCGCACAAAAGGCAGGATACCATCGTAATGATGATACCCTGCCTTTGCTCGTTCCGGTCCTCGTCCTGTGACCTCCGCCACAAAAAAATCCCCAGACCGAATGGTCTGGCGGCATCTTTCTTGGTAGACATTCCTACGCGTTGGGAACCGCGCACTAATCAAAGCCCTGCTAGGGCTTTGATTGCCTTCGCTGCGCTCGGCCGTGCTGTTCGAGCCCTGTACCGTCCTGCTCTGACGCAGGTTAGTGGATGACGCAACAAAAAAGCCCCAGACCGAATGGTCTGGCGGCATCTTTCTTGGTAGACATTCCTACGCGTTGG
>OBZC01001142.1_pt1 | contig 20240 bp, 11 predicted proteins | sample 1538231 | NCBI WGS metagenome assembly OBZC01 (sample SAMEA2580225, study PRJEB22360) | human gut metagenome | biome: human gut; feature: human-associated habitat; material: faeces | place: Denmark | collected 2008/2010 | reverse complement strand
CCGTCGTCACCGAGGCTGGCGGGTCCGGGGGAACCGGTGACGGCCTTTACCATATAAAATTGGATGACTTGACGGAACCATCCGACGAGAACGGGTTCACGGCCCTAAGAACCTTGAAAGAGATACTGAAACCCATATCCGCCCTCGATGACCGTTACCTACGCAAGGATATCGACGATACGGCGGCGGGCAACATCACGTTCGAGAAGGACATCATCCTTGCCGGTCTTGACTCCTCCATCTACTCAGACCGTGACGCCAACGGTTTCGGTCATGAGAACGGGTTCCGCCTGTTCGCCGACGGCACTGCGTGGCTGAAAGACTTGAAGGTGAAGAATGACTCCATGTTCGCCGGTTCCCTATCCTCGCCCATGTTTGCCTCGGGGTTCCCTAACGGGACGGGCTGGATGCTCGCACCGTATATCCGGACCAACGCCGCCGGGATAAACGAGACGAGATACAAGCTGGAGATCGATGATATCGCCGTGCGGGGAACGTTACGGGTCTACGAGTTTATCGTGTCCCAGCTCCTAGGGGAGAATGACAACCGTATCTTCTCCGCGATGATGGAGGTGGACCATTACGACGCAAACTCGGGCAGGATCTACCTCGACACGGACGGGGGACGTTTGTACAACCCGTTCCGGAAAGGTGACATCCTCATGGTCCAGCAGTTCCAAGGCGATCCCACCCTTGAGAACAACTACCAGATGGTGAAACAATACGAGCTGAAGGTGGTGTCGGTGGGCGTAGGCTACCTCTCCGACGGTGAGAACCGTCTGGACTGGCTCACCTTCGAGAACTTCGTGGGCGACCTGTCGCAGGTAACAAAGAGGGATACCTTATGCCGGGTGGACAACCCGGATAACTCCACCCGTAGCGGTATCATCAAGATCACCACGGTGGACGAGTTCGGAACGCCCTACATGGACGTGATCCGGGGGATGAAGACCGACCCTGAGAATTGCGTGAAGGTCCGTATCGGGAACCTGAACGGTCTGGTCACGCCCTATTTCGGAAGATTGGACGGTGACGGGGCGTACGTGGAGAATCTTTACGCCCGTGGAAAGTTCATCCTCTCGGATACAGGAGAGGATGTCAGCACGCTATTCCAAGTGATGAACGGCAAGCTCTCCAGCGAGATGTCATCCATCCGGCACGAGATAGCGGAGAAAGACAACTATCTCACCAACTCGTCCTTCTCCGAGGATATCGTCGGATGGGAGCCGGGCAATGACGTGTCGTTATTCACCGTCAGCGAGCGTTACATCCCGGTGAACGACTCCCTTTACTCGGAGAAAGACCGGATAACCGGTATCGTGCGGGTGTTGAACAGGCTCGCCCTCTGCATCAAGAACTCCACGATCAGGCAGTTGAACGCCAAGCTGTCACGCAGGCCGGAGGGGTTGGTGGAGATGCCGGACGGGACCACGAAATGGCCCACGTTCTATATATCGTTCATGTGCAAGGTCAAGACGGCCGGTACGCTCACCATAGGTTTTCCCGGGCAGGACCTGTACGAGACCAAGGCGATGACGCCCACCGACGCATTCGCACAGGAGGAATTTATCGGGGAATGGGACGGGACGGGTGATTTTACCATCTCCCATACCGGGGAGATATTCATCTATAACCTGCTGCTCACGAGCCGGCCGCTGGACGATTTCCGGGTGGAGATGTCAACCAAGCTGGAGCAGACGAACGAGCGTGTGGGAATGTACGCCAACAAGGTGGATAACCTAAAGGGTACGGTGACGGACATGGGGCTGGTGCTCGACAACACGAACGGCACCCTGTCCGCCTACGTGACGAAGACGGACAACAACAGCAAGACGATCACGGACCTCGGCCTACGGATAGACGGGATCAATGACAGCCTGTACCTGTACGCCACTAGCTCGGAGCTCTCCGGCCTCAGAAACGATCTCTCCGCCTCGATTGAGGTGAACGCGAGGAGCATCACGCAAAAGGTGTCGACCACGGACTATAACGGGGACACGGTGGTCTCCATGATCAACCAGACGGCCAGCACGGTCACGATCAAGGGCAACAAGATAGACCTGAACGGCGTACTCATCGACCATAACGGGAAGATCTACGCCAGCCTGATAGACGCAGACAGCATCACCTCGAATATCGTCAAGATAGGAAATTTCGTGTGGGGAGGGAGCGCCTTGGCCGGGACCCCCGGGACCACGTTGATCATCAGCGGGGCAGCGACAATCGGTTTCTCGAACGGATACGCCGCCCAATTCGGGGGAAAGGTCTATATCGACGGGGCGTTATCCTGCAGCTCCATAACGGCCTCCGGGTACGGGAATATCCATTGCGACACGCTAAGCAGCGTCGGGAACGTGTGGTCATCCGGCGATTATTACTGCCGGGGACACCAAGGAGTCTCTTTCGGAACGGACGTGGACCTTGATAAAATACGGTTGAGAGTGGTCGGCGGCATCATCGTCGGCTACCAGAACGAGTGAACCATCATTTAAAACATACGATCATGAGAAAGGAACTAACGATTTTGACAAAGGTCACCAAGGAGGTGACAGGCAGCCTGCCCGGCGGGGAGACGGTAAGGTACTCCGGGGCGTACGAGCCCGGCAAGGGGCTTGGCTCCATATATGCCGCCGTCACGAGAGAGGGCAGGCAGGTACTTACCATCAACCACCAACGCAAGGGGCAGGTCGGTTATAATTTCTCCGCGGGGGATGATTTCAAGACCATGGAGACCGTCATAGGCGAGGTATTGTCGGATATCGATGACCTCTATGACGAGGCGGGCTCGGAGAGCGTGAGGTTTACCGTCGAGAACGGGATCATAACAGGGGTTTCTAACGATTAAAGAATTAACAGTCATGGCAAAAGTAGATTTCAAGAATTTAAGGGTACAGGCGACGATCGAGGGCGATCCCATCATCGTTGACACCCGCAAGGAGCTGGGCAACCTCGTATGGGGGGCGGCCCGTGACATAGCCGTCTCCGATTTTGGCAAGGAGATATATTTCAGTGACGGACCGACCGAGGTCGGCGAGGAGACCGCCAAGGAGATACTGTCGATCCTCGACATGTCCAGCGCCTCCGCGCCCCTGAGACGCGCGCTGATCGAGGCGCTGACGCCCAAGAGACTTCCGGCTAAAAAGGGGAAGTGAGCGCATGGATTTGTCTAACCAGTCAATCGAATAACGAAATGGCATACTCAACCGATGACATCAAGGCGCTCGCCGCCATATTGAAACCCATTATCAAGTCGGCCCTGGAATCCGGATCGACAGGGGTCGGAGACCTGGAGGTGGTGACATCCCTCGATAGCGTATACTCCCTCCCGGCCCTTCGCATGCCGGGAGGGATACATGACGTGGTGGAGGCCCCCCTGTCCTTGCTGCGGGTCAATCTTCGCGTGACGACGACACACGTACAATGGAAACTGGGTAATGGAGAGTGGAAGGACCTGCTCGCCCTGTCCGAGCTGAAGGTGGTCTTCCGGCGTACGGAGAAGCACCTCCAATGGAAGGTTGGCGCCGGGTCATGGGAGGATATCGTCGAGCTGGAGAGCCTCAAGGGGGAGAAAGGCGACCGGGGGGACGCTTTCCGGTACGAGGACTTCACCCTTGAGCAATTGATGGGCCTGAAGGGTGACAAGGGAGACAAGGGGGATAACCTTGAGTACAGGTTGCTGGACAGCTTCCCTTCCCTGGAGTCCCTGAGAGCGGCGTATCCAACGGGGACCGGACAGGACGGTTTCTTCATCGCCGGTGACGGGATGTACGTATGGGACCCGAAGGACGTGGCATACAAGGAGATCAAGCTGGAGGTGGACAAGGTATTCACCTCGGAGATATTCAGGGAGGTGACACCCTCCGGCGGCCGTATCGCCATCGACTTCCTGAAGGCCCCTTACGCCAAGGTAGCGCTCGGACAGGACACCCTCATATATAACCTGGAGATACAGAACACGAGGGAGGGATCATGCGGGAAGGTCATGGTCTACCAGAGCGGCCTCCGGCAGATCGTGCTGAGCAGCACGATGAGAGGCACCATAGACCTGCCGCTCAATAGCGATACGATAGCTATACTGAATTACAACCGTGTCGGGGAATATATCTATATCCACACGAGCACCATCATCGGGGACAAGACCTATCCCGGCCCGCAAAAGATCAAGGACTTCCATGTGGTCTACTCGGACAGCTCCTCCTGCACGGTGCAATGGACCGCCCCTTACGCGAATAACATCTACGACAGGGGAACCGAATACGACATGCGATACGCCAACGACCTCGTGGACGCCGACGACCCGAAAGTGTGGGCGGGACTCCGCAAGGTCCCGGCCATCCCGACGCCCGAGAATCCCGGGACGCTGCAGAGAACGACGATATCGGGTCTCGTCCCTAACAGGGAGTATTACGTATACCTGAAAACCATCAAGGTGAATTTCGGGGTGGAATACATATCCGGGGCCTCGGATCCCGTGTACTTCCGCACGGTCGGCAGCGAGGACATGACGAGGGCCTACCGTATCAACCTGACGGAAAGGAACATCATCCCCCAGCTCAGGAATTATCTCACCGACACGGACGGGACCGTCTGCTCGGTAGGCAGGATGGTGGACGAGACCGAGAGGAACGTCTTCCTCGAGGACGGCTACCCAGACACCACGAACAAGGATTACTCCACGTTCTGGAGCCAGTACAAGTACGGCCGGGACACCTCGCCGTTCGACATCATCATAGACCTTTACTCCGTGTACTCCATCGACAAGATGTTCGTCTATTCCCGCTCCAAGCCGAGGTTCTCCGCATATGGGATGTTGGATCAAGGGTATGACTGGGAAAAAATCGGGCAGATAAGCATCGTGAATAACGATTGGGCGTCGCTTGATTTCCACTCGTCCCGGTACCGGTTCGTCAAGATCTCATTCGATATGATGGACTTCGGATCGTCCTCTACAAGTCCCGTCATGCCGGAGGGGACGGAGGCGTTTCCGGATCCAGAGTATAACGGCACGATCGAGCGTATCGACAACCTGCTGATATACGGTCGCCCGACATCCTCACGCCCGGAGAGGATCATGTCACCCTTGCGCCGCTCAACGGCCCGCAAGACCGTAGACCAGTTTTTTTGCACGAACGGCCATGGTTACCAACAAGGGCGCATACACTCGATGTGCAGCGGAGAGCGGATGCGTATGTACATCCATTTCGGTCATTTCGCGGCTAATTATGGCACAGAGAATGCCTATAGCAGCCTATCGGACATGAGATTCAAGGTTAACAAGGTTGATTGGGTATCCGGCAATAACGGTACTGGAGAGTATCTGGAGGACACGTTAAGGAACACTTACCTTAGATATGGGCTTAAGCCTTTCCTGTGCAACACGGGCGTATTTGACTATTGCATTTATGACAAGACTGTCAGCTCACATAACCGCCCGTGTGATAACTACTGGTACCCGGATGCGTGGCGGGCTGTGCCAAAACGTGGGGTTGGAGGACTTGACAAATATTTTGGTGCCACGTGTGATCCTATGAATTACAGGACTTACGCAAAGCTGTGTACCGCTATTGCCGCTAAGTATGGGAAGAACAAGATTGACGGTGCCGGTTTGTTTTTCCCCGAATCCGAATCCTTGAGTACAGGTTTAGACTTGATTTCCGGTATAGAGCCGGAGAACGAGCCGGATCAAAACTGGTCCGGATGGGTAGGATATACCCACAGCGAAGAATATGCGGCTATGCTGTCCGCCGCATGTGACGGGCATGATAGCTCGCTTGTGGATGAAGAGGGGAATGTGCTTCCTGGAATCAAAAGTGGTGGGGTGCTTGGTATCAGCGCTGGAACTGCCAGCGTAAACAAGGCCTATTATTTGGCCGCCATGTTGCGATGGAAGGCAGGGCGAAAGAGCGCCAACATCCCCGTTGATGTTTTTTCCATGCACATGTACTTTAGCAATATAGGTAATCAAGGGAGTAGTCAGGAGAAAGTGCAATATGGTATCACCTTCGAGGAGGCGATAAAGAATGCAACTGGCGGTGAACTGGTGAAGATGGTAGAGTTGCGCGACCGCTTCGCACCTGATAAGGAAATCGCCTTAACCGAATTCGGATGGGGTGAATCGGGTGGTCGTGAGAAAAGTTGCAAGTATCAATGTTATACTCAAGCCGGACGGCAGATCGGTAGTTGGACTATCCCCGACCGGCATCGCTCGGACGTGAAAGGCGCATGGATTGTCAGAGCATGTATCCAGATGATGTCAATTGGTATTGATTTCGTAAATTACTATTCCACGGAATGCGAATCCAATTATTTTGACGCAGGTCAATGGGGAACTGGAGCGGGTTTTGAGATGTTCCACTGGGATGATTGTAAAGATACGACTCCCGGAGCGAAAGCCGCTGCTATTAAGGCCTTTGAACACGGTTTTGACCGTGGAGGTTTTGCTACCACAGGCTTGTTTGGCCAGATACTGACAAACGGGGCTTACCCGATAACCCGCGCCTATTGGTGGATCGCCACGTTCAGAAACCGGCTAAAGGGATATGTTTACACCGGAATGAAATACATTGGCGGGGATGAACGCATCGTCGTGGCATGCTTTAAAAAACAAGGAGAAGACAAGGGAGCTTATGCGGTTTATCTCAACGACAATAAGAATACCGGTGTGGAGGGTGTCGAGATCCCTGTCCCTTCCGGCGTCGATCTTGTAAAACATGTAACGGTTTATGTGCCGAATATCCCGAACCCCCAGGATGTTCCCAGTGATCTTGGGTGGGATCAGAGGCGCTCAGGATTACCGACCAGCCGCAAGGAACGTTACGTAAATGGGGAATGGGTATTGCTCAATAAACCATATATGGGTGACAAGTACAGCTCGTATACGCAATCGCCAGCCTCCTATCCGGAGAGCCCCGCCGAGGGTGACGAGATAACCACGCTCCCGACAGCGGAGGAGAACCCCTATTACCCGATCGTCGGGCCTGTATGCGCAAAATCACTGGTGCACGGCAACAGCCTTAGCGCGCAACAGTACGAGCAAGATCGCGAGGAATGGGAGACCGAGCCTAACTTGGATGATAACGGCAACGTGATCTGGACCGTCAAGGGCAATATCGCCCTCGCGTGGCGGCAGGTGGATGCCGTATGCGATTACATCGATCTCCATCCGGAGGGCGCGCATGGACGTAACGGCGACGAGGTGACAGAGCCTACCATTAGGGGTATGATACGAGCCAACGTTTCCGAGTTCCCGGAGTACTTCTTTTTTGACGCGGTGCCGGAACCGGACTACCGGAGCGAGATCACGGATCTTTCCTCCAAGACTGTCAGCAGCTCGGCCATAGAACTATGGTGGAACAATACCAATACGGAGGACACCGGCTATGAGATATTCGTGTCCGGTCTCCCAGAGACAGGGTATACGCCACTGAAGACGGTCGGCGTAGGCGTGGAGAACAAGGCCGTGATATCCGGGCTGTCTCCCGATACGACCTATTACTATAAGATACGTCCGGTAAGGGGCGACAAGACCGGGACGATGAGCGACTATACCAGCGTGCGTACATTCAGCGAGCTTCCCGCGCCGGACAATCTTAGGGTACAGGGGAGGACCGCCACGAGCATCACGCTGTCATGGGCATATACCAATGAGCAAGTCGCTGATTTTGTTTATTACGCCGTACTCAGATCGGATGGCACCGGATCTTTCTTGCAGGTTGGAAAGGTCGATGACAAGTCAGTCTTGACATATATGGACAGCGGTTTGATAGTAGGGCATAACTATACGTACAAGGTTCGGGCGGTCGGTTTGAACGGCCAGAGCGCGTACGCTCCTGAACTGGAAACACGTACGTTGCTCGCGGAGGAGTGTTCCCCCGTCGTGAGATATGCGATGACCGACAAGCTTGGGAGCAAGGTGGCACTGACCTTCGATCTCCCGATCGGCGCTATAGAAGCTAGCGCCAAGGCTAAATTCACCCTTACCGAAGACGGAAGTCTTAGATTGATCAATTATGTAGCCCGTGACGAGGCGAATCACAATAATCTCATTCTTAATATCCCGCAGGACTCATTAAAGGACTATGACGCAAAAACGGATATTCGAATCACCTTTACAGGGGGGAGTATATATTCGGAGTACGGAGTAGAATTGGCGGCATTCAGCGACGTTAAGGTCGTCAATATTATAGGCAACTTTACTAATATAGAGGCCATCTATAAATTAAACTTCTGTTCTTCAACCGCCCCGCTGCCGGCTGATACTGAATGGAATAATATTGTCGGTAATCCCGAGGCTGATGCCTTATCCGTGAAGCTTCAAGATAGCTATGGCAGAGCTTCTAATATCATTCTTTCTCCTGTGCAAAACAAGCCTCAGTACAACTGGGGCAGTCCGGTGGAATCCGGATATTGTGAGATTCCGGGAATTGAAGCGGCCGTGTACAAATATGTCTGGAGAGGTCCGGGATTCGGGGCGAACAACTCCGAGAACATGGTGGCACGTCTTAAGTTCAGCGGCCTGAATGATGAGTACAGATATACGTTCAAGGCGTTCGGGGCGACAACCTACGGCGCAGACCTGCTGACAAGGATCAAGATCAACGGCATATATTCTGAGACCATAAACCTCAAAGGCAACAAGACATCATACTTGACGATTGAAGACCGCCAACCATCAAGTGGGATCATTTACGTGGATATAGTCAATGCGACAGAAGGCGCTAACACCAGTTACCCAATATTGGCCTTCATGATGCTGGAGGAATATAAATCAAATGACGCTCCTGAAAATACGGATGTTTTCCTTCGCGAAGCGACCGTCACGGAAGCGGTTGACGGTATTGTAAAGTCTCCGGATGTCACCGTCCACTTGAACTGTATCGGGGCAGCGTTGTCATACCGTATCTCCGAGAATCAGAGTATTGACGAAGTTAAGTGGATGGATATGATAGATGACAATATGAATATCCCATTTACATTGTCATCCGGCTTTGGGAATAAAACCCTTTACACACAGGTTAAGAATCTCTATTCCGTGTCCAACATTCGCGTCACGGAACTGGAATATAAAGACCCGTACGTCCCCTTGGCCTTGCGAAATGTATTTATTAATGAGGATGCCGGCAAGACCTATGACCGGGAGGTCTCCGTAATGGTCGACAAGGATGGTGTCCCATCGCACTACAAGATCTCGGAGAACCCGGACTTGGCCACGGCACAATGGCTAGCGTGGCCAAGTCCCAAGCTGTCTGTAATACCTTTTACGCTTTCGAACGGCGCGGGTCAGAAAACGGTATATGTGCAGATCATGGATAGCACGACTATCTGCGAGGCAAAGGCTGACACCATTAACTATGCTCCCATCGAGAGAGGGAATATCGAATTGACGATCACGCTTCCGGATGGTGTTGATGCAAATGCGGTGACGGCTCAATTTCCGGTGCTGAAGTATAACAAAAAGTTTATATTTACATATACGGCGGACGACGGACCTGTAGGTGCTTATGGAAAGGTATGGAGCGCCGTCAATAAGAAATGGGTAGACGACGAGAAGTACTATCATATCGGACAGGCAAAAAGCTCCGGGTATGTACCCGAGAAGACCTTGGGTTATACGGACGGTTGCGGGGTGGAACACCGTTTGCCCGTAGGTGTAGCGATATGGCCAAACTGCGGTAGCACTATCAAATATATGGACGATGATCCAAAATCACCGGCTCAATATCCATATATTATATGGAAAGAATTACCTCCAATATTGGACTTTGGCGGTGAGATTTACTTCCATAACATTGATCAAGATAAATGGGGCAAGGATGATCCCTTACGAATCCTCGAGGGCTTGAAAGAAGACCAGGCTAAGACTATCGCTAAGTTAGGACGCGGGATGAAGGTTATGATGCGTCCGGATGGCAATAACAACTACATCACTGCGGCGACGATGTATGATGTCGTGGCGATGAGCTTCACGGAAAACACCCCGGCCGTATACCTGTATCCAAGTGATGACCCCGACCTTCACAAGTCCGTGGGGCAGCGCAAGATGTACACGGATGATAACACGGCCGAAATGGAGTGGATAAGGGGCATACATGACTCGGATAATCCCGTCTGGGCGCACTTGTTTACCCATACGCCCATGCAACCTATCGTTGATCTGTTGACAATGATCAATGACGCTTATGGCAAGGACGGCGACGATTCCTGCTGGATGGCCTCGGTAGACGAGGTGTATGAGTGGTGGTTTGTCCGCAAGAACTCGACCATACGTAAAGAGGTGAGCGGGCAAGTCGTGAGGCTTATTATATCCGCTCCGGTCGATTCGCATTTTTATCACAGGGATCTATGTTTGAATCTGGGGGGGATTAGCGGACTGGAGGGAATCACGATTAGCAGTAATGACACGGTTTTAGGACTGTCTTACGCCATGAGCGGAGGCCAATTGCTTGTGAACGTGAATTATGATGAGCAAACGATAGCTCGCGCGGAGAGATATACGGCGCTGTTTGAGGCTTCGGTGATAGACGAGGATAGGGTTGACGCAATGTATTTCCTGTCATATCTCCGGGAGTCGGTAGCGAGACCGTATATGGATAGGATCACCGTGGCCATGCGACCACCCGTATTGCTCTCGTTTAGCGTACCGATGGAATCCATGTCCACGTCCTTCTCCTGCTCTTATACGTCGACAGGCACGGCCACTCATTACATGATATCCGAGAGCGCTGATTTCTCAGGGGCTGAGTGGGAAGTCATTACCGAGACGGTTACCTATACCATACAGGAGGAGATAGGCGGTCACACTCTTTATTTTAAGTTAAAAAACTCATTCGGGGAGTCAGTTGCCATGTCCGGCATTGTCAATTACAAGCCCATGGTGGTCGGAGGTAAAGTTATAGTATCGCTCTCCAACCCGTCGAACAATGGGGTGGCCTACGATATCGTCGGTGGGGAGGTGGTCAACTATATCTCACCGGTGACATATAACGGCTGGACAACCAACACCCTACGGGATGTCGCCGGTAATGATTGCTGTGCTTACCAGAAAAAGAAGGATGACTATCCCGGCATCGAGAACACGGACTACGTGTCGGTGAACAATAGCCTTTTCGCACCGGACAATATAGATGACAGCGGGGCGTATCCAGCCAAGTACATCACGAGGCACATATGTAATGGGAAATCTAATACGGGGATCCCTGCCGTTCTGCGTTTCACGGGGATAACTCTGGGGACTTACAGGCTACGTATCCTCGTGTCGTGCTCGTCCGGCGGGGATATCGACGCGTCCATGTACGGCTCCATGTTTTACTCCGGAAACAACGTCACGGCCCATCCAACGTCCAGCCCCGTCAACAACATGACACGTTTCATAGAGATTGATGGCGTGCCCGTCATTGATGACGGAATCCTCGACGTGAAAATATGGAACACGGCCGGGGCTTATAATAGGCCAGGGTTAAACTTGATCGAGATTGAGAGACTTTAAGGCAAACATATTAATTTAGACAGTAGCAGACTTGACAACCAAGTCTGCTACTATCTAAAACCCAGAATCAAAATCTGTCAACAAAGGATTCGCCTCCTTCAAATCATGTGGCGTATATATATCTGTTATTGATATCGAGGAATGCCTAGCTTGATCACGTACAGACAGGGCATCCACATTTTGGCGAAGCATCATTGTAACTCCGGAATCTTTTAGGGAATAGAACTTATAATCCTTCGAAAACTTTAAATCTCTCATAACATGGGATAACCAATAATCCCTAAACTGTTTCTCGGTTCTTCCACTCTCTCCTGGTTTGAAAGAATCTGAGAAAAGATAATAATTCATCGGATATTGGTAGATTTTCAAATCTATCATCAATTGAATAACCTTTTTATTCAATGTAACCACCGCATCTTTTCGGTTCTTCGATATATCACCACTAACTAAAATCGTTTGATTCTTAAACGATATATCCCTTATTTTCAGCATTGACATCTCTTTAGGGCGAATAAGGCAATAATATTCAATGTAACAGGCTAGCAAGAAATGTTTATTATTCCCCATCAAGTAGTTCCGTAAGCGCTCAAGATCTTTTATAGACAAAACTGTCCTGTTTTTTTGGTAATGCCGCTTTCCTAAAATTTGCAAACCTTCGGCCATATTCGTTTTGTGATATCCAGAGCGTACTAGGAATTTACAAAATACACTCAAAACCCTTATGTAGTTATCATGAGTTTTGGCCGTATTGCCACGGTCTATGTATATATGATCCAAAAACTCCTGCAAAAAACGTTGATCTATCTGATAGATATATGTAGCCGGCTGCTTTAATGACTCATTATATTTCTTCAGATTCCTTATTTTAGATTGGTATTCTACATAGGTAGCCTCTCTAATGATATCATCATCCAAATATTTTTTCTGCATCTGAAAAAAATGATTGATAGCATCATCGATCGAAACATAAGACAATGCTGATTCGCGTTCTATCCAAGGATTCCATCCTCTTCGAAGCTGCTCCGAAAGACGGTTAATCAAATCCCTCGCATATAGCCTCCTCTCTCCTATTTTCGCTATATGATTCAGCTTTATTTTTTTCCGTCGCATTCTTCCCACAGCTGGATCAAAGGCCATGAATCCAATATACCATTCAACCCCGACATATAATTTCGGGGGAGTATAAGCTACGACACTCAAAACATTCGCAGTTTGCTTTACTTTAGACATTTTTTTTTAACGTCAATTTATGATTAAACTAACGCCAAGACATTTACACTTAAATTCTTAAGAACTTTTCCTATCCTAAAATTGTCCCGTTATGTTAAAATGAGGCACTTTAATAAGTCATGTCCCATTCTTGTCCCGGTGGTATCAAAACAATTAAAGGGAAACAGTTGAATACCAACCATTTCCCTTTTTCTAAGTCGGGGTACCAAGATTCGAACTTGGGACCCCCTGCTCCCAAAGCAGGTGCGCTAACCGGACTGCGCTACACCCCGTTTTGCAATTCATAGTGTTTATCTCTGATTGCGGTGCAAAGGTACGCCTTTATTTTAAACTACAAAACTTTTCGGTAACTTTTTTCATGAAAAATATCATTTTCTTGTTGAGTGGATAGAATGGAACTTTGCGTCAGATAGTTCTTATCGTTGGCGTAAATAAATAAAAGGGTTCCATTCTTTATCGTATTAATAATTGGCTTACTGACAGATACAGGCAACGCAGGGCAACCAAAGCTACGTCCTAACCGACCCGAGGAAGCGGCCACAGAAGGATCGGAATAAGAGGCACCATGAATTACAATCGCCCTTTGCTTAGCCAAATCATTTATTCCTTTTTCCAATCCATTTAGGATAAGCGAATAGCCATTCCGGCCTTGGTACGTATTTTCCGTCAGATAAAATCCTAAAGAGCTTTTATGGGAACCGTTCTCGTTCGAGAAAGAGGTCGCATAATTCCCTCCGCTATTCTTACCGTGAGAAACCAAAGAGGTGTAAAGTATTCTCTTTTGCCGTATATCCAATACAACCATACGCTCCGCCGTAGAAGGTTTAGAGAAATCGATCAATGTAAGGATATCCTTATTTTTCCGATCAATCTTCTCGGAACCTCTAAGCCCCTGCATAAACGCATCGAAACAAACCCATTGATCCAATCGCATCTCCTCATATAATTGGCGCCCCATAACCGCCACAGACGTTGATCCCGTTTCCGGAGATAGGGCACGCAAAACGCCACCGGTTGAAATTGAACCTACAGACAAGACAATAAAAAACAAATACAAGAAAATCCTTCGCATACTAAAAAACAATAACGCCGCAAAGTTATGATTTTTATTCTAATACAAAAACAATCGTCTCATTAACAGGCGCCCAATCGTAAACAAATTGCGCATGCGAAGTCGCGTTTCTCACACACATATGAGACCGGGGTGTCGTTCCCAACGAAGGACTATATTCGATCAACGATTTACGAGGAGCGTTGACCGGTACGCCATGGATATACGCCCCATTCGTAAAACGGTTGGCATAAGGAGCGAATCCACCTGTCTCCTTGGAACCGTCTACCAAATAGATCATGCGAGACTTTTTTTCTTGGAGAACATACATTCCCAACGGGGTTTCCTGCGCATAAGGAGGACGATGCTGTCCGGTAGTCGCAGGGTTCATGCTACGAACCAACCATTTCGAGCCGACGTGCTCCAAGGTCGCGATATTCTGGTTATGACGATCCACGAAGATCGCCTTATCGAAGACTACCGTATCCCCTATTTGCTTGATATATTTCTTAGGAGCATACCACTCCTCCTCCCCATCATACACGGTTTGTATACGAGCGAATTTAGAATCCTCATCCATCGCCTTGATACGAACCAAGCTACCGTCACGTCCATAGATCTCGGGAATCACGGTATCAGTCAGCAAATAAAGCGGGACGGATTGATAGCGTTCTACACCAAGCGTATCGGAAACCCTCTTATAGGCATCTCTCTTGAAGACTTTTACAAGAGGAGCCTCTCCATTCCTGTTTTTATAGTTCTGCAAGATCGCCCATTGAGACGGCTCCTTTTGGATCGACTCCAATAAGGATAATCTTTCTTTCATTTTCTCCCACTGGAACTCCCGTGTCGTATCTTTATAGAGGTAAGTATCTTCTAAAGTATGCTTATCGTAAAGCAGCTCTTTCTCTATTTCGATATGGGGAGGCAAAGTCTCCATGATCACAGCGGAATCCTTCGATATAGAATCCACAGGAGTTAAGACCTCGGTTTGAGCAGGCTCGGTCCTCGGCGTACAATAACTTAGCGTACAAAGGCTCGATATCAAAAGTATAAAAACTGTTCTCGTCATCATTATTACCCGGGATTTATTTGAATATCGTAAATATACGATTTTTTCCAAATAACAGGTAATCTTATCATCTTGTTTACAAAGTAACCGCGCCAAATGACAGAGCTATCCTATATTCATCCTATAATCCATTTACTGCCCGGTATTAATGAGATAATCTTTGTCGTCACATAACAGCAGATAAATGTACTTACCGCAATGCATGGTATGGCGGCGACAGTAGGCAAGGCTAAGTCGTGCTTAAACACCGTTACCCACAATCCGAGCCAAAATATATGCATAAGGTACATACCGTAGCTGAGTTTAGACATCTCTGTTATGAGTCGTGGAGATTTCGAATTGCCTATACAAGTAAAAGCGAGGAACGTACCCGCCGTAAGAAGCACACAGTTAATCGTACAGAAAGCCCATCCGATCTCTATCTCAGGTGTGACAAGAGTTACTCCGGGTATCGCTTGGACATAGAAGGAATAAATCGTCAGCAAGGCACCGACGAGCATCGAGGCGATTCCGATAACCAGACGTTTAGAACGGTTCCATGTAAGATGGACATGTATATAATGTGCCAGTACGAGGTATCCTAAATAACCGGAGAAGTACCACAGTATATGGTATTCGTTCCAAAAACATTGTCCCCACACCTCGCCGAAGCAACGATTGAGATAGGGCATACAGGTCGACAACAGAAACAAGCCGATGAAAAAACGCTCTTCTTTCGCTGTGGCTTTATTCAACCATGGCGATATTACGGGTATAAATAAATAGAGGCTGATCAAAGGGTACATGAACCACAAATGTCCGGCCTGTGAAGGAAAGTTCAAGAATATTCTCGATATATCTTTCAATGATGTCTCGGCATCTATCTGCCCCCACAGCAAGGGTAAAGTGCTGTATAGTATCATAAATATGAAAAACGGCGGTAAGATGCGAATACAACGCTGACGGTAGAATTGCCAAGAGGTCAGCCCTGCCTTCATCGGCGCAAGAAGAAAGGCGGAGACAATTATAAACAATGGCACCGCCATGCGTGAGAAACCATCGTATACGGCTACCCACAACCGATCAGCCTCATTGGCCAGATAAGATTGCGGTCCCACCATATCCGTGGAGCCCTCAGCTCCATAAAAGTTTTCACTGGCGTGGACAACCATGACAAGGAAGCACGCAAACACACGCACGTAATCCAAAAAAACTATACGCTTCATTTTTTGTTTTAGTATTATTATTCGTTAGATGATTTCAAGTTTGTCTTTTTACGCGAAGCATGCATTCAAGAGGGATATATTTCGATGTTTTTCCTGATACTGCTTTATGGCGCACAAAGGTAAAAAAAGTCGGAAAGAATATATACCTTTGTCATATTATAAGTGAAATCTAAAATAAAAACATATGAGATCTATTAATGGCGCGGTTTTACGTAGCGCATTCGCGATGGTATTAGGGTTTGTTTTGGTATTATGGCCGGAAGCAGCCATAACCTATCTGGTTATCACGATCGGTATACTATTCATTTTACCGGGATTATTCGCTATCCTCAGCTATTTCACCTGACCGAAGAACGAGAACGGGGAGAAACCGATGTTTCCTATCGAGGCAGCGGGAAGCGTACTGTTCGGAGCGTGGTTGGTGATCATGCCCGAGTTCTTCGTGAATATATTAATGTACTTACTCGGAGCCTTATTGGTAATTGCCGGTGTACAGCAATTGGTTTCATTGATATCCGCAAGGAAATGGAGCAATGTACCGTTGGGGTTCTACCTGATGCCGGCTTTGATCTTGATAACCGGAGTAATGATTCTTGCCTACCCGTTCGGGGCGGCGGCAAATACATTCGTAATCTTCGGTGTAGCCAGCATTTTCTACGGGGCTTGTGAGTTGATCAACTGGTATAAGTTCCGCAAGCGTATAGAAAATACCGGATTATGATTTCCGGTATTCCATGGGTGATATACCCATATGCTTCTTGAAAAACTTACCGAAAGTGGATTGATCGGAGAAGTGGAGTATATCCGCTACTTGCTGAACCGTGGCTTGCGGGGCCTTCAACAGCATCTTGGCCTCGACGATCAAGGCGTCGTCAATCCATTTATTCGCTGATTTACCCGTTAGCTCTTTCAAGATAAGCGAAAGATACTGTGGGGTAATAAATAATTTCTCGGCATAGAAAGTAACGACGTGCTGCTCCTTGCAATGCTCGAAAAGCAATTGCAGGAACTGCTCGAAAAGCTCCTCCTTCCGGGAGAGTGTAGGTGCCGTCATCAGCTCCTTCTTACCCATAAAGATATTAGCCAACTCGATAAAGAAACCGACTAAGGCGTTTTGGAGAGCCTCCTTCTGGAAAAAATGGGTACGCAGCTTCATCTTTTCCCGTAAGATGGAGAATTGGCCGGATATATGCTCAGTCTCCTCGGCACTCATCGCAGCACATGGATTCTTACGGATCTGCATATAATGCACCATAGAGTTCTTTTTCCCTGCCGGGGTAGTATATCCATCCAGAAAAGATCTGGACACGATCAACAAACGCCCTCTCAAATCTTTGCTCACTTTCGATACCTGTATGATATGAGTCGGCATCAAGGTTATAAACGTATTCTTCTCTATCTTATATGGAATATAGTCTACCGAAATATCAGCAGTACCTTCCTGTACCAAGATCATCAACAAGGCATTTAAACGCATCGGGGTGGAATGCTCCAGCCTTTTTTCCTCGTAATTAATCAAATCTCCGTTCAGATCCGCTATCGATAAATCATCTTGAAAGTTGTCGCTGGACTCAATTCCCTTGATTAACTCAGTGACTTCAATTAAAGGTAAATTTTTCATATCTATCTGTAGATTTTTATTATCACCTCGGACAAAGATAGAAATAAAAAGCCAAAGACCACCCACTATTTCGTTTTTAACCAATTTTCATCCAAAATTGAACGAATAACAAGAATTTTTGACAATATCCTGTTTCATTCCATACCAATACCGTAACAGTATAAACCTTTCTGGTTTTCTAAATATATCAGACCTTTGCGAATAGATTCGACGGGAATATCCGGTCATTGGTCGATTCCAACGGACGAGTCAGCGCTTTTTACTTGTATACGGGGATTGCCCCGGCTACTTTTGACGTAACAAAAACGAATATGATAAAAGAACAGATTATTAATACGGCGTTCGATCTTTTTTCTCAATATGGCATCAAGAGTGTGAGTATGGATGATGTAGCGAAAGCGGCTGGCATCTCCAAGCGTACACTTTACGAGTCGTTCGAGGACAAGGAAACCTTGCTGATCGAGGGGATCGATCACAATTCCGAATCGCTCGGACAATATCTGACGGGACTGGAAAAAGAACCTTTCAATGCCTTGGAAGTAATCCTGCTTTTCTATGAGGAGATGATGAAAAACCCGAGATGGTTCAACGAGAAGTTTTACGAGGACTTGAAGAAATATCCGAAAGCCCAACAAAAAATAGAGATGAATAAAGCGAGAATGGGTAAGAGGTGTATGGACTTGTTCACACGGGGCGTTAAAGAGGGCGTGTTCCAAGAGGGGATCAACTTCGAGATCATGGCCTTACTGGTGAAAGAGCAGACGAAGATGTTGCGGCCTTCCAATGTCTTCTGCAAGCATTCCATCACCGAGGTATACAACACGATCCTCCTCACATTCCTGAAAGGGATCAGTACCGAGAAGGGAAGAGCGATCCTAGACCGATTCGATCTCAAACAATCCTATGATTTATAGCGAACACTTAATGAGTTTAATCACAGACAAAATCTATCCTAAATGAAACGATTATTGATGAGTAGAAAAATGATGTTGGTCACATTTATGGTATTGCCTTTTCTGGCGGCGAGACCGGTTCTGGCTCAAGACACCCTGAAACTGGATCTTGGGAAAGCGCTAGAGATCGCCCTTAGCGAGAACCCGACCGTAAAAGTTGCCGATAAAGAAATACAGAAGAAAAAGTACGCACGTAAAGGCTCGTACGCTTCTCTATTTCCGCAGATCAGTTTTGCGGGGGACTACAACCGTACCTTGAAGAAACAGGTGATGTATATGGATTTCGACATGGGTGACATGGGAGGCGGCAGCTTGCCCGAAGGCACGGACATGTCGAGTATGGACGAGGGCTTCGAGGTAGGACGTAGCAACAACTGGAGCTTGGGCTTCAACGCTTCCATGCCACTGGTAAACGCCTCCTTATGGAAAAGCTTGAGTATCTCGGCCTTAGACGTGGAATTGGCGGTGGAGCAAGCTCGCTCTTCTAAAATAGCGATGGTGAACCAAGTGAAAAAGAGCTTTTACGCCGTCCTTCTGGCAAGCGACTCTTACCGGGTATTCAAGCAAAGTTACGACAATGCCATGGAGAATTATCTGGATATCAAACGGAAGTATGAACAGGGAACCGTAGCTGAATACGACTTGATACGTGCCGATGTGACGGTAAAGAATACAGAGCCTAATCTGTTGCAGGCAGAGAACTCCCTTACCTTGGCTAAATGGCAGTTAAAAGCGTTATTGGGCATGGATCTGGATTTAAATATCGATTGCGACGGGCAACTGACGGATTTCAAGTCCAGCCTCTTCGCCGACTATCTATCCACGGATACAACCTTATCCGAGAATACGGACTTGAAACAATTAGACCTTCAGGCGGAACAGCTGAAAAAGACGCTGGCCATGCAGAAATTCGATTATCTGCCGACCTTGTCGCTGACCGGTCTATATCAATGGAGTGCCATGAACAATGACTTCAAGTTCAAGAATTACAGATGGAACCCCTATTCGATGATCGGTATCACGTTATCGGTTCCTATCTTCTCCGGAGGTAGTAAATTTTATAAGGTAAAGCAGACGAAAGTCTCCATCGACCAATTAAACCTGCAACGGGACGATACCAAGCGTAATTTGCAGTTGGCCGTTAAACAGTACATAGATAATATGAATACCTGTATCAAGAAGTTCGACGCCGCCCAAAAGGGAATCGAGCAAGCGGAACGGGGATATATGATCTCGCAAAAACGGTACGACACCGGAGCCGGTACATGGCTGGAGATGAACGATGCCGAACTTGCCTTGACGCAGGCCCGGTTGAACTTCAACCAATCTATCTACGACTATATGGTAGCGAAGGCAGATCTAGAGAAAGTATTGGGTAACGGACAGATGAATTGAAAATTAAAAATTGAAAGTTTAATAGATAATAATTAGGAACAATTATATGAAGACAAGTCAAATGCTGAAAGTAATACCGATAGCTACATTGGCCCTGCTGATGTCTTGCTCGGGTAATAAGAGTGAGGAAGCCACGGAAACACAGAATGAGAAAGTAAAGGTGAAAGTGGAGACGGTCTCTGTTCAAGACGTGGAGCAACTCAGTGAATTTACCGCTACAGTGGAAGC
>OBZC01001140.1_pt1 | contig 20297 bp, 21 predicted proteins | sample 1538231 | NCBI WGS metagenome assembly OBZC01 (sample SAMEA2580225, study PRJEB22360) | human gut metagenome | biome: human gut; feature: human-associated habitat; material: faeces | place: Denmark | collected 2008/2010 | reverse complement strand
CTTTATATTAAAGTGCTTGAGACAGGTGATCAATCCTTTATCTCTCAAGTACAGAATTTAATCAGCCAAGCTCAAAGTCAGCCTTCCAGGGCAGAAAATATTGCGCAAAAGGTTGCAGGGTGGCTCTTCTATATTGCTGTTATTGTCGCGCTAATTGCTTTTGTAGTGTGGATGATTATTGGAGATATCCCAACGGCAGTTATATTTACTATTACTACATTAGTTATTGCTTGTCCGCACGCATTGGGTCTGGCTATTCCATTGGTAACCGCCCGTAGCACAAGCTTAGGAGCTAGCCGTGGCTTACTAGTAAAAGACCGCCAAGCCTTAGAAATAGCTCAAGATGCAGATGTGATGATTTTAGATAAAACGGGTACTTTAACAACTGGTGAATTTAAAGTATTAGATGTAAAACTTCTTAATGACAAATATACAAAAGAGGAAATCATTGCCTTATTGGCAGGTATTGAAGGAGGATCTAGCCACCCAATTGCTCAATCAATTGTAAGTTTCGCCGAGCAGCAAAATATACGTCCAGCATCTTTTGATTCGATTGATGTGATTTCCGGTTCTGGAGTAGAGGGTAAAGCAGGTGGGCACCGTTACCAATTAATTAGTCAAAAAGCCTATGGACGTAATCTTGATATGGATACTCCAAAAGGAGCAACTCTTAGTGTCTTAGTAGAAAACGATGATGCCATTGGTGCTGTAGCTTTAGGGGACGAATTAAAACCAACAAGTAAAGAGTTAATTAAAGCTCTTAAAAAGAACAATATTCGACCAATTATGGCGACAGGTGATAATGAAAAGGCGGCTCAAGGCGCGGCAGCAGATTTAGGGATTGAATATAGATCAAATCAATCTCCACAAGACAAATATGAGTTAGTTAAAACACTTAAAGATGAAGGAAAGAAAGTTATCATGGTAGGTGATGGTGTAAATGATGCTCCTTCTCTTGCCTTAGCAGATGTTGGTATAGCTATAGGTGCTGGAACTCAAGTTGCATTGGATTCAGCTGATGTCATATTGACTCAATCCGATCCAGGAGATATTGAATCATTCATTGAATTAGCACACAAAACAACTCGTAAAATGAAACAAAACCTATTTTGGGGAGCTGGTTATAACTTTATAGCTATCCCTCTAGCTGCAGGAATTTTGGCTCCTATTGGTATCACATTAAGCCCTGCATTAGGAGCAATCCTAATGTCTGTGTCAACAGTCATCGTCGCCATTAATGCTATGTTATTACGTTTAGATCCAAAAAAATAACGGTTAACAGATTGAATGATGAAAACTCCTTAAAGTATCAATATACAATTTACAGAAGAAAAATTAAACCAAGCAACAGGAACTGTTAAAGAAGGAGTTGGCAAATTGATAGGCGATAAAGAACTTGAAAACGAAGGAGCTGCTGAAAAAGTTGTTTCTAAAGTTAAAGAAGTCGCTGAAGATGCTGTAGAAGGTGTTAAAAACATGCTTCATAAAGATGATGCTAAATAATTAAATTTAGGTAATCTTGCTATTTTTCTCTAAAACACTCCCAGTTAGGGGGGGCAAGGTATCGGATTAGCTATTGTAAAGAGCTTTGTTGAAGCGCATAAAGGTAGTATAACTGTAAAAAGTAAATTAGGTCTAAGAACTAAATTTGTTATAAAGTTACCATTTCAATAAAGGAGGAGAGTTATTTATTTCAAAAATAGATAAAAATTGCTAAACTAATATGTGAATGTTGGTCAAAAAATATTTTTTCAACTGATTTCAATAGATAGTGTCGAAAAAGTTCATTTAGATATCTTATCAAATTCTGTAGTAATCTTTTCTAAGAAGGACTTATCAATAGCTACAATTAAAAAAGAAGTTTTTGGATTACAAATTTATGAGATGACTTAAATGTGATTAATTAAAGGAGGATGAACACAGTGAAAAAGATGATAAAATTAGTATTTGCAAGTCTTGGAATTATTGTATTTTTAGGAGCATGTAGCAATCAAAGTGAATCGAATAATTCTAAAAGTACAAATGAGGAATCGACTTCTATAGCGTCTAGTGAAATGAATAGTATGGAGGGAATGAATCATGAAGGTATGGTTCCTTCTTCAATGAAAGATGCTGCGAACCCTAAATTCCCGGTGGGAAGTAATGTTATACTGCTAGGCGATCATATGAAAGGGATGAGAGGTGCAAAAGCTCAAGTTGTAGGAGCCTTTGATACTACAATTTATGAAGTAAGCTATAAGCCAAAAACTGGGGGACCAATGGTTAAGAATCATCGATGGGTAGTACAAGAAGAGTTAAAAGATACTAAGACTGTAGCAAATGAGGGCGATACTGTTATCTTGAATGCCGATCACATGGATGGAATGATGGGAGCTGAAGCAAAAGTAGATAAATCTATTACAGGAACTGTTTACGTTGTTAATTACACTCCAACCGATGGTCAAAAAGAAGTTAAGAATCATATGTGGGTAACTGAAGATGAGATGGAATATGACAAAAATAATGAGTAATTTGGTTCTGTTGCAAAGTTTTAAATAAAGAATAAAATCCCTTACGGTATCTATGATTGTAGCTTTAGGGGACGAATTAAAACCAACAAGTAAAGAGTTAATTAAAGCTCTTAAAAAGAACAATATTCGACCAATTATGGCGACAGGTGATAATGAAAAGGCGGCTCAAGGCGCGGCAGCAGATTTAGGGATTGAATATAGATCAAATCAATCTCCACAAGACAAATATGAGTTAGTTAAAACACTTAAAGATGAAGGAAAGAAAGTTATCATGGTAGGTGATGGTGTAAATGATGCTCCTTCTCTTGCCTTAGCAGATGTTGGTATAGCTATAGGTGCTGGAACTCAAGTTGCATTGGATTCAGCTGATGTCATATTGACTCAATCCGATCCAGGAGATATTGAATCATTCATTGAATTAGCACACAAAACAACTCGTAAAATGAAACAAAACCTATTTTGGGGAGCTGGTTATAACTTTATAGCTATCCCTCTAGCTGCAGGAATTTTGGCTCCTATTGGTATCACATTAAGCCCTGCATTAGGAGCAATCCTAATGTCTGTGTCAACAGTCATCGTCGCCATTAATGCTATGTTATTACGTTTAGATCCAAAAAATAACGGTTAACAGATCGAATGATTGAAACTCCTTAAAGTATCAAGATACAATAGTTTTACAGGAGAAAAAGAGATGTAAGTAATGGCTCTTTGTAAAATCGTGTTGGTAGAAGTAGACGATTTTTCTACCAACACGATTTTTAATTTATTACGGTAGCAAACTGGTTTTTACATAAAGTAATTGATAAACCCAATATAGATCAAAAAGAATTACTTGAAGCTACCGCACAATATAGAAAGTTATTGATACCTGACCAAATAACTAAAGGAGTGGGATTGATTCTATCCTTAATTGTCTATCCTCCGATTATGATGTATAGTGTTTTAATTGCGGCATTTTACATCATAACTTTAAAAACACTATCTGAAAAAAGAGTGAATAACTAAAAAATGGTGATCAAAGTTAGGTGTATTATTTTAATGCTCACAGACCTAAATTATTCCCCTATTTATAATCTATTGATTCATATTTTATGAAATTAATCAGTAGATATCGTTCTGAAAAGCCTTGATAATACGCTGTTTTTAGTCCAACTGAAACCCATACTTTCCAAACCAGGTCTTAAGAAAGCTCGTAAAGCTAGCCAGTTCTCTAAACGTTAATTCGTTACTGGACAGCAGAGTACAAACGAAAACACTTTGCAGCTTGCAAGGTGTTTTTTTGTATGAGAACTGGTGGTGCGCAATTAGGATAGCTCTAGCGGCTTTAGTCGCATAGAGATATGCTATGCACAGTTGCCCCAAGAAAACAAGCAAAGCGACGTTTGATTGGATGGCAACCACTTCACTCAAAACGTTAATCAATACGATTATATCAACGTTTCAAAGCACTCACAGGTTTGCCCTATGGGGGCTTTTTTGTATGGATTTCTAAAAAAATATTCTAAATCTTACTTGAATTTTGCATTCATCTTGAAAATTCTACAACAATGTGATATATTTATAACATTTTAAAAGGAGCTGACAAAGATGAAAATGTCGAAGAATTTAAAGATAATCCTTTATATCGCTAGCGTGCTTATTATTGTATGTTTAGTTTTATTGCTGGGGAATCACCTACCGATTCTAGCAAAAGGTGCTATTATGACGATGTCTTGGCTTCCTACGTATTTGGCTTGTACGATGCAATCGGTCCTCTCAAAATCAACCTATCAAAAGAAAGAGAAAAATATGTTTGGGATTACTGCAAAATTATATACAGTGCTTGTACTTCTCTCGTCTTCGATTTATACTATTGGAGTTTGGTATCTAACTCCTGGTTCTTTGATTAAGAATATAATGTTAGGAATTGGATTAAGTGTTCAATTGTTATTAATATTTTACTTCTTATTCAAGAGAATTAATGAAGAACCCGATGAACGATTTTATAGAAATATTGCAAAGTCCTCTTCCATTTTGTTTACAATAGCAATCTTTATATTATTGGGAATTGCAACCTTGATAGCTGTCTGTAAAGTTTTCATTTTGAATGCTGGATTTCTTTATATTTTGGTGGCTTTTTTACTCTTATTATTTGCCATTACTTACTTTATCATTGAAAAAAGGGGATGAAATATGGCGAAAGAAAGTAAAATAGAGACTAACTTGAAAGAAGTAAGGGAAGCTTATGGTATGACTCAACAAGATTTAGCAGATCAAGTAGGGATACGGAGAGAAACGATTGTTCACTTGGAAAATAACCGCTACAACCCTTCGTTGGAAATGGCTTTAAAAATAGCACAAGTCTTTAATAAACAAGTGGAAGAACTATTTCATCTGAAATAAGAGAAGTAAAACAATCCTTATTTTGAGTTTTACTCATAGTGTATACGAAAAATTTGTCAAAATCATTTTCTTAAAAAAATTTTAGTTTAAACTCTATCAAAAATAAGATAGCAGCTTATTTTTTCATAATTCTAACTGATGTAAACGAATTCCTAAACAAAACAACTCTCATAAACCCTAATTTTTATCTAATGGAATAAACTAAAGTTCTGCATATTATGTATTTATCATCCAAAAACATCAGAAAATAAGTAGATGCGATAATTTGAAAGTTGATATTGTTCTACACCTCAAATAACTTAGATTTGGTTATTTTATAGGACTCTTCTAGTCATTGTTTTTTATGATAATGAATGTATATTTTACTGGTTTTATTTTTATATATAAAGAAAGGTGTGTATTTTAACTTAAGATAGCGCATAATAAGTTGTTCAAAATAACACTAAGATTAAAAACTGTTAATTGTTTTTGGATAATAATATGCCTGTTGACTCCTTTATTCGTAGGAATTGTAGTGTATATTAAAAATTTAAAAAAGTTTTTAAAAAATTGTTGACATATCCCTAAATAGTGTTATAATCTATAAATGTCAGGGAGGTCCTGATATAAAATATAATAATCCATTAGAGGAGAAACAATTATGAAAAAAGTATTGCTTACATCAGCTGCAGTTCTTGCAGTATTCGCATCATCAGCTGCGGTATTCGCTAACGACGGTAACGTTCACACAGGAAACCTTGATAACACTACAGCAGCAACTGGTAGCGACTTCTTCACAAACAACGAAGGTGGACTTACTCAAGCTGCTAAAGATGGTCTTAACAACGTTGATGCAGATTCAACTAAACAAAAATTTGAAGATGCTGGTGAACACATCGAACCAAAACGTGACGCTAACGGAAACATCATCAAAGATGAATTCGTAGTTACTGATAAAGCTAACGCTAACAAAGATGCTAAAGACGAAGCTAAAGCTGTTAAAGCTGCAGAACAAAAAGCTCCAGCAGCAGCTAAAGCTGACGCTAAAGCTCTTCCAAACACAGCAGCAGTTAAATAATTAACCGTTATTGCTGAAAAGAATATCACTGGGGCTTAGGCTTCGGTGATATTTTTCTATAGATAAAGAAAAGGATTTCATATTTCATGAGTAGTCATAATCGTAAATCTACTGGATCTCGCAAAAAACTGATTGCTGGGATTTCAGCCTTAGTGATTGCTGCTTTGGCAATTTTCCTTGGCTTCCAGTACATGTCGCCAACAGCGTCATCTTCTAATGGTATTAAGAGTGCTTTGACTACCAAAAAAGCAAGCACTTATAAGGTTTCAGATGAGGAAAAATCTTATCTAAAGAACAAGTTTGATGGCCTTACTGCAACTAACCCTGATACTATCGCCTATGTTTATGCACCAGGGACGAAATTAGATGAGCCAGTTGTTCAAACAACAGATAACTCAACTTATTTGAACAAAACGTTTGATGGGGGCAATGTTCCTTATTTAGGAACAGTCTTCATGGACACAGATAATAAGAAAGACTTCAGTGACCGCTTGACTTGGCTCTTTGGTCATGCTCGAGGAAGTAAGGTTGCTGATAGCCGTATGTTCAATGATGTTAACTACTACAGTGATCAGTCATTCTTTGACAAACACAAATATGTTGTTATAGAAACACCTCAACGTAAGTATTATTACGAAGCCCTTGCGATGGTCATCGTACCTGAGGATACAGCGTTCTATCGTACATCTTTTGAAAATGATAAAGACTTTAAACAACAGTTGGATATCATTTATGATCATGCTAGTGTTAAAAACAAGGATTTGAAGGTTAGTGCTTCAGATAAATACCTCGTTCTTTCTACTTGTCGTGAGGAGGATGAAACGATTCGTGCTAATCTCTACTTGCGTCAAATTCCAGATTCTGAAATGACAGATTTTGTTGCTAAGCATGGCAAAGATTTGGAATATACACCAACACGATAATGATTAATAGAACTCTACTTCTGATGAAGTAGGGTTTTTATCTTGTTTCGAAACAGCTTCTATGCTTGTCAATCATTATAGAGGTGAGATGTAATCGTTTATTAATCTTATTTACGATTTATGGATAACTTTTTTTGGTACACTAGAAGTGTGAAAAAGGAGATTATTATGGAACAGAGCCGTGCTAAAAAGCGTGACATTGCAATGACTAATAAGATTTTGATGGGGTTGATTGCCCTCGTCTTAGGTTTGCTTTTTCTTGAAATTTTAATTGTTAATGGGAATAATGAACAGCGGAAAAATGGTTCGAATCAAGTAAAGACGGCACGTATCATGGCAAATGGTGACTTGCTTTATCACGACGGTCTTTATATGAGTGCCCTTCAGGAAGATGGTAGCTATGATTTTACGGAAAATTTTACTTATGTGAAACCGTGGTTAAAGCAGGCTGATTTGGTTTTGGGTGATTTCGAAGGGACCATTAATCCTGATTATCCTCTGTCGGGTTATCCCTTATTTAATGCTCCTCAAGCAGTGACTACGGCAATCAAGGATGCTGGCTATAATGTCATGGATTTGGCCCACAACCATATTTTGGATTCTGGTTTAGAGGGGGCTTTTACAACAGCTAATGCCTTTAAAAAAGTAGGCATTGACCCTATCGGTGTTTATGAAAAACCTGTGCGTGACAAGGCACCCCTACTCATCAAGAATGTTAATGGTATCAAGATTGCGATACTCTCCTATTCTTATGGTTACAACGGTCTGGATTCAAATCTGACTAAGAAAGAGGTTGCGGATCATTTGTCGAATCTAGATGAAAAACGTATGAAGGCTGAGATTGAACGTGCTGAAAAAGAAGCTGATATCACTGTTATCATGCCGCAGATGGGCGTTGAGTATCGTTTGGAACCGACAAAAGAGCAGATTACCCTTTATCATAAGATGATTGATTGGGGGGGCTGATGTTATCTTTGGAGGACATCCTCATGTGGTTGAGCCGTCTGAGGTGGTAAAAAAAGATGGACAGCAAAAGCTTATCATTTACTCGATGGGGAATTTCATTTCTAACCAGCGTATAGAGACAATGGACGGTGTGGATAGCGCGAAATGGACGGAGAGAGGTGTTTTGATGGACCTGACTCTTGAAAAGAAAAATGGTCAAACCACGATTAAGACAGCTCAAGCGCACCCAACCTGGGTTAACCGTACACCTAAGGGAACAGTTTCACCGGAAGGTTATCCTTTGTATACCTACCAAACCTACATCTTAGAGGATTTCATCAAAGGTGGAAAATATAGAAATCAACTAGACGAAGAAACCAAAGAACGTGTGGATACTGCCTATAAAGAAATGAATGCTCATGTTAATTTAAAGTGGAAATAAATTGATAATATCACCTGAATTGTATTGATCTCAAAAGTTAGATTTTTTCTGTCTAACTTTTGGGATGCCGTTCAATTGGGGTGGTATTTTTTATTTATCGACAAGTTACCCACAGAGTTATCCACAATTGTGGATAAGTCAGTGGACAGTGTGCATCATTGAATTTTTAAGATGAGAAATCATAAAAAAGACTGACGCTGTAAATTTAGTTATCCACACGTTTTTAGATATTGGTATGAATCTAATTCATAAACGATACTAGCTAAAACGGGTGAAAATATTCGTCTTTTTCGCTTAAAAAGGTATATTTTCTATAAAAAATAGCCTTTTTACGTAAAATATGCTAAAATTATACAAAATAAAATGATGGAGGCTTGTCATGAAAGCGATTATTACAGTTGTAGGTAAGGATAAAGCGGGTATTGTTGCAGGAGTTGCGACTAAGGTTGCAGAGCTTGGCTTGAACATTGACGACATTTCCCAAACAGTCCTTGATGAGTTCTTTACGATGATGGCAGTGGTATCATCAGAAGATAAGCAGGATTTTACTCACCTACGTGGTGAATTGGAAGCCTTTGGTGAATCATTGAACGTTAAAATCAACATCCAAAGTTCAGCGATTTTTGATGCTATGTACAACTTGTAAGATAGGAGTAGCTAAAAAATGGATATTAAACAGGTTACAGAAACCATTGCCATGATTGAGGAACAGAACTTTGATGTTCGTACCATTACCATGGGAATCTCACTCCTTGATTGTATTGATTCAGATATTGATAAGGCTGCGGAAAAGGTATACAACAAGATTGTTTCTAAAGCTAAGAATTTGGTAGCAGTTGGTGACGAAATTGCGGCTGAACTTGGTATTCCAATTGTTAACAAACGTGTCTCAGTTACGCCAATCTCAATCATTGGTGCAGCGACAGATGCGACAGACTATGTACCATTTGCCAGAGCACTTGATCGTGCGGCTAAAGAAATCGGTGTTAACTTTATTGGTGGTTTTTCTGCCCTTGTTCAAAAGGGCTACCAAAAAGGTGATGAGATTCTTATTAATTCTATCCCACGTGCGCTTGCTGAGACTGATTTTGTCTGCTCATCTGTAAATATCGGTTCAACAAAAACTGGTATTAACATGACGGCAGTACGTGACATGGGACGTATCATCAAAGAAGCTTCTGAAGCAGATCCAATGGGCCCAGGTAAATTGGTCGTCTTTGCTAATGCGGTTGAAGATAATCCCTTTATGGCAGGTGCCTTCCATGGTGTTGGTGAGGCTGACGTTGTAATCAATGTTGGGGTTTCAGGCCCTGGTGTGGTGCAGCGTGCTGTTGAGAAGGTTCCAGGTGAAAGCTTCGATGTTCTAGCAGAAACAGTTAAGAAGACGGCTTTTAAAATCACACGTGTTGGTCAGTTGGTTGGTCAGATGGCTAGCGAACGACTAGGCGTTGAATTTGGTATTGTAGACTTGTCTCTTGCACCAACTCCAGCAGTAGGTGATTCAGTGGCTCGTGTACTTGAAGCAATGGGTCTTGAAGTTGTTGGTACGCATGGTACTACTGCAGCTCTTGCCCTTCTTAATGACCAAGTTAAAAAGGGTGGTATCATGGCATGTAACCAAGTCGGAGGTTTGTCAGGTGCTTTTATCCCGGTTTCTGAAGACGAGGGGATGATCGCAGCTGTTAAGTCTGGTCATATCAACCTTGAAAAATTGGAAGCTATGACGGCTATCTGTTCTGTTGGTTTGGATATGATTGCTATTCCAGCTGATACGCCAGATACAACAATTGCAGCTATGATTGCTGATGAAGCGGCTATTGGTGTCATTAACCAGAAAACAACAGCTGTTCGCATCATTCCTTATGGTAAGGAAGGTGATATGCTTGAACTTGGTGGTCTCCTTGGCTATGCGCCAGTAATGAAGGTAAATAAAGCTTCTTCGGCTGATTTTATAGCGCGTGGTGGTCAAATCCCAGCTCCTGTTCATAGCTTTAAAAACTAAAGTGATGATAAGTGCTTTACCGATTGGTGAAGCATTTTCTGATGGTTTCGCTAGCTAGATAGTCAGGTGGATTTGTGCTATAATGAATTCAAAATGACGGAAAGAAGGGGGCGCCATGAGTAAGGTTAAGTTGTATATTGCGAGACATGGAAAAACCATGTTTAATACTATTGGACGTGCGCAAGGTTGGTCCGATAGTCCTTTAACGCCATCTGGTGAAGAGGGCATTCGTGAGCTGGGTGTAGGTCTAAAAGCGGCAGGTATTCCTTTCAAGTCTGCCTATTCTAGTGATTCGGGACGTACCATTCAAACCATGGACATTATCTTACGTGAGACTGGTTTTGAGAGCATTCCGTATAAACGGGACAAGCGCATTCGTGAGTGGTGCTTTGGTAGTTTAGATGGTGGCTACGATGGCGAACTTTTCTATGGTGTGCTACCGAGAACAGATGCTTTTCAAGGTAAGGATTTATACGAAGTGAGCTACCCCGAGCTTGCACAGAGTATTCTTGATGTGGATACGGCTGGTTGGGCAGAACCTTGGGAAGTTCTTAAAAAACGTATTATAGAGGGTTTTACAGCTATTGCAGAGGATGTGTTAAAAGCTGGTGGTGGTGATGCTATTGTCGTCAGTCACGGCATGACTATTGCGACCCTCGCTTGGTTAATTGACCCTTCTGTCGAACATCCTTCATTAGATAATGGTTCGGTAACTGTCGTTACATATGACAATGGAAAATTCACATTAGAAACGCTTGGCGAGATGACTTATCGTCAGGTTGGACGAGAGATAATAGAAAAAGAAAATGGCAACAAATAAGTATCCAAGTCGTCGTCAGGCGAAAAAACAAACCAATTGGTTTTTGATTGTTAGTAGTGTCTTGATTGTAGTATTGCTAGTTGTGGCGGGAGCCTATTCACTATTTGGTGTGCATCATACGGTTCAACAAACCAGTGGAACATCAGTCACAAAGAGTGACAAGCAAACTGCAAGTGCAACTCAGAGTAAAGATACGAAAGGACTTCCTGATGTATCACCGAAAGACTGGGAATTGCTTTTGGTAAATCGAGATAATAAGTCTAAAGAGCTTAATCCAAAGATTGCAGATGTTGATGGTATTTCCGTAGATTCCAGAATTGCTAAGAACGTCAAAGAATTTTTAGCAGCAGCTCAAGAAATTGATCCAAGTTATCATCTCATTTCAGGTTACCGCAGTGTTGCTTATCAAACAGAACTTTATAACACCTATGTTCAACAAGAAATGGCTACAGATCCAAGTTTGACGAAATCTCAAGCAGAGAAAAAGGTTCAAACGTACTCACAACCTCCTGGTGCTAGTGAACATCAAACAGGTCTTGCAATTGATATGAGTACCGTTGATAGCCTAAACGAAGCAGATCCTGATACGGTTGCTAAGGTCAAGGAGTTAGCACCAAAATACGGCTTTGTTCTTCGCTTCCCAGAGGGAAAGGCGTCATCAACAGGCGTAGATTATGAGGACTGGCATTTCCGTTATGTTGGTGAAAAGTCGGCAGAGTATATGACCAAGCATGACCTTACCTTAGAAGAATATCTGGCACTATTAAAGGAGAAGACTAAGTGAGACGACGTTTTAAACTAAAAGCCTTCATAATCTTAGTTGCTGTTTTCGCTCTAGGTATCCTTTTGCCACTCATCTTGCATGCGTCTACGGATGACAATGCTCGTTCAGTCAAAGTTGCCTACACACAGAAAGAATTCGTTGACAACTTGGCTCCTACAGCGCAAAAGATGTCCAAAACCTACGGTGTACCTGCCTCTATTCTCCTTAGTCAAGCGGCGTATGAGTCTAATTACGGTAGCAGTCTTTTGTCGGTCAAATATCATAATCTATATAGTCTATCTGCTCAGCCGGGTCAGGAGCATATCCTTCTGAAAGATAACGTTTATAGTAAAGGTAAATGGCAATATCAAAAGGTAGATTTTGCAGTCTTCAAGGATTGGTCAAGTTCTATGTTGGCTTATTTGGAAGGTCTTCGTCAGGGAAGATGGGGTGAGTCAACCTATAAAGAGGTAGCAGGAACGACTAGTTATAAAGTTGCGGCGGAAAAATTACAAGCTGCAGGTTTCAACAGTGATCCGGACTATGCTAAGCATCTCATTTCTATTGTTGAAACCTATCATTTGTCAAAATATGATCGCTGAGATTAAAATGCCCCTTGAGGGTATTTTTTATTTTTCTAGGTCTTTAGATGTATTTTTAGCACTCTTGTAAAAAGAGTGCTAATTTTTTTGGTTTTTTGTGTTGACATGTTAGAGTTTAGGTGTATAATAGAATCATAAGTTAGCAGTCGGCATATGTGAGTGCTAATAAATAGAAATGAGGTGACATCGTGATTACGCAAAGACAAAATGCTATTTTGAATTTGATTGTTGAGATGTTCACTCGTACCCATGAACCAGTTGGTTCTAAAGCTTTGCAAGAATCTATCGATTCAAGTTCAGCGACTATTCGAAATGACATGGCCAAGTTAGAAAAAATGGGTTATCTTGAAAAAGCCCATACTTCTAGTGGGCGTATGCCAAGCCGAGCAGGTTTTCAATATTTTGTCGCTAACTCTTTGAATCTTGATACGATTGATGAGCAGGATGTTTATCAAGTTGTCAAGGCCTTCGACTTTGAGGCTTTTAAACTTGAAGACATTTTGGACGCAACGGCAAAGTTGCTGGCAGAAATGACAGGATGCACAGCAGTGATTCAAGATGTGGAGCCGACAAGACAGCGTCTGACGGGATTTGAAATCGTTCAGTTGTCTAATCATGACGCTTTAGCAGTTCTTACTTTGGATGAATCTAAGCCGGTGACAGTTCAGTTTGCTATTCCGAAGAATTTCTTGTCTAGTGATTTGGAAATTTTTCATAAACTTGTTCAAGAACGTTTCTTGGGGAACACTGTTTTAGATATCCATTATCGATTACGGACAGAGATTCCTCAGATTGTGCAAAAGTATTTTAAAACAACAGATAATGTTTTGGATTTGTTTGATTATATCTTTTCACAACTCTTTAGGGAATTGATTTTCATCGAAGGTAAGGTTGCATCATTGGCCTATGCCGATTTAAAAACTTATCAGTTTTTGGATAATCCACAACATGTGGCGCTGGAGCTTCGATCAGCTATCTCCGATGATGAAGTGACCAAGGTTTCGGTTGCTGAATTAACTGAAGAAGCTCTTGAAAATATAACAGTCATCAGTCATAAATTCCTGATTCCTTATCGTGGGATGGCACTTATGCATGTGATTGGTCCTGTTGAAATGGATTATCATCGCATGATTAGTTTGGTCAATGTTATCGGTAGGGTTTTGGTTATGAAGTTGACGGATTATTATCGGTATCTCAATAGTAACCATTACGAAGTTAACTAATATATAAAGTTTAAAAAGTATAGAAAGAGGTGTATGCCTTGACAGAAGATATTAAAAAAGAAGAAGTAAAAGAAGAGGAAACTACTGAAACAACTGAAAAAGTTGTAGAGGAAGCAAAAGACCCTTCTGAACTTGAAGAAGCACAAGCGCGTGCAGAGGAGTTGGAAAACAAATACCTCCGTGCCCATGCAGAAATGCAAAATATTCAGCGCCGTGCAAATGAAGAACGTCAACAATTGCAAAAATATCGTAGTCAGGATTTGGCAAAAGCTATTTTGCCATCATTGGATAATCTCGAACGTGCTCTTGCCGTTGAAGGTTTGACTGATGATGTTAAAAAAGGCTTGGAGATGGTACAAGAAAGTTTGATACATGCTCTCAAAGAGGAAGGAATCGAAGAAATCCCAGCCGATGGTGATTTTGACCACAACTTCCATATGGCTATTCAAACCATGCCAGCAGATGATGAACATCCAGCAGACACCATTGCACAAGTCTTCCAAAAAGGCTACAAACTTCATGAACGCGTCCTACGCCCAGCCATGGTAGTGGTTTATAACTAGGATACAAAGCCCGTAAAAAGCTCACAGTAAAAATAGGAGATTGACGAGGTGTTCGATGAACACAAGGAAATCTATCTTTTTTACCCAGAGCTTAGGGCGTGTTCAACTAGGCAATTCTGACGGTAGCTAAAGCGACTCGTCAGAAAACGGCAGTCGCTATGGCGTTTGCCTAGCCTCCTTACTAACTCGTCGTCGAAATAATATTGATTTCGACTCCTCGTGTTGTAACATAATAGGAAACTTGTCCGAAACGACACTAAACTATGAAAGAAAGATAAGAAGCAAGCCATAGGCTTGCAAAGCAGATATTTCCCGTCGTGGTGAAAGTTTCAGTAGCGTGTGCTACTGAAACAGGGGATTTTTGAGACAGTAGGCTCAAAAATAAGTGATGAAATCCCGAAGGGAGTTGCTCACGTCCCCACCACTTAAGGGAAGTATCAAAAAGAAAAAAAGAAGATAGATTCAAGGAGAAAAACATATGTCTAAAATTATTGGTATTGACTTAGGTACAACAAACTCAGCAGTAGCAGTTCTTGAAGGAACTGAATCAAAAATTATCGCAAACCCAGAAGGTAACCGTACAACACCTTCAGTTGTTTCATTCAAAAATGGTGAAATCATCGTTGGTGACGCTGCAAAACGTCAAGCAGTCACAAATCCAGATACAGTAATCTCTATCAAATCTAAGATGGGTACTTCTGAAAAAGTTTCTGCAAACGGTAAAGAATACACACCACAAGAAATTTCAGCTATGATTCTTCAATACTTGAAAGGTTATGCTGAAGATTACCTTGGTGAAAAAGTAACCAAAGCAGTTATCACAGTTCCAGCTTACTTCAACGATGCTCAACGTCAAGCAACTAAAGACGCTGGTAAAATCGCTGGTCTTGAAGTAGAACGTATTGTCAACGAACCAACAGCCGCAGCTCTTGCTTACGGTTTGGACAAGACTGATAAAGAAGAAAAGATCTTGGTATTCGACCTTGGTGGTGGTACATTCGACGTATCTATCCTTGAACTCGGTGATGGTGTCTTTGATGTATTGGCAACTGCAGGGGATAACAAACTCGGTGGTGACGACTTTGACCAAAAAATCATTGATCACATGGTTGAAGAATTCAAGAAAGAAAACGGCATCGACTTGTCAACAGACAAGATGGCTCTTCAACGTTTGAAAGACGCAGCAGAAAAAGCTAAGAAAGACCTTTCAGGTGTCACTTCAACACAAATCAGCTTGCCATTTATCACTGCTGGTGATGCTGGACCTCTTCACTTGGAAATGACATTGACTCGTGCGAAATTTGATGATTTGACTCGTGACCTTGTAGAACGTACTAAAACTCCAGTTCGTCAAGCCCTTTCAGATGCTGGCTTGAGCTTGTCAGATATTGATGAAGTTATCCTTGTCGGTGGTTCAACTCGTATCCCAGCCGTTGTAGAAGCTGTTAAGGCTGAAACTGGTAAAGAACCAAACAAATCAGTTAACCCTGATGAAGTTGTTGCCATGGGTGCTGCTATCCAAGGTGGTGTGATCACTGGTGATGTTAAAGACGTCGTTCTTCTTGACGTAACACCATTGTCACTTGGTATTGAAACAATGGGTGGCGTCTTCACAAAACTTATCGACCGCAACACTACGATTCCAACATCTAAATCACAAGTCTTCTCAACTGCAGCAGACAACCAACCAGCCGTTGATATTCACGTTCTTCAAGGGGAACGCCCAATGGCAGCAGATAACAAGACGCTTGGACGTTTCCAATTGACAGATATCCCAGCTGCACCTCGTGGTATCCCACAAATTGAAGTAACATTCGACATCGACAAGAACGGTATCGTATCTGTTAAAGCGAAAGACCTTGGAACTCAAAAAGAACAACACATCGTTATCCAATCTAACTCAGGCTTGACTGATGAAGAAATTGAAAAAATGATGAAAGATGCCGAAGCAAATGCTGAAGCAGATGCAAAACGTAAAGAAGAAGTAGATCTTCGTAACGAAGTCGACCAAGCTATCTTTGCTACTGAAAAGACAATCAAAGAAACAGAAGGTAAAGGTTTCGATACAGAACGTGATGCTGCTCAATCAGCCCTTGACGATCTTAAGAAAGCTCAAGAATCAGGCAATCTTGATGACATGAAGGCTAAATTGGAAGCTCTTAACGAAAAAGCTCAAGCTCTTGCCGTTAAACTTTACGAACAAGCTGCAGCAGCACAACAAGCTCAAGCAGGAGCAGAAGGTGCACAAACAGCAGATAATTCAGGTGACGATGTCGTAGACGGAGAGTTTACGGAAAAGTAAGATGCAAAGCCCGTTAAAACCTCACAGTGAAAATAGGAAATCTGACGCAGAAACTTTAGTTTCTAGAAAGATTTATCTTTTTCACCAAGAGGTTAGGGCGTGCTCAATTCAGCTTAACAACTAAATGATAAAAAGAAATCCAGAGGTTGCAAACCAGCCTCTGTTTTTCGGTAAAATAAGTGAAGTAAATGCAAGATATGCTTCTGCTTCATGTTGTGAAAAATAAAAAAGAAAGGAACAAAGAGTGTTCGTTGGTGAACACGGGCTATGAACCAAGCCAGAAAGATAGCTAATTAAAAGGTCCATTTATCCCTCTTAAAAACTATTGTTTTGGCTTTCTTCATTGGATGCCCTTTGTATCTTAAATTATGAACAATACTGAATATTACGATCGTCTTGGGGTATCTAAGGATGCCTCTCAAGATGAAATAAAACGTGCCTATCGTAAGATGTCTAAGAAATACCACCCAGACATTAATAAAGAACCAGGCGCAGAAGAAAAATATAAAGAGGTCCAAGAGGCCTATGAGACATTAAGTGACGATCAAAAACGTGCAGCTTATGACCAATATGGACCTGATGGCGCTAATGCAGGCTTTGGTGGTCAAGGTGGCTTCGGTGGTTTTGATGGTGGAGCAGGCTTCGGAGGCTTTGAGGATATCTTCTCAAGCTTCTTTGGTGGCGGTGCTGCTCGCAATCCGAATGCTCCTCGCCAAGGAGATGACCTTCAGTATCGTGTCAACCTAAGTTTTGAAGAGGCTGTTTTTGGTGCTGAAAAAGAAGTTCACTACAACCGTGAAGCGACATGTAAGACATGTTCAGGATCTGGTGCAAAACCGGGAACAAGTCCTGTAACTTGTGGCCGTTGTCACGGTCAAGGGGTTATCAATGTTGATACGCAAACACCACTTGGGGTGATGCGACGTCAAGTAACTTGTGATGTCTGTCATGGAACAGGTCAAGAAATCAAGGATCCTTGTCAAACTTGTCATGGAACAGGACATGAAAAACAAAGCCATAAAGTATCTGTCAAGATTCCAGCAGGTGTTGAAACAGGTCAGCAAATCCGTCTTGCTGGTCAAGGTGAAGCCGGATTCAATGGCGGTCCTTACGGAGATCTCTTTGTCATCATCAATGTAAATCCAAGTGACAAATTTACTCGTGACGGATCAACGATATACTACACTCTTAACATTTCCTTTGTTCAAGCAGCTCTTGGTGACACTGTTGAAGTACCAACAGTTCATGGAAATGTTGAGATGACTATTCCAGCCGGAACTCAAACAGGTAAAACTTTCCGTCTCAAAGGTAAGGGTGCCCCACGTCTTCGTGGTGGATCACAAGGAGACCAACACGTTACAGTGAAGATTGTGACACCTACGAAGCTCAATGATGCTCAAAAAGAGGCTCTTCTCGCCTTTGCCAAAGCAAGTGGTGATGAAAAGATTGCCCCACAGAAAAAAGGGTTTTTTAACAAAGTAAAAGATGCTTTAGAAGACCTGTAATGAAAAGACGCCTTGAGCGTCTTTTTTTACCACAAAAACTGTATGGGGTCAATTTATAGCCTAACCACTTTTTATCCTCAATTAAATTTGATATGATAAGCTTATGGTTAGATACAAAGCAATAATTTCCTATGATGGTACACTTTTTTCAGGTTTTCAAAGACAACCAGACGCTCGCTCTATTCAGGAGGAAATTGAGAAAACGCTATTGCGGCTAAATAGTGGCACACCTGTAGTAATTCACGGAGCAGGTCGAACGGATGCTGGTGTTCATGCCTATGGACAAGTTATTCACTTCGATTTGCCTCAGGAGCGGGATCCAGAGAAGCTGCGTTTCGGTTTAGATACGCAATGCCCAGATGATATTGATATTGTTAGTATCGAACTTGTATCAGAGGATTTCCATGCACGTTACAATAAACATAGTAAGACTTATGAGTTTCTAGTAGATGCAGGCCGTCCTAAAAATCCTATGATGCGAAATTATGCCACCCATTATCCCTATCCACTAAGCTTAGTTCCTATGCAAGAAGCTGCCAAAGATTTGGTTGGTACGCATGATTTCACAGGTTTCACAGCTTCGGGTACCTCTGTAGAAAATAAGGTGCGCACAATTACCCAAGCTCGAGTCTCAATTGATGAAAAAACTGGATTCTATGTCTTTACGTTTTCTGGCAATGGTTTTCTTTATAAGCAAGTTAGAAACATGGTCGGAACATTGTTGAAAATTGGAAATGGTCGCATGCCTATTTCTCAAGTTAAGACAGTTTTGGAAAGTTGTGATCGTAAGCTTGCGGGACCGACAGCATCAGGTAATGGATTATATTTGAAGGAGATAAAATATGAGTGATGAATTAATTTTAGCCATTTCAGGTAATGACATTTTTAGTGGTGGAGGGCTTCACGCAGACTTAGCAACATTTACAACCAATAAGCAACATGGCTTTGTAGCTTTGACTTGTCTGACAGCGATGACGGAACATGGTTTTGAGGTCATTCCGATTGATAGCAAGGTCTTTAAGCAACAACTGGAATCACTAATAGATGTGCCTTTCTCAGCAATTAAAATTGGGTTATTACCAAACGTTGAAATCGCAGAGCTAACTTTGGATTTTGTTAAGAATCATCCTGGAATACCAATTGTTTTGGACCCTGTATTAGTTTGTAAGGAGACCCATGACGTTGAGGTTTCTCGGCTACGTAATGAATTGGTTAAATTTTTCCCATATGTTACAGTCATAACTCCAAATTTACCAGAAGCTGAGCTCCTTATTGATAAAAAAATCCATACTCTTGACGATATGAGGAGTGCAGCTTGTATTTTAAATGAATTAGGTGCTAAGACAGTCATCGTTAAGGGTGGTAATCGTTTAAATAATCATAAAGCAATAGATGTCTTTTATAATGGAAAAGACTATAAAATCTTTGAAGAGGCTGTATTGGATAAAAATAATACAGGTGCAGGTTGTACGTTTGCCTCTAGTATAGCAAGTGAATTAGTTAAGGGATATTCAGAAATTGACGCTGTAGCTAATGCTAAAGCCTTTGTTTTTGAATCAATTAAGCAATCAAATGAATTTGGAGTAGTTCAATATGCAAAATGATAAAACAAAAAAACTAACATTGTTAGCTGTTTTAACAGCGTTGTCAGTCACTTTTGGATTTGTAGCTAAAATCCCCACACCAACAGGATTGTTGACTTTGGTAGATGCAGGTATCTACTTTACCGCCTTCTATTTAAGTAAAAAAGAGGGAGCTATTGTAGGAGGTTTATCAGCATTTCTGATTGATCTCTTATCGTCTGCCCCACAATGGATGTTTATTAGTTTACTGATTCATGGTGCGCAAGGATATTTTGCTGGATTTAAGGGAAAATATCGTATTGTAGGTTTGCTACTTGCTACAATTTCAATGGTTGGTGGTTATGCTCTTGCTTCAATATTTATGTATGGAATAGGATCTGCCGTCGCAGAAATCATACCGAATTTCTGTCAGAACACTCTAGGGATATTAATCGGTTGGATATTATATCAAGGATTCCAAAAGGTTCAATCTAGAAAAGGGAAGTAAGTTTCGTTAAAAACATATTGACATCCAGTGTAATGAATGATAAGATATGAAAGTTGTCTCAAGTAGACTGACATTAACTTAAAAGAGTTCTAAAACTTTAAAAAAAGTTATTGACAAGGTAAGCAAGAGATGATAATATGAATAGGCTACATCGGAGGATGAAGCAGAGACACGAGGAAGTTTGGAAA
>OBZC01001133.1_pt1 | contig 20404 bp, 17 predicted proteins | sample 1538231 | NCBI WGS metagenome assembly OBZC01 (sample SAMEA2580225, study PRJEB22360) | human gut metagenome | biome: human gut; feature: human-associated habitat; material: faeces | place: Denmark | collected 2008/2010 | reverse complement strand
ATTCCAATCGGTGGTTACAATGTCATCATTGAAAATATGCTTGGCGATGTGGAAGTAGAACTTGGAGTTGATTTCTTCGCCAACCGTGAAGAACTGGAAAGTTCAGCTGAAAAGGTTGTCTTCACAGGCATGATTGACCAGTACTTTGACTATAAACATGGAGAGCTGGAGTATCGTAGTCTTCATTTTGAACACGAAGTCTTGGATGAAGAAAATCATCAAGGAAATGCCGTGGTCAACTACACCGAGCGTGAGATTCCTTATACTCGTATCATTGAGCACAAGCACTTCGAGTATGGTACACAACCTAAGACGGTAATCACCCGTGAATATCCAGCAGATTGGAAACGTGGAGATGAACCTTACTATCCAATCAATGATGCTAAAAACAATGCTATGTTTGCCAAGTACCAAGAAGAAGCAGCTAAAAATGACAAAGTCATCTTCTGTGGGCGCCTAGCAGACTATAAATACTACGACATGCACGTAGTCATTGAGCGTGCCTTAGAAGTCGTAGAGAAAGAATTTAGTAAATGACAGAAGAAAAAATTGATATCGTTGTCCTCTGGGTAGATGGCAGTAACCCGGAGTTTATCCGTGAGAAACAAGCTGTTTCCGGTCGAGTTTCAGATTGGAACCAAGAAATTGATGGAGAGCAACGTTATCGTGACTATGGTATTTTTAATTATTGGTTTCGAATGATTGAAAAACATGCTACTTGGGTAAATAATGTTTATTTAATCACTAACGGACAAAAACCTGACTGGTTGAACTTGGAACATCCAAAACTTAGATGGATTACTCATAAGCAATTTATGCCTGTAGAGTACCTACCTACCTATAATTCTGCTGCTATTGAACTTAATCTCCATCGCATTGAAGGATTATCAGAGAATTATTTGTATTTCAATGATGATATGTACTTGATTAAAGATAGCCAACCTTCGGATTTTTATAAAAATGGTCAACCTAAGCTTTTAGCGGTGTATGATGCCATAGTTCCTTGGTCACCATTTACAAATACTTATCTCAATAATGTTGAGTTGATTTATCGTCATTTTCCAAATAAAAAAGCTTTAAAGTCGTCCCCTTGGAAATTTTTTAATTATCGCTATGGGTCTTTGGTTCTGAAGAACTTGCTACTCTTACCATGGGGGCCAACGGGCTATGTGAATCAGCATTTGCCTGTACCGATGAAGAAGAGTACTTTGTCACATTTGTGGGACATTGAAAGTGAGACTTTGGATAGAACATCCAGAAATAAGATTAGAGATTATGGGGTGGATGTCAATCAATACATCTGTTCTCACTGGCAAATTGAAAGTAATCAATTTTTCCCTATGTCAAAAAATTTCGGAGAAACAATTGGTTTAAATCAAGTGGATAAACTTGATAGAATCTTTAAAGATAAGCATAAAAGATTACTTTGTGTGAATGATGATGGTAACTTTAATAAAGAAAACCTCATTCATTTTAAGCAAATCTTAAATGAATACTATCCTAAAAAATCAGCTTATGAAAAATGAGAAGTAAGAGATGAAATACTATTTAAAAGAAGAATTTTTACACGACAATAATGCTAAAAATGCGGGAAATAAAGCACGTAATGACGTTGAAGTGATTTTAAATGACCTAGGTTATGCCCCCTTAAAAGTTATAGTTGATGACTGGTATAAAATGAATGTTCTTAATGCTCAGATTCACAAATATAGAGCACTTTTGAGAGCCTTTAAACGCTTAAAGAAAAATGATGATATTGTGATACAATTTCCTTTGTTACATCATTCTTTGTTCATTAACAGTCTACTAAAATCTCTTAAAAATAAAGGTGTTAACATCTTTCTGCTGATTCATGATTTAGAGACCTTGCGTTTTGTAAATGACAAGACTCTCCCCTTTAGAATGAAGTTGCGGATGAAATTAACGGAAAGTGATACATTTCATAGTGTAACTGGCATTATTGCCCATAATCCTATTATGAAGTCGGTTTTGGTGGATAAAGGAGTCGCGGAAGATAAGATTGTCAGTCTTGGTATTTTTGACTATTTGATTCCAAATTTCCAAGAAAAGATAGGTCTCACTAAAAATCAGCCAATTATTGTGGCTGGTAACTTGGCACAAGAAAAAGCTGGCTATCTTTACTCACTTCCTGCAGAACCTGCTTATAACCTTTATGGTGTAGGTTTTGACGAGAGTAGAGCCCTTGAAAACGAGACCTACTTTGGTTCTTTCCTACCTGATGAACTTCCTGCAGCCCTAAAGGGTGGTTTTGGTCTTGTATGGGATGGAGAAAGTGCTGAGACCTGTAGTGGTGTCTTTGGTGAATACCTACGTTACAACAATTCTCACAAAGCTTCGCTATACTTGGCATCAGGCTTCCCACTTGTGGTGTGGAAACAGTCAGCCTTGTCACATTTTGTACTTGAGCAGGGCTGCGGTATTGCAGTAGACTCTCTTTATGATTTGAAGGCTACCATTGAAAATCTCTCAGAAGACGATTACCAAACCTTAGTTAAAAATACCAAGCGTGTCGGTCAGGAGATTCGTGACGGTCACTACCTAATTACTGCGCTTAACAATTTAAAGTAAAATAAAACTCCTCATTTTGTGAGGAGTTATTGTATTATTTAGAAACCTCAAACTGGTACTGGGTTCCTGGAACTTTCCCATTTGAGTAGATAGCTTTGATATAGTCGTCATATGTGATTGACTTAGATTTTCCAGCTTTTACAAGCTCTGGATCTCGCCAGATATTTGGATCAGTGGCGTTGCTATCACGCTTGGCGAGATAGAGGTACTCAATATAGGTTCTGTCATCAACAAAGGCACCAGCAACCTTTTCTTTACCATTATCAGATCGCGTATACATACGAGTTGTACCACCTCCGTCGAGTAGGAAGGCAAGGCGAATATTTGAGTAACCTAAATCTTTCAAAAGGTGATAAACGTCTTCGTGATTTAATCCTTTATTGATAGACTTGTGGCCGTAGGTTTGAATAATACGGATAATGCCATCATAGGTCTCTACATAAATAGAGCGTGCATTAGGTTGGTCAGGATCACCTTTCTCCCATGACTTGTCAACCTTTTTATCTTTAATGAGTATACCAAAGGCGCCGGTATCCCAACCGTTGCTTCCCATATGTGTGAACATTTTGGCTGTATCTATATTTGGGTAGGTTCCTGCACTGATATTGTTTTGATCATCGCCATAAAGAAGGCCAGTTTTGCCAAGTTCGATTTCTTTTTGAGCGAAAGGACGATCTAGACCTTCATAAGACCAAAATCCTGAGTTAATCAGAGCAATGGCTTCACGACGTTTAGCTTCGTACTTAATACTTTGCTCTGTGAGTTTAGGGTTATTATCTTCAGTTCTTCCTTTTTGGAGGACGTATTTTCCGTCTTTTTTAAAAGAAAGGATTTGCATGTCTACATTTTTAATACTACCAGTCTCTAGAAGGATTGATTGATCTAGTAGTTCCTTATTTTTGATGGTGAAGCTCAATCCATCCTTATTAGACGGCATGGAGAGCTTTTTTATATCCCGTTGATTAAAGTAAATAGTGACATAGAGTAGTCCAGCCACGACACCTGTTAAGATTAGAAGAATAAGCACTATTCTTAAAATATTTTTCAATTTCATACTATTATTATAAACAATCCAGGCTAACAAAACAATCTAATTCTTTCTAAATTTGAAAAAATAAGAATATTTTTCTGCAATAATACTGGAAAGCGTTTTCTAAAAGGACTATAATAGAGGTGAATCAGTCATGGGTGTAATCACTACCATGGCTTTGCCATTTTCTGAAGGAGTGTCTTTTATTAGATGCCATGCTAGTGTTTAATAGTATACCTAAAGATACACAAGGCTTCTTCAGTTTATGAATCCGATTTCTGCTTTAGAGGTGATAATATGAAAGAATTTTATTTGATGAGACATGGGCAAACACGTTTTAACGTTCAGCATAGGCTTCAAGGGGTCTGTGATGCTCCTTTGACGGAAGTTGGAATCGAACAGGCTAAGAAGGCAGGCCAGTATCTAGCTAAGCAAGAACCAATTTTTGACCATCTCTTTTCTTCAACATCTGAGAGAGCTAGTGATACTCTAGAAATTGTAACTGGCCGAACAGACTATGAAAGGCTTAAAGGGCTTAAAGGACAGGATTTTGGAGCCTTTGAGGGGCAGCCAGAGTATCTGCTTCCGAAACCTTTACCAGATGGTCAGGGGTTTGGAGATTACTTTCTTCAATTTGGTGGTGAGAGCACTACTCAGGTTCGGGATCGTATGGAGTTGACGGTTAGAGCCATCATGGAGAGTGTGGCTGAAGATTCTAAGTCCTTATTGGTTAGTCATGGTCCATCTATTTTACAGTTTTGTAGACGTGTTTTAGATCCGAGTCCAGAATTACGTGGTCTAAAAAATTGTTGTATCTTACATTTTACTTATGATCAAGGTCAATTTGCATTGGTTTCGATTTATAATCCGGTAGAGGAAGAGTATATTTTCGGAGGCGAAGAATGACACGGTTTTATTTGATGCGACATGGGCAAACACTTTTTAACACACTCAATCGTATCCAAGGTTGGTGCGACTCCCCTTTGACCGAAAAGGGGAGAGACCAGGCACGTCAGGTTAGGACTTATTTTCAAAAACATCATATGACCTTTGACCAGTATTATTGCACGACAACGGAGAGGGCATCTGATACTTTGGAGTTGGCGACAGGACGTACTAACTATCATAGAGTAAAGGGCCTTAAGGAAATGAATTTTGGTATTTTTGAGGGTCAACCTGAATATCTTCACCCCAAGACAACTATTGTAGGGCATTTTGGTGACCATTATGCTCAGTTTGGTGGGGAAAGTCAGGACCAATTTGTTGCTCGTGTGGTGAAAAGTGCTAGGGAAATAGTTGATAAACATCCCGATCAATCCATCTTGGCTGTTAGTCACGCTGGGGCTTTGATGACTTTTTTACATGCTGTGGAGCCAGAGCGTGCGTTTCAGTCTTGTCCAGGTAATTGTGCCATCTTAGTTTTCGATTATGATGGGACTGATTTTCACTTTATCAAACTCATTGATCCAATAGCTGATCAAGAGTTTTCGGATTTCTAGAAGCTTTCTCATGTCAAAGATAGTAAGATGCCCTTTCTTAGTGTATAATGAAAGGGTATCTTAAATTTTGGAGTATCTATGAAGTTTACAAAAAATCAATTTATTTGGTTGGCTGTCCTTTTTTTCAGTTGTTTTTTGATATATACTTACTGGGAAACAGTTGTTTCAATTTGTAATACGATTTTTGTGGCCAGCCAGCCCTTCTTGGTAGGAGCAGGAATAGCTTTTGTGGTCAATATCTTGATGTCTTTTTATGAAAAATGGCTAGTCAAGCTTGTTCCTTTTGCTTTTACCCATAAAATCAAACGCCCCATTTCTTTACTTTTAGCCTTTGCGACCATTGGTTTAGTCTTTACCTGGGTAGTCTTTACCGTTCTTCCAGATTTGATTGATAGTATCAATACACTGATTAGTCAAGATAGATCGGCTATTAATAACCTGATTAATTGGTTACTTAAAAATAGGTCTTTGCAAAAAGTTATTCAAGACTTTGGTGGTGTGACTCAGGTTAGAGAGCTGATTAATACTTACAGTGCACAATTACTTCAACAGATTATGAATGGTTTGACGAGCTTCTTGACGTCATTGACGAGTTTACCGTCAACCTTGATTAACCTCTTTATCAGTATCGTCTTTTCTTGCTATGTCTTGGCTGGCAAAGAAAAACTTGGTAATCAGGTCAATCGCTTGGTAGAGGTTTATTTAGGTCGTTTTGGTAAGACGTTCCATTATGTCGTTGGGATTCTCAATAATCGTTTCCGTAATTTCTTTGTTTATCAGTCTCTTGAGGCATGTATTTTGGGAACTTTATGTTATATTGGGATGCGTATCTTTGATTTCCCATATGCTGCGACCATCTCTATCTTGATTGGATTCTCAGCTATGATTCCAGTTGTGGGAGCCTACATTGGTGTGACGATTGGTACCATTTTGATTATGACTCATTCAGTGACTTTGGCACTTTTGTTTATTGCTTATGTGGTTATATTGCAACAGTTCGAGGGAAATCTCATCTATCCGTATGTTGTTGGTGGTTCTACTGGTCTGCCTGGTATATGGGTTATCTTCGCCATCACCATCGGATCAGCCTTAGGTGGCATCCTAGGTATGCTGGTTTCTGTGCCAGTAGCTGCGACCCTTTATCAGATTGTTAAGGACAATGTGGTTAAACGTGAACAGGACAAGACAACTAAGTCGCTTGAAACTAAATATTAAGTGAAACAGACTACGGTCTGTTTTTTGATACGCTTGACTAAACATCGTCAGCAACAAGGATAGTTGTGTTGGAGTGTCTATATTATAGAGTATTATAATACTACATTGATATAAGTGGTTTTTGGTTTTATTAATAGAATTTCTAGTATTTAGATACTATTTATATATAATGGATTTTCTTATCTGATTCACACAATTTTAAAAAAATGCTAGAATAAAACTATCAAGATTTTCCTATCTTTCCGAAGAAATAGTGGAAGTATTGCTTACGTGCAGAAATTAAGAATTTATAAATGTGTTAAGGATAAGGTGTGAGATATGATAGAATCAACAAGACCTGAGCTTTCGACTTATCAAGAAGAACGGTTAGCTAAATTTGTGAGTGACAATCAAAAACTTGGCAAGGGTCAAATTGTGTTTGCTGGAGATTCGATTACAGAATTTTTTTCCTTGAAAAAATATTTGGGAAGAGACCTCCCTTTGATTAATCGTGGAATTGCAGGAACAGATTCCGTTTGGCTCTTAGAGCATCTTAAAGAGCAGGTTTTAGATTTAGAGCCTGATAAATTAGTCATCTTGATTGGTATTAACGACATTGGACGAGGCTATCCTATTCGAGATATCGTCAATCGTATTTCGGATATGGTTATGGCAGTTCGTCAAGAATCACTTTCAACAGAGATTTATTTGCTGAGTGTCTTTCCAGTCAGTGAAAGGTCAGAGCATCGCTCAAAGGTTAAAGTAAGGAATAATACAACGGTTTCTGAGCTCAATCAAGAACTTGCTGTTCTTCCTGGTGTGACCTATGTGGACCTTTTTGACTATCTAGTGGATGATCAAAGTCAGTTAGATGAAAAATATACAACTGATGGTCTTCATTTACCCCCATTAGGTTATCAAGCCATAGCAGAACCAATCATAAAGGAGATTTTAGAATGAGGGTAGGTTTAGTCCTGGAAGGAGGAGGCATGCGTGGCCTGTATACAGCTGGTGTTTTAGATGCCTTTTTAGAGGCTGGTATCAAGGTTGATGGGGTAGTTTCAGTGTCTGCAGGGGCGCTTTTTGGTGTCAATTACTTGTCCAATCAACCTAAGAGGGCATTGCGCTATAACAAGCGTTTTATGGGAGACCGGCGTTACATGAGTTTCTGGTCCTGGTTGACAACTGGTAATTTTGTTAATAAGGAATTTTCCTACTACAAGGTGCCAATGGAACTAGATGTTTTTGATCAGGAGGCTTTTGCTGAGTCAGGGGTTCCTTTCTATGTGGTTACTACAGATATTGAGACAGGTAAGCCAGACTATATCAAGATTGACCATGTCTTTGAACAGATGGAAGCCCTTCGTGCCAGTTCCGCCCTCCCCTTGGTTTCTGAGATTGTAGACTACAAGGGTAAGCGTTATATGGATGGTGGCCTTTCTGACAGTCTTCCTGTTGGTTTTATGGAAAACTTAGGCTTTGACAAGCTTATTGTCATACTTACTCGTCCTAAGGGCTATCGTAAACAGCCTTCTAAAACCAGTAAGAGACTCTACAAGATTTTTTATCGAAAATACCCGGAATTTGTGAAAGTGGCTTCAAATCGCCATCTTCACTACAATAAGAGCATTGAGAAAATTGAGGCTTTGGAAAAATCTGGAAAACTGTATGCCATCCGTCCAGAACGTGCCCTTAAAGTCGGGCGTTTAGAAAAAGATCCAGAAAAGTTTGAAGCCATCTATCAAGAAGGGCTGAAACAAATGCGAACCAATATTGATGATCTCAAAACATTTCTTCAAGACAAGTAAAAAACGTGCCATTGCGCACGTTTTTTTTACTTGTTAGATTGTCGAGCTTGTTTGCGTTCTTTGACTTTTTGTCGATGGCCTTTTTCGTTAAGATAAATCAAGTATAGAAGTCCAACTGGGACAAGGCATAAGAACCAGAAATAAACAGGTAGTCTGTTACTTCCTTTAGTATTAGTGGTTGCATTACCCTTTTGGTTACTTCCAAAATCGAACCAGCCTTTAACTTTAGTAGCCTTGACCGAAGTAGCTTTGATTTTAGGTGAGACTGTTTTTAGGCCATTATCAACCACAATTTGGTCATCTTTGACAGAGATTTTAGGTTCTTGGCCTTTTTTAACAGTGGCATAGACATCTTTTTCGATATCATATTTTTTACCGTCAATTTTTTGCTTCCCTTTACTCAAAACTTTCTTGTAAGAGAAGTCTTTGTACATTTTCTCAACAAGAGCATTCCCAAACGTATGGCGAATTTCTTCCCCTGTTTGGTCAGACCAGTCACCAGAACCCATGATGACAGCAATCATGCGCTGATCGCCACGTTTGATAGTATTGATATAGTTGAAGGCACCTTCTGGACTAGAACCTGTCTTCAAACCATCAACTCCCTTAATACCGTATTTAGCACCAGGAATAGAGTAGTTGTAGGTTTCGAAAGTTTCCTCATAAGGTGTTCCTTTTTTAACCGTTACAACTGGTTTGTCGGTGTAATTGAGAATTTTCGGATATTTCTTGATAAAGTTATAGGTCATGATGGCCAAATCACGTGCAGTCGTCTGGTTGGTTTGGTTGATATCATAGCGTTGGGGGTTGTAGTAGCCTTTGAAGGCAACAGCAACAGCGCCAGAAGCATTGTACCATTTGGTATGGGTCATTCCCAGCTCTTTAGACTTCTCGTTCATCTTATCAATCCATTTATCTGGATCATTATTGGTCAGATAATTGGCTAACATTACGGTTGTAACGTTTGAAGACGGCACAGCAGTCATGGTAATGAGTTCTGAAACGGTATATTGGACACCAGCGACAATCTTATTATTGGAAATTTCATAGATCTCAGCTATGGCTTGGTCGGTAGGAGTAGCTGTGATGACAGTATCTTCTGAAATCTCGCCTTTAGACATGGCTTCAAAGACCAGATAAAGCGTCATAGCCTTGGACATAGAGGCAGGGTCACGGACTTCATCAGCGTTTTCTTCCCAGAGGACGTCACCAGTATTTCCATCAATTAGGAGAGTGGACTTAGGACGATAGGCCTCCGTGGCTTCAGTATAGCCAGCGGCATGTGTGATATCCATTAACTCGTCAGCATTAGACAAACTTGGTGCTAGAGCTAGACAAGCTGTTAAAAGGATGGCAACAATTTTCTTTTTCATAATGTGTCTCCTTTATTATCTATGAGGCTCTGACTTAGCAAGAACCTCCTCACATTCAATAATAGTAAAAGCATGTCACTCAAACTGAAATTTTCTTATTTGATAGTGACTATTATTCCCATTATACCATATAAAACCTAGTCTTTTAGCATCTTTGGAGAATTTAATGCAATTTTTAGAATCTATTGAATGTTGTAGGCAATAGTGCTGGTGACAAGAAAAAAAACGAGCTATTTGCTCGTTACTTGTCATTTTTTATGGTTGTTACTTGATGGTAAATCATAAACCATGTCTCATTTCGACGCCAGATACTGGTATGGAAATTTCCCTCCAATTCGTAACTGATTAATTTGGTTTTTTGACTTACGGATGTCATATTAAAGTCTTTATAATTGTTGAGGAGCGGTTGTTGGCTAGTAATGACTTCTTGGCGGTTGTGATGATGTCCATTTTCATCAATCAAGTAGAAATCAGGGGCTAAAAGATTTTCATAATCAGGGATTTTTGATAGAAATATCTTTTCATTTCGAGAAAGTTTATGGAGGACATTGCCATAAATCTCATCCTCAGGAATTGCAGCTGGTTCGACATGGACATCAGTGTCGTAGACAGAGAAACGCTTGCTGAGGACTTTTTCGATTTGTTCAGTGATGGCATGACTCTCGTAAACAGAGAGGTCGGGGTTCATTTCAACAACAATGTCAAGGTAGATGTTACTCCCATAGGAACGGCCACGTTGCTTTTTAACTTTGGTAACTTTAGGAATTTCCAGAATGGCTTTTTCATAGGCCTTGAGATTTTTCTCATCGAAACCATCTGATAAACTAAAGGTTGCTTCCATGAAGATATCATAGGCTGTCTTTAGGATGAAAAAAGTGATGATAATGGCAGTAATATAGTCAATGATGGTAAGGTTGAAAGATGCTGCGACGATGGCAATTGAGGTTCCAATAGAGGTAACAGCATCAGAGAGATTGTCTTTAGCAGCCGCAATGAGGGCGCTGGACTTCAGTTTTTTGGCAAGACTCTTATTGTAAAAGTAGACGCTACACATGACGATGGCAGAGAGGACTCCAACGGTAGCACCAAGAGGATCAACTAGAGTTTCAACTCTTAGAAAAATCTTTCGGACTGTTTGGATAAGGACTTGGAAGCCCACTACAAACATGATGAAGGAGGTGATTAAGCTTGATAAGTCTTCAATCTTCCAATGGCCAAACCTGTGGTCTGAATCGGCTGGTTGACTAGCCAGGTGTAGTCCAATGAGGAGAGCTACATTTCCCAAGATATCTGACAAGTTGTTGAAACCATCAGCTATCAAAGAGCTAGAGTTTAAAAAGTGTCCAGCGAGAAGTTTCGCTATTGTTAGAAGCATGTAGGCTACGATACTAACGATGGGACCTCGCCTCGCCGCCCGTAAGTTTTCATACGTCGTCATAGAATTACCCTTTTGTTTAAATACAAGTGTTTATTATAGCATAAAATGATAGCTTATTAAAGGTTGTATTGGTTTTTATCGTAATGCTTGTTCGATTTTAAAATGATAGTCAGAAGGAGAATGCAAAGAGTCAGCCTTTTTCAGTATTTTCCGAATATTCCCTACACATTTATGGTATAATTTAGGGGATAAAACAGTCTAAAAAAGAGGTTTTTATGGAACATTCGACATGGCATAGGCTTTTGAAAGAAGCTTTGCCGGACCATTATTTTTCAAAGATAAATCAGTTTATGGACCAGGTTTATAGCCAAGGAATCGTTTATCCCCCACGTGACAAGGTGTTTAATGCCTTGTTAGAGACTCCTTTCGAAGAGGTTCGGGTGGTTATCCTAGGACAGGATCCTTATCATGGTCCTAATCAGGCTCAAGGCTTGTCATTTTCAGTGCCTGAGACGATTCCAGCCCCACCTTCTTTGGTTAATATTCTCAAAGAATTGGGAGAGGATCTTGGGCCTAGAACGCATCATGATTTAACGACCTGGGCCAAGCAGGGGGTGCTTTTGCTTAATGCTTGTCTGACTGTTCCAGCAGGTCAAGCCAATGGGCATGCCGGTCAGATTTGGGAACCGTTCACAGATGCTGTTATCAAGGTCCTCAATCAAAAAGATAGTCCCGTTGTCTTTATACTTTGGGGCGGCTATGCTCGTAAGAAGAAGTCTCTAGTGACTAATCCTAAGCATGCCATTATTGAAAGTGCCCACCCGAGTCCCTTGTCGGCCTATCGTGGTTTTTTTGGTAGTAAGCCTTTTTCAAAAGCCAATACCTACCTTGTCTCTCAAGGCCAATCCCCAATTGATTGGTTGAAGTAAAATAGAAAGTTGGAAGATTATGTTACTTATTAAAAATGGTCGTGTTGTTGACCCTGAATCAGGTTTTGACACGCAAGCTGATGTTCTTGTTGATGGTAAAAAAGTCGTTAAAATCGCTGAAAATATTGACGCAGGTGATGCTCAAGTCATTGATGCGACTGGTCTTGTGGTTGCTCCTGGATTGGTGGATATCCATGTTCATTTCCGTGAACCAGGCCAAACCCACAAGGAAGACATTCATACTGGTGCCTTAGCAGCGGCGGCGGGTGGCTTTACGACTGTTGTAATGATGGCTAACACCAATCCAACGATTTCAGACAAGGAAACCTTGGAGGAAGTGTTGACTTCAGCAGCTAAAGAAAATATCCATGTGAAGTCTGTTGCAACAATCACTAAGAATTTTGATGGTGAAAACATCACTGATTTCAAGGGCTTGCTTGAAGCAGGTGCTGCTGGTTTCTCAGATGATGGTATTCCATTGACCAATGCTGGAATTGTCAAAAAGGCCATGGAGTTAGCTAAAGAGAATAATACCTTTATTAGCCTTCATGAAGAGGACCCTGACCTTAATGGTATTCTCGGATTTAATGAAAACATTGCTAAAAAAGAGTTTCATATTTGTGGAGCAACTGGTGTAGCTGAGTACAGTATGATTGCGCGTGATGTCATGATTGCTTATGATACCCAAGCCCATGTTCATATTCAACACTTGTCAAAAGCTGAATCTGTCAAAGTGGTTGAATTTGCTCAAAAACTTGGAGCACAAGTCACAGCGGAAGTAGCACCACAGCACTTCTCAAAAACTGAAGACCTCTTGCTTTCAAAAGGTGCTAATGCCAAGATGAATCCACCACTTCGTTTGGAATCTGACCGTCAAGCCGTTATTGAGGGATTGAAATCTGGAGTGATAACTGTTATTGCCACAGACCACGCGCCACACCATGCTGACGAAAAGAATGTGGCTGATGTGACTAAAGCCCCATCAGGGATGACAGGACTTGAAACGTCTCTATCTCTTGGATTGACATACTTGGTCGATGCAGGCCATTTAAGTTTAATTGAGTTATTGAAAGTGATGACCAGCAATCCATCTGAGATTTATGGCTTCGATGCCGGTTATTTGGCTGAAAATGGACCAGCTGACCTTGTGATTTTTGCAGATAAAGAAAAACGTCAGGTCACAGCAGACTTTAAGTCTAAAGCGGCCAATTCACCATTTGTCGGTGAAGAGCTTACGGGAAGTGTCAAATACACTATCTGTGACGGTGAGATTGTTTATCAAGCCTAAGTTTACGCCCCTTCTTATTTGAGAAACCGAATGAAATTGTTATGGTTTTGTCTATTGTCATTTCTTTTGGTTTTAGGGCTAACAGTAAGGAGAGAATATGAAAAAATTTTTGATTTGGCTTGGTTGTTTAATAGCTTTTATAGTCCCCGTAATTTCTGTTAAAGCTGATGACGTTAGTTACCGTATCCCCTCATACAAAGGGCATCTAAGTATTTCGGATAATAGTAGTGCTACATTTACGCAGGAAATTACTTATGATTTTGAGAGTGATTACCATGGGCAGTATGTCACATTAGGTAGTGCAAAGCCAGTTCCAGATGGTTTTTACATTAGTGGTAATCCAACGGTAACAGCGACAGTAAATGGCCAAACCAAACCCTATGTTAAGGTTGAAGCATCAGAATTATCAGATGGAACTAAGCTGAAAGTATACAACCAGGGGCATAGTGGTGATAAAGTTGTTCTTAAGGTTACTTGGCAAATTAATCGTATTTTAAATCTTTATTCAGATGTTGCTGTCCTCAATTGGTTTCCGATTTCCGATTGGGATAAGTCGATTGGACATGTTGATTTTACTGTTGATGGTTTAGATTCCAATAAGGGTGAGCTTTATGCTCATGCAGGATTCTTTCAAAAAAATCCTCAGGTTCAAAGGACGGATGAAGGCTATAATATTCAGTTTGATCATTTTCCTGCAAAGGGGAAACTCGAACTTCATGCTTATTGGCCTATGACACCAAGTCTAAAATCTAAAAATTCCACTAATATCATCAATAGTTCAGCTAAAGATAAATTCCTAAAACAGGAAAATGATATTGTGAGAAATAGAAAGATTTATCACGTCATTTTCTATGGTCTTTTCCCAGGACTTCTCCTCGTCCTATTTGTTTTAGCTATCGTGTTTTATAGTTCAGTCTTGAGAAGCACTAGGCCACCACGTTTTCCAAAAGATAGTAGACTTTATGACATACCTCAAAATCTAGCTCCTCTAGTTCTTGCCCAGAATGTCTACAACCAACGATTTGACATTAGTGGTCTGAATAGTGTGACTTATCCAATATCCTTTAACCATATGGTCCAAGCAACGATACTGGATCTTATAGATAGAGGAAATTTATCCTTTAGTCAATCAAGGGGAGAGCCAATCCTTGAATTTGTTAAAAGTGATGGTTTAGCCGATTTTGAAGCAGCTTTTATTGACATGCTTTTTGATGGTCAAAGTCAAGTCAAAGAGAAAGATATGTTCTCACGATACTATATCAACGAAGGTGAAATTGAAAGTCAGTATAAAAAAGCTAAAAATAGGACAGAAAGAGATAAGCTTCGTTCTATAGGTAGAAATATTAGAAGTCTGTTTTTAGAAGATGCTACAAGGGTTACCCAAGGTGTCGAAAATCAAGAAAAGCAACTCGGATTACCAAGCCTGTATAGGCAGCTGACTCCTTCAGAAACGCACTTATCTTCAGTAGCAAACATAATGTTTATATCTCTTTATGTACTCATTGCTATTGGTTTCTTCCTTCTCTCAATTGGTTTCTCCTCTAATTTATCCTTTTTATATTTACTCATTTTCTTCCCAGTTATTACCATGCATCTTATTTATCGTCTTCAAATCAATGGGCGGGCAAACGGGTGCCTTGTTCCAGAAAACTCGGATATTTATTATCAATGGCATAGTTTTAACAACATGATTAAGAGTATCGGGCAGTTTAATCAAGCAGAATTACAATCCATTGTTTTATGGAATCGTATTCTAGTTTATGCGACACTTTATGGACAGGCCAAGAAAGTTAGTGACGTCCTGAAACGTTACAACATTCACCTTAGCAATCCATCTTTAGATGCCTTTACTTATTCACCTGTATCTTTTGCCATGCTCTATAATTCAACTGCATTGCAAAATTATGTTTCTGCTTCAGATACTGTAAGTAACTTTTCTATCAACTCAAGTAGTGGTAGTGGAGGCTTTAGTGGTGGTGGCTTCTCTGGTGGTGGCGGAGGCGGAGGTGGAGGTGCCTTCTAATTCTTTAACCAATTGAATACTATTACCTGATAGAGACACTCAGAGTACTTTGGGTGTCTTTTAGTGTCAATTCAAATGGCTTTCTTCTCTGAAAATTTTTCTGAATAGATTAGACATTTAGTGTGTTAAGTTTATAAAACTAAAAAAGAGCCTAAAAGCTCTTTTTTGATGAAATTTTAATATCCAGGCTCAAAGACTTCAATAATTTGAATAAGGTAGCCTTCATGGAAACCGACTCGGTAATCGACGTTTGGCAGCGTTTTAACCAAATCATTAAGCTCCTTATCCTTGCTAACGGAATCAGTTAGGACTGGTAGTTCAACAACAAAAAGTTGGGAATGGTCCATTTGTAGATAGCTACTATGTATCTTGGTATCAGGACGGAGATGTTTGAGAACAGCTTTGTCTGAGGCCTGAAGAAGTTGGTACAAATCTAAGTCTGATAAAGGAACTTCTCCAAATTTTGGACTAATATTGATCGTGATATCAATATGAGCTGACCTCGTCCCTACAATACGATTAGAAAGAAAACTAGCTAAGATAGGATTAGTCAGCTGATTCAATTTTTCTTGAGTTTCTGGGCTACTAATGATGGAATTACTCGTTTTATAAATCTCAAGTAAATCTTTAGCTTTCGTGGCATCATCAGCTTTCAAAGCAAGCGAGACATCCTTCAGATTTTTTTTGTAAAGCTCTGAAAATTTTTGTTTTTGGGTGATAATTTGGACTAGGGCTTTGTTGTAGTTAGTCATAGTCCCTAGCAATTTAAAACGTTCTCTGTCCAATCTTTTGATGAACTGTGAGTGGACGGCCTCGTTCCAATTGTAAAAATCCCATAGAAGAAGGGCGAGGTAAAGCATCAATACAATGATGCTATTTGAACTCACTCTAAATACCATTTCAAATAAGTTTTGGGGGTCATTTGCCGTTGGTAGAACACTATTCAAGCCATGAATAACTGTGAAAAAGACGTAATAAACAGCGAGAAAAGTGGTACTACGCAACCAATTACGTCTCGCCCAGTATTCATCAAGTTTGCTCATCTGATCTAAATCAATAGCGAAAATCTTAAGGATCAGAAAGATGATAAGAGGAGCTAGAATGTAAGTCAGAATATGTAAGTTGTTATCAAGACTCACATCTCCCTTGATATGTAAAACATGAGGTAATATGACAATTGAAAGCAATCGCGTGGCAACGTCAAAGAGAATAGTTGGATAAAAAGCAAAAAGAAGTCGATGATAAAAGGAGCGTTCTCTAACAAGAGCTAAGTCAACAACTAGGAAGAAGAGTGGGTCTACAACGATTTTAACAAGGTTAAAGTAGGATGCCCCAGCCACGTAAGAGAGGAAAATGAGAAAGAGGTGCCCTGGTAATGGTTTAACCTTAGACATGATTTGATAAAGGTACCAAATAGAAATAAAACTGATGGCCTGTAGGAGAGGATTGATAATATTAGTAATCATGATAACCTCCTTTAGTCATGTCAATTTCAATTTGTAGACGATAAATGCCAGCACGTGTATTTGAAATAATGTTAACATTTGGATAATTGACCAGAATGTGGGTGACACGTTTTAATTCTGGGTCGCTAAAATCAGAAGTAATTGGTGAATCTTCTTTTGTGCTTGAGCTTTCCACGACAAAGTGCTGACTGTCCTCGTCTTTAAAATAGGCAAAGCTAAGGTATTTTTGTCTACTGTCTCTTGCTTGGTCAATGACATGATCTAAGATAGTCGATAAGATATAAACCCAGTCTAAGGGATAAATAGGATAGACAGTGATTGGTTCGGGAATTTCCATACTAACCCAGACATCTAGTTCTTTAGCCTTTAAAAATTTAGCTTCAAAAAGCGCCTGCAAGTCAGCTAATTTTATGTTTTCAAGCTTATTTCTGTAGAATCGGTCAATCTTTTTATCTAAAGGGTTTGGTGTTAACAAATAATCTATAAGTTCCTCAGCTTCGTCGTTTTGTTGGAAGCGAATGAGGTCATAGAGATTTTCAGCTTCATCCTTGATAAAAAGTTCTTGGCTAGTCTTTTTTTGATACCAAATATTGATGTTTTGACTTGATTTTTGTAGAAGGTCTATATGCACCTCTTGAGCAGCCCTTGTTTGGGCTTTTAATTCCTTTCTATAGAGGGTAACTTGTTTAGATAGAATTAAAGCCGTAGCAATAAGAAAGAAAAGAGTGAGTTGGATATTATTCGTAATCAATTCCGAGATAAAGTAAATGACTGCTAGACTATAAAGTGCGACTGACGTAGATCTGTACCATGGTCTGGCAGAATCAATTTGTTTTAAGCGATTATAATCGACTTGTAGAAGAGCATTCTGAGCAAACCAAAGTAAGAAGGCTAAGAAAAGGATTAAGAAGCCAGCGAAATTGTAATCTAAGACAAAAGGAAAAAAGATTGGAATAATGAGGGAAATCACAAGCCTTACCATTAGGGCAAAGGTAAATGGTATAAAGAAGGATTCCAAGATGGTATGTCTAAGATTTTTGAAGGATTTGACAGAATGAAGGAATACAAGCGCTATAAAACCTGATTTTGGGAAGAGAATACCTAAAAAGCTGAAAGTCATAATCGCCACTCCAGCTAAAAAGAGAACCCAGTATCTTACGGGTCTATGCGTGGTTAATTTGAAGATAACAATTTGTAATATAAAAGCTGTACATGCCGTAAGCCCGTGAACAATGGCATCACTCAATATAATATAATCTCCTATTCGGGTAAAATCTATTCAATTATATCATACCCCTTGGAAAAATAGCATACGAATTGCCTATTAGTGACAGTTATGTAAGGCTTTTCATTTTTCAAGCATATTTCTTGCCCATAAAGTTTTTTTCCCCTATTCTAGATATATAGAAAAAATTCGATAGAGGAGATCGATATGATAAAACTTTCTAAAGAGACACATCTTGAGATGTTCACTAAAATGGAACGTATCCGTGAATTTGATTCACGTATTAATAAATTGGTTCGTCGTGGGTTTGTTCAAGGGATGACTCACTTTTCAGTTGGTGAAGAAGCCGCTAACGTTGGGGCTGTTCAACACTTGAACTACGATGATATTTTCTTTTCAAACCACCGTGGTCATGGACAATCTATTGCTCAAGACATGGACTTGAACAAAATGATGGCCGAACTAGCTGGTAAGGCAACGGGTGTTTCAAAGGGCCGTGGTGGCTCAATGCACTTGGCTGACTTCGAAAAAGGTAACTATGGTACCAATGGTATCGTTGGTGGTGGCTATGCCCTTGCCGTAGGCGCAGCCCTCACGCAACAATATAAAGAAACTGGAAATATCGTTGTTGCCTTTTCAGGAGATGGTGCTACTAACGAAGGCTCTTTCCACGAGTCAGTCAATATGGCTTCTGCTTGGAAATTACCAGTAATTTTCTTCATCATTAACAACCGTTATGGTATCTCAATGGATATTCATAGAGCTACCAACACTCCTCATTTGTATACACGTGCGGAAGCCTATGGTATTCCAGGTTTCTACTGTCAGGATGGTAATGATGTCATGGCAGTCTACGAAACAATGAGCAAGGCTGTGGAACATGTTCGTGGTGGAAATGGTCCTGCTATCGTTGAGGTAGAGTCTTACCGTTGGTTTGGTCACTCCACTGCCGATGCTGGAGTTTATCGTACCAAGGAAGAGGTTGATGAGTGGAAGAACCATAACGATCCAATCATTAAATACCGTAACTATTTGGTTTCTGAAAATATCGCAAGTGATGAGGAACTAGATGCTATTCAAAGCCAAGTTAAGGCACAAATCGATGCAGCGTATGAGTTTGCTCAAAATAGCCCAGATCCAGAACTTTCAATTGCCTTTGAAGATGTATGGGTAGACTAAAGAGAAAGGTTGAGGAATAACAAGTATGAGTGAAACAAAATTGATGGCCTTACGTGAGGCAGTAAACCTTGCCATGAGTGAGGAAATGCGTAAAGATGAAAACATCTTCCTTATGGGTGAAGATGTTGGTATCTACGGCGGTGACTTTGGTACTTCAGTGGGTATGTTGGATGAATTTGGTGAAAAACGTGTTAGAGATACGCCAATTTCAGAAGCAGCTATCGCTGGTGCTGCTGTTGGATCTGCCATCACAGGTCTTCGTCCGATTGTTGACTTGACTTTCATGGACTTCATCACAATTGCCCTTGACGCTATCGTTAATAACGGTGCAAAGAACAACTACATGTTTGGTGGTGGATTGAAGACACCTGTAACCTTCCGTGTGGCATCTGGTTCAGGGATTGGTTCTGCAGCACAGCACTCACAATCTCTTGAGTCATGGTTGACCCACATTCCAGGTATCAAAGTTGTTGCTCCTGGTAATGCAAACGACGCTAAAGGTCTTTTGAAATCTGCTATTCAAGACAATAACATTGTTATCTTCATGGAACCTAAGGCACTTTACGGTAAGAAAGAAGAAGTAACACAAGATCCTGATTTCTACATCCCACTTGGAAAAGGTGAGATTAAACGTGAAGGTACTGATTTGACAATCGTATCATATGGTCGTATGTTGGAACGTGTTCTTAAGGCGGCTGAAGAAGTGGCTGAACAAGGTATTAATGTTGAGGTCGTTGACCCTCGTACCCTCGTTCCACTTGATAAGGAATTGATTTTCGACTCAGTTAAGAAAACTGGAAAATTGATGTTGGTAAATGATGCTTATAAGACTGGTGGCTTTATCGGCGAAATTGCTGCTATGGTTACTGAAAGTGAAGCATTTGATTACCTTGACCACCCAATTGTACGTTTGGCAAGTGAAGATGTGCCTGTACCTTATGCGCGTGTCTTGGAACAAGCGGTTCTTCCAGATGTTGAAAAGATTAAGGCTGCTATTATCAAGATGGCCAATAAAGGAAACTAACTTTCTAGCGACGGTTAAGTGATATGTCTCGCTAGTAAAATGTGTTTCTTGTTTTAACTGTGAGAGTATCGGAAAATATAATTTAAAGTAGAAAGGAGAGGGCGTTAAAGCGTTTGAGTTGATTTGAACTCGAACGAAATGCTTCGGAATTTAGATAGTTTTACTTGTGTGCAAGCACACTAACGTAAAACTCCTAAAATTCTGTCGCATTTTAGCGTTCTTAGTATCATAAAATATGGCTTTTGAGATTATTATGCCTAAGCTTGGTGTGGACATGCAGGAAGGCGAAATCATCGAGTGGAAAAAACAAGAGGGTGATGTGGTTAATGAGGGTGATATCCTTCTTGAAATCATGTCAGATAAGACGAACATGGAACTTGAAGCGGAAGATTCAGGTGT
>OBZC01001111.1_pt1 | contig 20804 bp, 18 predicted proteins | sample 1538231 | NCBI WGS metagenome assembly OBZC01 (sample SAMEA2580225, study PRJEB22360) | human gut metagenome | biome: human gut; feature: human-associated habitat; material: faeces | place: Denmark | collected 2008/2010 | reverse complement strand
GGTGGCAGCGCGCCTCGGGGGGCGGCCCCCCCAGCTCGCCCCGCCGCAGAAGCTCGGCGGCGCGGGCAATGCCCTCCACGTCTGCCGGGCGGACTTCAGTTTTGATATTCATATGAATTATCGCTCTTTTCTAATGTAAAGCAGTTAGACTTTACAGATGTTCATGCGCAATATGCGCAGGTTTATGCGTTCAGTTTTTGTAATTTCTCGGCCTGCTCACGGGTGGCGAGGGCGTCGATGATCTCGTCCAGATTGCCGTCCATGATCTTAGCGAGGTTGTGCACCGTCAGGCCGATGCGGTGGTCGGTACAGCGGTCCTGCGGGAAATTATAGGTACGTATCTTCTCGCTGCGGTCTCCTGTTCCCACCTGACCGGCGCGGTCGGCGTTGATGGCATCCTGCTGCTCCTTCTGTTTCTGGGCCAGCAGGCGGCTGCGCAGGATCTCCAGAGCCTTGTCCTTGTTCTGGAACTGGCTGCGCTCGTTCTGGCACTCGACCACCGTGCCGGTGGGGATGTGGGTGACGCGGATGGCGCTGGACGTCTTGTTGATGTGCTGTCCGCCTGCGCCCGAGGAGCGGAAGGTGTCGATGCGCAGGTCTTTCATGTCCAGCGCAAAGTCCACCTCCTCGGCCTGCGGCATCACGGCCACCGTAGCCGTCGAGGTGTGGATGCGGCCCTGCGTCTCCGTCTCGGGGACGCGCTGCACCCGGTGGACGCCGCTCTCGTACTTGAGACGGTTGTATGCGCCCCGGCCATTGACCGCGAAGACGGCTTCCTTCGTGCCGCCAAGCTCAGTCTCGTTGAGGTTCAGCAGCTCCATCTCCCAGCCCCGTCCCTGAACGTACATCGTATACATCCGCACGAGGCTGTGGGCAAACAGCGCAGCTTCCTCCCCGCCGGCACCGGCGCGTATCTCCATGATGACGCTTTTTTCGTCGTTTGCATCCTTCGGCAGCAGCAGAATTTTGAGATTATTTTCCAGCTCTGCCACATCCTGACTCTTTTCGCTGATCTCCTGCTGTATCATAGCTTTAAAGTCCGCATCGAGGGGTTCCTCCCCTTCCAGCAGGGCTTTCGCCTGTGCAAGATGATCCTGCGCAGTGGCAAGGGCGCGGTAGGCTTCCACCACCGGCTCTGCCTCGTGGTACTCCTGCATCAGGCGGCGGAACTGTGCCGGGTCGGCAGCAGTTTCGGGCTGATTGAGACGGACGGAAAGTTCTTCGAACCGACGGCAGACGGCCTCCATTTGGGAAGTCAGATTCGGCATATCAGGCAGTTCTCCTTACAAAACAGTTTCTGAATGTGCTGTGCCGCCGGGCTATTCCTGACCCGGCCGGATGACTTTTTTGATGTTCTTCTCGATCTTTGCCCGGGGCAGCATGACCTCGCGGCCGCAGCCCGTGCAGCGGATCTTGAAATCCATGCCCACCCGCAGCACCTCGAAGCTGGACGCTCCGCAGGGGTGCTGCTTGCGGGTGAGGATGGTATCGCCGACTGCAATATCCATATTGGCTCCCTTCTGTCTGTCCATAGATGGCACAGGCCGTGTGCCCAATGCATGACACACATCTATAGTATAATCCAAACTCGTATAAAATGCAAATGCAGCCGCATATGGTTTAACCATGCAGCACCCCCTGCGCTGCAGCCCAAAAAATCAGAGAAAGAGGAATGAAAGATGATGCAAGCGTTTCGTACTGAAAACAACTACCGCAATGCTTCCCGCCTGAGCGCCGCCGAGCTGCGGGCCGCGATGACCAGCCGCGAAATTTTGCAGAGCACCGCTCTGGCCTTCGACACCCAGCGTCAGCTTCGGTTCGAGCTGGGCGGCTGCCGGGCCGTGATGCCCTTCGGACAGTGCGCCGACGGGGCCGACACCGGCAGCGTGCGGGACATCGCCGTGCTGACGCGGGTGGGTCGCCCCACCTGCTTCGTCATTGAGGGCATCGACACCGACGAAAACGGACAGCCCTTCTACCGGCTCTCCCGGGCCGAGGCCCAGCGGATGTGCAAGGCCGAATACCTCGACCAGCTTCAGCCCGGCGACATCCTGCCCTGCGTCGTGACCCACATCGAGCCTTTCGGCGCGTTCTGCGATGTGGGCTGCGGCATCAGCGCTCTTCTACCCATCGATTGTATGTCGGTGAGCCGCATCTCCTCCCCCGCCGACCGGGTCAGCGTAGGGCAGCAGATCCTCTGCGCCATCAAGAGCCGGGACGCGCAGGGGCGGTTCGTGCTGACCATCCGGGAGCTGCTGGGCACATGGGCCGAGAACGCCGCCGCCTTTACGGTGGGCGAGACGGTGGTGGGCATCGTGCGAAGCGTGGAGGAATACGGCACCTTCGTCGAGATCGCGCCCAACCTCGCGGGCCTCGCCGAGAGCTGCCCCGACCTGCATCCCGGGCAGGCCGTGAGCGTCTACATCAAAAACATCCTGCCCGAGAAGATGAAGATCAAGCTGGTCATCGTCAATCATGCCCTCAGCCAGAGCCACCGCTTCGAGCTGCGGTACTTCATCACCGAAGGGCATCTCGACCACTGGCTCTACTCCACCCCCGAGAGCCGCAAGCGCATCGAGACCGATTTTGCGGACATGGCTTGCAATCCGGCCTGAAACCCTTTATACTATAGATATACTATAGAACACGGGAGATGGGAATAACAATGGCTGCCAACGATGCTTTTACCGCCGGTGTTCGTCCCGGTGGGCTGACCAACAGCACCGAGATCCGACTGCTGCTGTGTTATCTTGTCAAGAATGCCGGGCCGATCACCCGGGCGGAGATCGAAAACGCCCTGATGGAAGAGGCGCTGGTGAATTATTTTGAGATCGGCTCCTGCTTGGACGACATCGCCAAGCAGCAGCTCGTGGCGGTGGACGGCGACCGGTATACCATCACCGACAAGGGCCGGAAGGTGGCGCAGGAGCTGGCCTACGACCTGCCCCGCAGCGTGCGGGAAAAGGCGGTGGCCGCTGTGCTGCGCAGCCAGACGTGGACGCGCAAGGAGGCCGAGTACAGCGCCCGCATCCGCGAAAAAGCCGACGGCCACTGTTCGGTGCGCTGTCAGGTGAAGGCGCTGGACAGCGAGCTGTTCTGTCTGGACATCGGCACGCCCGATCGGCTGAGCGCCGAGCTGGTGAAAAAGCAGTTCATCCTCAAGGGCAACGAGATCTATCAGATGCTCATCACGAAGCTCACCGAAGAAGAGAAATGACCAAAATGGCCGCTGCACGAAACCAACGTGCAGCGGCCATTTTTGTTACAGCAGGATGCAGATAAGCCCAGTGCAGCCCTCGTTGATGACCCGCTCCAGCGTCTCCTGCAGGCGGCTTCGAGCCTCCTGCGGCATATGGAGCAGCTTGTTCTGCAAGCCGTCGTTGACCAGCTCGTGGAGGCTTTTCCCGAAGATGTTCGACTCCCACAGGCGGACGGGGTCGTCCTCGAAATCCTGCAAGAGGCTCTGCACGAGGTCTTCGCTCTGCTTTTCGGTGCCCACGATGGGGCTTAGCTCGGTGTGGATGACCGCCTTCATCATGTGGATGGACGGTGCGCTGGCTTCAAGGCGGACGCCATACCGCCCGCCCTGCCGGACGATCTCGGGCTGCTCCAGCGACAGCTCATCAATGGAGGGCATCACGATGCCATAGCCGGTGGCCTCCACCTGCTCCATCGCGCTGCGTATCTTCTCATAGGCACGCTTCGCTTTTGCCAGCTCGATGATGCAGGGCATCAGCCCGGCCTCGTCGCCGATCTCAAGCCCCGTCTGCTCGCTGAGCACCCTGTAGAACACCTCCGGCTTGAGCAGCACCGTGATGCGCACGATGCCGTCGGCAAGGTCCATCCCGCTGAGGGCGGCGTTCTCCACCGCCTCGCAGTCCAGCACCGCCCGGCCAGAATCCGAGATGTCCTTCATCCGCGCGATCTGCCCGGAGAGCTGCATGGCCGCTGTGTACACCTCAGTCTGGAGCCAATGGCCTTTGTCCAGCATCGTCACCCAGCGCGGCAGGGCAAAATCCAGCTCCCGCACCGGGAACTCGTAAAGCACCCGGCGCAGGATCTCCCCCAGCTGCTCTTCGTCGAGGTCGAGGCAGCTCACGGGCAGCACCGTCCGGCCATAGCTTTCTTCCATCTCCGCCGCCAGCGCCTTTGTCCCGGGGGCATCGGGATGGGTGCTGTTGAGCAGGATGACGAAGGGCTTGCCCAGCGCTTCCAGCTCGTCGATGACCCGTTTTTCCGCCGGGACGTAGTTTTCCCTCGGTATCTCGCTGATGGTGCCGTCGGTGGTGACGACGATGCCGATGGTGGAGTGGTCCCGGATGACCTTCCGGGTGCCGGTCTCGGCGGCGAGGTCGAATGGGATCTCCTCGTCGAACCACGGACTTTTGACCATCCGGGGCTTGTCATTCTCCTCGTGGCCCATCGCCCCCTCCACCATATAGCCCACACAGTCGATGAGCCGGATGCTGCACTCTCCCCCGCCCTCCAGCGCCAGCGGCACCGCCGCCTCCGGGATGAACTTCGGCTCAGTGGTCATGATGGTGCGCCCCGCCGCCGACTGAGGCAGCTCATCGCGGGCGCGGAGCTTTGCGTCCTCCGGCCCGATGGCGGGCAGCACCAGCTTCTCCATAAACTGCTTGATGAGGGTGCTCTTGCCCGTGCGCACCGGCCCCACCACGCCGATGAGGATGTCTCCGCCGGTGCGTGCCCCTATCTCGCGGCAGACTGCCGCCTGCTCGATTCGTTCCTGATTTGCCAAAACGCTCTCCCCTCTCTTCCCGTTTCTGGGTACACTTTATGCGCGGACATGAGGAAAATATGACGCAAAAAAGGCCGAAGCCCCAAGGATCTCTCGGGACTCCGGCCTTTTTTCTCCTACCGTTACACCAGCGTCGGGACAAGCGCCGCCAGCTTTTCGGCCAGCTGTGCGTGACCGTGACGGGTCAGGTGCATGAAATCCACCTGATTGAATGCGCAGTCGGCAGCATCGAGGAAGTGGACGCCCTGCCGCTCGGCGACGATGCGGAACTGCTCTGCCACGCCCTTCGACTTCTCCACGCAGCCCTCGCCCATGACGGCGTCGTGGAAGCCGTCGCCGATGCGGGGCGGGGCCACGACAAGGATGTTGGGGGCTTTGGTGCCCCAGCAGTCCACGCTCTTTGCCTTGAGGATGAGGCGCTCCATCCCTGCACCGATGCAGGCGGCGTTGGCGTTGAACCGCTCCTTGACGTCATTGGTGCCCAGCATAATGATGAGCAGGTCGATGACCTCGTGGCTCTTGAGGAGCGCATAGGCCACGCTCAAAGCGTCCATCGACTCATGGATGGGGTCCACGAAAACCGTCGTCCGGCCCGAAAGGCCCTCTTCCGTCACAAGATACTCGCTGCCCAGCGCTGTTTGCAGCCGACAGGTCCAGCGCTCATCCTCGTTGAAGCGGATGCCGTGGTCGGCGCAGTCCGCCGGGTCGGCGCAATAGCCGTGAGTGTTGGAGTCGCCCAGACAAAGGATATGCTTTTTCATCGTTCCATCTCCCTTTTCAGTTTTCGCCCCGTGACTGGCGGAAGTAGTAGACTGCGCCCACCATGCCGGCGTCGTTGTGAAGCTGGGCGGCGCGGATCTCCAGTCCCTCTGCAAAGGCGGGCATGATGGAAGCCCTCACCTTTCTGGCGATGGGTTCGATGAGCAGCTCCTGCTGAGCGCTGACGCCGCCGCCGATGAGGATGATCTGCGGGTTGAAGATGTGCACCAACCCCGCAAGGCCCTGCACGATCTCGTCCGTCCAGTCCTCGAGAAGGGCGAGGATGATGGGGTCGCCCGCATGGGCCGATTCGAAGATGGCACGGCCATCTCTCCACTTATGATTGCGGGGCTGCGCAGCACGCACGAGGGCCGTAGTGGCAGCATACCGCTCCCAGCAGCCCGATGCACCGCAGGTGCAGAGGACGCCGTCCAGCGCATGGGTACGGTAATGACCCAGCTCACCGCCGAGGCCCCGGGCACCTTCCAACAGCCGTCCGCCGGTCAGGATGCCGCCGCCCACGCCGGTGCCCAGCGTGACACCGATGACGTCCGTATAGCCTTTCGCCCCGCCGACCCAGACTTCGCCCAGCGTCATGCAGTTGGCGTCGTTGGCGACGGTGACGGGCAGGCCGAATTTTGCTTCCAGCTCGGCCTTGATGGGGCTTCCGATGTAGTTGGGCAGGCTGCCGCAAGTGCCCACGACCGTGCCCGTGTGGGTGTCGATCTGGCCCGTGGCCGAGACGCCGATGCCCGCAAGGCTCTGCGGCCTGACATCCTGCTCCTTCAGAAACTGTTCGGAGGCCGAAAGCACGGTCGTGAGGATGGGTGTCTCATAGTAGTCGGAACAGACGCTCTGCTCCGCCTTGGCAAGGACGCGGCCCTCTTCATCTACGATGCCAAGCTTGACGCTGGTGCCGCCGATGTCGATGGCAAGATACTGTTTCATAGTCGTATCTCCGTATCATTTTTATTTTTGCATGGCGTTGATGGCCCCGGTAAAGCGGGCCGTGATCTCAGCCGGGCGGGTGATGGCACCGCCGACGACGAGGGCGAACGCACCGGCCTCCAGCGCCTTGACGGCCTGTTCCGGGTAGTGGATGTGGCCCTCGGCGATGATCTTTGCTGGACACTCTGCGGCCAGCTTGTGGACAAAGTCAAAATCAATGTCGTCGATGCCCTTGGTCTCAGGCGTATAGCCGCGCATGGTCGTGCCCACGAAGTCAGCCCCGGCTTCCGCGCAGAGCATGGCATTCTCGAAGTTGTCGCAGTCGGCCATCACCAGCTGGTCGGGGTATTTTTCCTTGATGGCGCGGATGAACTGGGCCGAGGTAGAGCCGTCGGGACGCAGCGCACCCGTGCCCTGCACGGCGAGGATGTCCACGCCGCAGGCTGCCAGCTCGTCCACTTCCTTCATGGTGACAGTGATGTACATCGGCGTGCCGGGGTAATCCTTTTTGATGATGCCGATGACCGGCAGGTCCACCACCTGCTTGATCTGGGTGATGTCCCGGACGGTGTTGGCGCGGATGCCCACAGCGCCACTCATGGCGGCCGCCTTTGCCATCAGAGGCATGACTCCGCCCTCTTTGGTGTAGAGAGGCTCCGTCTCAAGGGCCTGACAGGAGACGATAAGCCCACCCTTGATCTGCTCAAACAGCTTTTCTTTTTCCATATCCATCAGTCCTCCATCCTGATCTTGATGACTGCTTTGCGCACATGGTCACAGCCGGGGCGTGCCACGCCGGGCTTGTGCAGCTCACCGGGGAAGAACAGAACGAACCGTCCCTCGCCCAGCACACCGCTGACGGCGTCCGGACTGGTCCTGAAACCGATGTCTCCCGCAAACTCCCCTGCTTCCTCGCCGGGCAGGTTGGTATAGCCCCAGCCCTCGCCGCCGGTCAGGTCGATCTGAAGGTCGGCGTACTTTTTGTGGTACTCGAGGCGGGCACTGTCGGGGTTCAGCCCGGCCTCCATCACGTTGATGAAGACATTCTCTCCGTCCACCTCGGTGCGGCCCAGCGGAAGGTCGCTCAGGTTGTGGGCCACATGGTAGGCGGTGAGGTAGTCGATGGCGGTTTCCAGATTCTTGTGGAGTCCCCGGTAACGGTTCAGGTTCTCCAGTGCGTCGCAAATCATGGTGATTTTCTCCTAACTGTTTTTTTCACAAGCACAAAGAGCGTCTGCCCTCTCCCCTCATGAAGAGACGGAGAGGGGACGCTTTCTAGCTTCTCAGAGCTTTGCGATAGCGGCTTCGATCATAGCCTGTGCCTCGGCGATGACTGCTTCATCCTCCGGGATGAGGCCGGGCATCGGCTCACGGACGCCGCCCAGCTCAAGGCCGTACATCCGGCGCAGGATCTCTTTCTGCACAGCGTAGAGGTTGCCGTGGGCCGAGCACATCTTATAGATGATGCGGTCGGCGTCGTACTGGATGGCCTGTGCCTCCTTGATCTCGCCCTTGTTGATGTGGTCGTTCATGGCCAGATACAGCTCGGGCATGACGGCGTAGGTGCCGCCGATGCCGCCGTCTGCGCCGATGACGCGGCCGGAGACGAACTGCTCATCGGGGCCGTTGAAGACCACGAAGCTGCCCTCGCCCCGGGCGGCGATACCCGCGTCCTTGAACATCTGGATGTCCTGCGTGGGCATCGAGCTGTTTTTGACCGCGACGACGTTGGGGTTCTTGAGCATCTCACCCAGCAGGCTCATGGTCAGGCCGGTGCCGGCCAGCTGCGGGATGTTGTAGATGACGAACTCGGTATTGGGCGCTGCGGCGGACATATCGTTCCAATACTTGGCGATGGCGTACTCCGGCAGATGGAAGTAGATGGGCGGGATGGATGCGATGGCGTCCACACCCACGCTCTCGGCATGACGGGCCAGCTCGACGCTGTCGGCGGTGTTGTTGCAGCCGACGTGTGCGATGACGGTCAGCTTGCCCTTAGCTTCGCTCATGACCGCCTCGAGGACAGCCTTGCGCTCATCGACGTGCTGGTAGATGCACTCGCCCGACGAGCCGCCCACATACACGCCCTTGACGCCCTTGGCGATGAGGTGGCGGGTCAGCGCCTTGACGCCCTCGGTGGAGATGTTGCCCTCTGCGTCATAGCAGGCGTAGAAAGCCGGGATCACGCCCTGATATTTGGTGATGTCTTTCATATTCCAAACCCTTCTTTTAAAAATAGTAATAAATACAGATAAAACGATTTTGCCTCAAACTCGTGAGCTTTCGGTTACGGGCAGCGGCATCTGTGCCCTCTTGCGGTGCCCAGCGTCCGCTTCGTGCCTTGGTGCGGCACTCGCGTCCTGCTGACCGCGGCGCCAAAAATCTCTCCCTGTTTCGGCCGCAGGCCGCGGTCGAAATTTTAGCCTTTAACCGCACCCATTGCGATGCCCTTGGTGAAATACTTCTGGAAGATGAGGAAGATGATGATGATCGGCACAGCGGCCAGCGCGGCACCGGCCATGATAAGGCCGAAATCGGTGCTGTTCTCTGCCTGCAGCTTTGCGATGCCCAGCGAGATGGTAAGGTTGCTGGTGCTGGACAGCATGATGAGCTGCATGAAGTAGTCGTTCCAGCTGTTGATGAAGGTGAAGATGGCCAGTGCGCCGATGCCCGGCTTGACCATCGGCAGCACAACGCTGATAAAGGTGCGCGCCTCGCTGGCTCCGTCGATGCGGGCCGCCTCCAGCATTTCGGTAGGGATGCCCTCACTGAACTGTTTCATCAGGAAGACGCCGAAGGGCCAGCCCACGATGGGGAAAATGACGGCCCAGATGGTGTTGTAGAGATTGAGCGAGCTCATCTCACGCAGCAGCGGGATGAGGATGACCTGCTTGGGCAGGGCCATCGCGCAGACGATGAGAGTGAAGAGCAGCTTACGGCCGACGAAGCGCTTTTTGGCCAGCGCATAGCCTGCCATTGCTGCGGTGATGCAGGTGAGGATCATGGACATGACAGCCATGAACACCGTGTTGATCATCCAGCGCAGGGCTGCCGGGGCCGTAGGGCCGATGGAGAAATAGATGGGTTCGCCGTCCGCGCTGAACGAGCCGCTGAACGGGACCGCCAGCTGCCACAGGGGTGCGCTCTTGCCGGCGAAAAGCTTCTGGTAGTTGGTCAGCACCCACTGACTGGGCCACCACTCAGGGGTGGTAGAGTTTATAGCCGCGCCGGTCTTGAAGGAGCCGGTGATGATCCAGTACAGCGGGAAGGCAAACAGCACGGCCATGATGCTGATGAGGATGAGGGTCAGGATCATGTAGGCGCTCATCTTTTTCAGCTTGCTGGGGTGACGCTTCAGCGGTTTCTGTTTTTTTGCAGTTGCAGTCATTGCCCGGCACCTCCTTTAATTATCCTGACTGCCAAGCTTGAACTGGACAGCCGACAGGATGGCGATGATAACGGCCAGTACAACGCCCATTGCGTTGCCGTAACCATAGCGGTAGAGCTTGAACGCGGTGTAGTAGATATAGTACATGATGGTATCGGTGCTGTGGTTGGGGCCGCCGGAGGTCAGCAGCTGGATCAGTGCAAAGCACTGGAAGGAGTTGATGGTGGTGATGACCAGAATGTACAGGGTGGTGGGCATAATGGCGGGCCACTTGATCTTCCAGAAGCACTGGAAATCCGTTGCGCCGTCCACCTCAGCGGCCTCCACGATGGATTGATCCACATTGCCCAGCGCAGAAACATACAGCACGATGGGCTGGCCGACGGAGGTGGTGAGCAGGATGAGGATGATGCAGCCCAATGCATACTTTTCATCGCCCAGCCAGTTGATGTTCTTGTCGATGAGTCCCACGGCCTTGCCCAGATAGTTGAAGATGCCGTAGTAGTTGTTGTACATCCACTTCCACACGACGGTGACGGCCACCGAGCCGGTGACGACCGGCAGGTAGAACACGCAGCGGAAGAGGCTCGTCGCCCACTCAGGCAGGTCAACGATGGCTGAGCTGATCCACAGCGAAAACGCGCAGGTCACAGGCACCGAGACGACCACGATGATGAAGGTGTTCTTCAGCGCACCGCAGAAGATAGGGTCAGCGAACAGCTCTTTATAGTTCGCAAGACCCACGAAGATGTCCGCGCGGTTCATGGTCGAGTCAAAAAAGCTCGTGACCACGCAGAGGATCATAGGGTAGATGACAAAGCCGAGGAAGAAGATGAGACTGGGCAGGAGGAACAGATAGGAAGCGATGGTCTCCTGCCGAACCAAGGCGCCGCTGCGCTTCGGCTCTTTGACCCTTGCTGTCTTTGCAGCCAAAGAAATCACCAAACCTTTCGTTCTGATGGGGTGCGGTGTCTTACCCAAAAATGCCCCTCCCTCGCCGGGATGTTCGAGGGAGGGGCACGCATTTCCTGATTTGCCCTCAGGCGGGACGCTTATGCTTCGGCCGCTGCGGCTGCGTTGGCGTTCTCGACGAAGGTGGCAACAGCAGTTGCAACGTCCTCACCGGTGCCCACGCGCTGGAGCATATTCCACCACTCGGTGCGAGCCGTTGCCCAGCCCGGAGTGATCTGGTAATAGTCACCCAGATAGGCCATGAACTTGGTGTACTCGCTCATGATGGCGTTGTCGGCGTAGATGTCGCCCACGCTGGCACGAACCGGGAAGTAAGTGGAAGCCAGAACGCTGTTCTTGACCTGATCGGGGTCCGCTGCGATGAACTCGATAAAGGTCTTTGCTGCCTTGACCTTTGCCTCGTCGCCGTTGTCGAAGATGCCGAAGCCCCAGATGCCGCCGCAGAGCTTCGGGTCGCCGCTTGCGGTGGGGAATGCCATCGGCATGATCTCGTCGCCGTCGTTGGTCAGGCCGGCGTCGTTGTTGTCGCTGTTCAGCTGCTGCGCGATGTTCCAGCAGAAAGCCATCTGCAAAGTGCCGTTGCGGAACAGGGTGATCTCGTCGCCGCCTGCGATGGAAGCGTCGAAGTTGATGCCGTCGGTGTCGTACAGGGTCTGGATGGCCTTGATGTTCTCAGCGGAGTCTGCGGTGTACTTGGTGTGTGCATCGTCGGTGAAGGTGCCGCCGTACATATTGTTGATGATCGCACGGGTGCCCTGATCACCGCCCTGACCGCCGCAGTAGACAGCCGCCACGTTCTCGTAGCCGCCCTTGTACAGGGCGTCAACGGTGTTCAGGAAGCCCTCGGTGCTCCAAGTGTGCTTATCGGTGTCGATGTACTTGTCTGCGCCCACTTCCTTGACCTTGGTCATGTTGACGGCCATGCAGTGTGCCGTCATGCACAGGGGGTACTCGTAATAGTCGCCCTTGTCGTTGTGGCAGGCGGAGTTGACGGACTCGTAGATGTCCTTCTTGGCATCATCGGTCCACAGGTCGTTCAGCGGGGCCATGACGCCCTTCGCGCCCCAGTTGGCCACCAGACGCTCGGGGCCTTCCATGATGAGGTCGGGTGCGCTGCCGCCCTCGATGGCGGTGTTGACCTGATCGTCGCCGTTGGTATAGTCCAGATACTCGACGGCCACCTTGATGTCAGGATACTTTGCGTTGAAGCTGGCGATCAGCTCCTGCACGGTCTCGTCCTTGCCCCAGCCGCCGATGGGGTATGTCCACAGCTTGATGCTTGCGCCGGAGGCTGCGGTGGAAGCAGCGGCAGAAGCTGCAGTGCTGGTGGAAGCGGGCTTACCGCCGCAGGCAGCCAGAGCACCGGCTGCGCTCAGAGCGCCAACGGCCTTCAAGAAGGAGCGACGAGAGATAACATTCTTCATAATGAGTTCTCCTTACCTATCATATCGGCGGCCCTTCATCCCAGACCGCTCTTGTTGGCCCTATTATAGAAAATCTCTTTCATTTTGTCCATCGGTTGCATACACAATTTTCAGAAAGTTTTCTTGTCTATTCCGCACAAATATCTGGGATACCAGCTATCTTTTGGCCATTTTCGCCAATTTTATACGTCATTGTAGCCATTTTGTAATCATCTCTGCGCGGTTTGTCATTTTCAACAGGAAAAATATTTTCTCGCCCATTTTTCGTTTTTGAAATTTATTTTCAGTAATGGGTACTACTTTTCCTCAATTTTTGGATGCTCTGCACAGCATCTGCGCCTGAATTATGGTAAAAGGTACACTTGTCAAGCCGCTGAAATTCTTTTATACTTTTTATATAGGTGTCCCCTCCCCTGCGCGGCGGACGGGGCGATAAGGATAAGAAGGTGTAAGACGCCTGCAGGCATTGCGGCCCGCCTGACCGAAGGAGCAAAGCTATGGGTACGAATTTTTGGGAACTGCTGCAGCAGCGGCAGGGCCAGTTGACGAGATCCGGCCATGCCGTGGCCGACTACCTCTTACAGCACGCCGATGAGGCGCAGTATCTTTCCATTTCCTCTCTGGCCCGGGAGTGCAATGTCGCCGAGGCCACGGTGTTCCGGTTCTGCCGGGCGCTCGGGTTCGACGGCTACCACGAGATGCGCATTGCGCTGGCGCAGGCCAACGCCACCGGCACCATGTCCAGCCAGCGGGAGCTTCAGCCCGGGGCTTCCACCGAGACGCTCTTTGAACACGCCAGCGCCCGTCTCTTTACCGCCATCAACGGCACTCAGAACGCCCTCTCTGTCGAGGCCGTGGATGAGGCCGCACGGATGCTCCGGGAGGCCAAGCAGGTTTTCTGCTTCGGACAGGGCGGCAGTATGCTGCTGGCCAACGACATCTGCGCCCGCTTCGCCAGCCTCTCCACCAAGTTCCGCACCTCCGGCGACAGTCATCTGCAGCTGTTGACCGCCAGCCTGATGAACGAGGCCGATGTTGTCCTCTTCGTCTCCTACTCGGGTGCGACCCGCGATATGATGGAGACTCTCCGCACGGCCAAAGCTGCCGGCGCGAAGATCATCCTTCTGACCCATTACGAGGACTCCCCCGGTGCATCGCTGGCCGATGTCGTCCTTCGCTGCGGTGCACAGGAAAGCCCGCTGGACTCCGGCAGCATTCCCGTCAAGGTAGCCGTCCTCTATGTAGGCGAGGTCCTGGTGCTGCGGTACATTCTCGACTCCCCCGAGCAGGCCAACACCGCGCAGGAGCTTACCAGCGAAGTTCTGACACTGAAGATGCTCTGACCCCCCCGCCCCGCGTGATGCAAAGCAACGCATTACCGTGAAAATCATACTTTTTCGAAAAATTCAAAAAATTCTCAAAAAAACTGTTGACAAGGACGTCATATCTGAGTATAATATTTCATGTCGCCGGTGCTCCGACAGAAAAAAGCACCGGATGATGACCGGGTGTAGCGCAGTTTTGGTAGCGCGCTTGAATGGGGTTCAAGAGGCCGTGAGTTCGATTCTCGCCACTCGGACCATAAATCCAACGATTTCACGTTAGAAATCGTTGGATTTTTTTGTTTGTAGGCTGGCCTCATTCGGTTTTGACCACAATTTTGACCACAATGCCAAAGATTTTATCTGGTCTAATTCGTGCCGTTCCGTCCAATTTTCAGGCCGAAAACGCCTCACTGAACAACTGGATCGCACTCTGCCGAATGGATTCCTGAACATGGAGATAATGCTCAGTCATTTCGGTATCGGCATGGCCTACGATGCTCTGGATGGTCTGAATATCCACGCCCAACGCCTGCATCTGCGACACATAGGTGTGGCGGCAGCTGTGCGGCGTGAGCAAGCGGACATCGCCCGCTTCTTCCAGAGATTTGCGGAATACATCCCGGAAATGGGTGGGATTGCAGGGCAAGCCGGTCTTGGGGCTTTCCCAGATGAACTGGTCGGTGGTATCCCGCAGCTTGATGGCGCACGGGCGGACATTCAGCGGCACCGGAATATCCCGGATACTGTCTTTGGATTTCGGACTGCCGATGCTGACTGTACCTTTTACGACCTTTACTGCCTGCCGGATGTGAATGACAGAGCCATTTTCTTCAATAAACTGCGGCTCCAAAGCCAGAAGTTCCTGCATTCTCATTCCAGTGCCGAGCAAAAGCCGGATGCTCAAGCCCATGCGGTCATCGGGCAGCACCTTCATCAGGTGTGCGACTTCCGCTGTGGTAAAGGCTTCCTTGCGTTTTGCGGTGCCGGATGCCCGCATCTTTTCAGCAAGCCGGACCGGGTTGCGGCGCACAAGGTCATTGGCTTCTGCCTTTTGAAAGATCTGGTAGAGCATCCCTCGTGCCTTGCTGATGTAAGAATCCGAGCGGCCATCGCGCCGCATCCCTTTCAGGAAGTTTTCAATGTCGATCGGGCGTATGACGGTCAAGGGGCGATGATAAAATCCCTCTTTGAGCATTTTCAGGCAGTATTTGTAGCTTTCCTGTGTCGTGGGAGCGATATTATCCTTGTGACCCTCGAACCATGTATCAGCCCAATCTTCAAAGTACAGAATCGTGTCCAGCTGGACACCGCTGATAAGCGCATCCCGATACTCTTTCAGTTTGAGCTTGACCTCCTTCTGGGTTTTGCCATAGAAGGTCTTGAAGCGCGGCGAACCATCTTTCTGGTAGCCGTCCATCATACGTAATTCCCAGCGACCATCGCTGCGGTGGCGAAGCGTCTAATCGTGTTCTCCTTTTCTTTTTAGATTTGTTCCAGATGGGGAAGAGGAATCCTGCTTTTCCGCTCCCTGCCGCGCTGGAACTCTTTCTGGTTTCATTATAACCGTTTGCCCCCCTGAGCAGAATCTCCGTTTTGTTCACCTGTTAGTACTCAAAGGTTCATACCCTTTGCTTTCTTCATTATCAAAAACAATTACCTCCGCATGATCTATTGAAGCTCATCGTCAAAGCTGCTGTCTTACTCTTTCACAATGCGGCTCCCGCCAAACACATGCGACATTTCCATGTGCGCCAGTGCTTCGTCAATCAGAGCCACTTCTGCGGCAGACAGCACAATATCCGCTGCACCGGCGTTTTCCTGTAAACGGTTAAGTTTCCGGGTGCCGGGGATTGGTACGATATAAGGCTTTTTGCACAGCATCCACGCCAGTGAGATCTGGGCAGGTGTTGCATTTTTCTCGGCGGCAAGACGGTGTAACAGTTCCAGCAGGGCGCGGTTCTGGTCAATGCTGTCTGGCTGGAACTGCGGCATGACGCTGCGGTAGTCCGTGCCTGCTTCAAACTTGGAAGTCTTATCGTATTTGCCGGAGAGAAAACCGTTTGCAAGCGGCGAGAATGCCACATAACCAATGTGCAGTTCTTCCAGAACCGGGAACAGGCTTTCGTACCAGCGGGCCATCATGGAGTAACGGTTCTGGATGGCCGTTACCGGGCAGACTGCGTGTGCTCGGCGGATGGTCTCCTCGGTGGCTTCCGAAAGGCCCCAGTGAGTGATCTTGCCCTCCCGAATCAGGTCAGCCATTACACCGGCCACTTCCTCAATGGGCACCTTGGGGTCAAGCCGATGCTGATAATACAGGTCAATATGGTCGGTGCCCAGCCGCTTGAGGGAGGCATCTACCGATGCACGGATAACTTCCGGGCGGGAATCCGGCACCAGCGGCTTGTTGACTGCCGTACTGGTCATGTCAAAATGGATGCCGAACTTGGTCGCCAGAACGATTTTATCTCGGTAGGGTTTCAGGGCAGCACCCACCAGTTCCTCGTTGTCGTGGGGATTATCCGGTGTGCCGTAGACTTCGGCGGTGTCAAAGAACGTATAGCCCATACCCACGGCCTGCGCCAGCAGTTCGGTCATTTCCTTCTTATTGGCAGGTGCGCCGTAGGCATGGCTCATGCCCATACAGCCCAGACCAACAGCAGAAACGGTCAGGTCGCTGTCCAAAGTACGATACTTCATGTTAAAATTCCTCCTTATTTGCAAAAACACTTTCCAGCCATGCGGCGTAATCGTTCACCCAGCCGCCATCCGAGCCAAAGCCGTGGGGCCAGCCATTCAGCACGATGCGTCCGGTGGAAATGCCCATATTCCGAATCACATCATACTGCTGCTGGAATTGGCGGTAGAAGGGGTCCTCCGTGCCGTAAACGTAGAATGTTGGCGGCAGATCACCCTCGGCCAGCCAGTCCGGGTCCATGTTGCCCACGCTGAGCCGCCCATAGAACGAATAGATCATGCCCGCCGCCGAAGCGTGAGCCGGAACAGCATCCAGCGCATCGGGTACATAGCTTTCATCCAGAGCAGTGCCGTTGACATCTTCATCGTAGTGCATCAGAAATTCGCCCGCCTGAATGCCGCCTGCGGAAAAGCCCATAACTGCAATATCGTCAGGGTCAATGCCGTAAACATCCGCATTCTGCCGCACAAAGCGGACAGCCCGCGCTACATCCAGCGCGCCTTCCTCCTGCGTGTAGGGCGACAGACGGTAATCTACGATGAAGGTCTGGAAGCCCAGCTCCCGTAGAGCCGCTGCCGTGGGCAGAGAATCGGTATAGTTTCCACGGAACTGATACGCACCGCCTGCCATCAACACCACAGCACCTTTCGGTTGTACTCCGGTGCGGACGGGAATTGCCGTCACATAGGGGCGGAAATCCCAGTTGTCAAAATAACCGGTCATTGCAGCGGTGAACTGCGTTTTAGCCGGAACGTTGCCTTCTTCCCACAGGTACAACGCCTGAATATGGTTCCAGTGCATGAGGAAAGCTGTCCTGCATGGCTCCCACATACGCAAACGCACCGCCTGCGTTGCAGATGGAAAATTTTGCGCCGGGATTACCCTTGAAGTAGAATAAACCGGTGTCAGCTTTGTCCGGGTCAGCGGCTTTTTCGTCCTCGGTGTAAATATCGTAAAAGATGGTCTGCCCGTCCGCTGCACGCTGGCGCAGGGTATTGCAGATGTCCACTGTTTCGTCCGGGTCGATGTTGTTATAGTAGGTAAGATGCAGCTGCTCCAGCGTGTCGCCGCTGTAATAAGAGCGTTCCACAGGGAAGATCAGCCGCCCATAATCACCGAAAACCGGGTCATTCCGTACGGTTTCGATGGGCGTGGTGCGGGTATAAGTTTGGGTGGTCGTTTGCATGGAATCCTTTCTTTCCGGGGTGGAGGAACTGGGTGCAGCACCTGCCCGGCAGCCTGCCAGAAGCAGCCCTGCACCCGCCAGAAGTTTTGTGAATTGCCGTCGGTTCAAAATTTCTCTCCTATCACTTGTGTTTGGAAACGATCCAGTTCAGAATATCGGCATCATCAAAGACAACATTTGCGGCAGCATGGTAGACGTGAAGCCCCTGCGCATCGAAAAAGGCGTTGTCCGGGGTCTGCATTTGCAGCACGGTGTCGATTTGTTCATCCGTCCAGCCTGCGGCGGCGTAAGCATCGTGCAGACCGTTGTAGGCATCCCGTGCTTTCTGCACACCGTAGTATTCATCGCCCTGCGCCATGTAGATGTAGACCGCCACGCCGTTTTCTGCAATGGGCGCAAAACCGCCGTCCCACTGGGATGCTCCATGCAGATAAGCTGCATACAGGTCAGGCCGCATGGCAACTGCCCGCGACATGGTTTCGCCGCCAGCCGAGTAGCCTGCGGCGTAAATGCGGGCGGTATCTACGGCAAAGTGATTGATGAAATACTCCGTCAGAGCGATGGCCTGCCGCGCCGAAGTGTCGCCCCAGTCGGTGAGCTGGGCAGACACTACGATCATATCCTGTCCAAGGTTCGTCCAGCTGGTGAACCCCGTCCAGTCCAAATTGCTGCCGGAGGAAGATTCCCCGAACCACATCACGTTATAGCCGGGCATGACCACCATCATGGGGTCGCTTTCCCGGCTCCAAACCTCACCGAAAAGAACATCATCATTGAGCTGTGCGAACTTCGGCGCAAATTCACCAAGCACATCTCTGCCTGCTGTGATTTTCTTCATGGTCACCTGCACTCCTTCAAAATTTCGTAAATCTCGTCATGGCTCAGCTTCTTGCAGCAGCCGCCGGTCAGCACGGTGGAATCGGCCACAGCCTTGAGGTCGGTGTCGGCAGGGATGCCCAGTTCTGCAAAGGTGGTGGGCATCCCGATCTCCTTGATGAAGGCCGCCAGAGCCTCCACGCCAGCCTGTGCCAGTTTCAGCTCGGATTTGCCCGCCGGGTCGATGCCCCAGACGTTCTGTGCAAAGCGGGCGAACCGTGCGGTGTTGGCCGGGAGCAGGTGACGGTACAGCACCGGGTGAATGACCGCCAGACCAGCACCGTGGTTGCAGTTGGTGTAGGCACCCAGCTGATGCTCGATCATGTGACACTGGAAGTCGGTGACCTTGCCGATTTTCAGGATGCCGTTTTCGGCCATAGCCGAAGCCCATGCCAGCTCGCTGCGGGCCTCGTAGTTGTCCTTGTCGGTCAACAGGACGCGGATGTTGCGGATGACGCTGCGCATGACGACTTCGTTGATGTCATCGGAGAGGTTGTTCTCGTCCGGCTTGCCGAAGTAAGTTTCCATCGCGTGGCTCAGGGTGTCGAACGCACCGGAAATGACCTGCTTCATGGGAACGGACAACGTGTAGGTGGGGTCGAGGAAAGCAAAGTCGGCCTGTGCACCCCACAGGGCCCCCTTAATCTTCTTTTCCTCATGGGTGATGACCGCGCCGTTGTTCATCTCGGAGCCGGTACCGAACACCGTGACGATGGTGCCCAGCGGGATGAACTCAGTGGGACGAGTATGCTTGGTATTTTCCAGCTCCCACAAATCTTCGTCCATCTTGGCCTGTGCAGACACCACCTTGCAGCAGTCGGACACGGAACCGCCGCCCACGGCAAGGATCAAATCCACATGGTTCTCACGGGCCAGCTTTGCACCCTCCTGCACCTTGGCGTAGGGTTCTTCCATGAGGGAAGAATCCTAGGCTATCTTCATTTATCGGGACTTCATTTTTTCGGTACTGCTCTTTTCCTCTGCAAAAAACATTTCTACGTTTCTCTTTGCACGAAGAAGTTCCTGCATTTCTTCTTTCGCTTTGCGATAGTTCGGGTAGCGTGCTTTCTTTTCTGTCAGCAGCTTGGAATATTCCGCATCCAACTCCTTGACCTTGGGGAGTTTTTTCAAGTTGGCTTCATCAAACGCCGCTTTCGCTGCCTTGTGCAGCGTGATCTCCGTGCGGTGCGTTTCCAGAAAGCGCTTGCTGTATCCGGTCTTACGGTAGGCATCGTAGACCGGTCGCGTTTTGGCGTAGTTGGTGATATGCGCTTTCAGCACCGCAATTTCTGCCAGCCGATTTTCAGAGGCTTTAATGGAATCACCCAGTTCATGATAACGGGCAGTGGCAGCGTCCACACGCTCCTGCATTTCTTCGATGCTGCCGATTTTATTTTCCTGCAAAAAAATCAGGGTCTTGGACATCTCTTTCAAATTCAAATTGTAGCGTTTCGCCCACCGTGCATAGCCTTCGCTTTTGCCCTCGGAGAGCTTTGCCTGAATGTCCACCGACAGATGGAATTGTTGCTCTTTCGGTGGTTGCTTCTGATGCGGGCGGTGTTCGGCTTCTCCGGCGATGACCGCCTTGATTTCATCTTCGCTGTATCCTGCGCCCAAAGTGCGAAAACGGATGAAGCGTTTCTGCCGTGCGCCTTTGACCGAAGTGTGTTTTCCTCGTTTGATTTCATAGCCTTGCTGTTCCAGCTTTTGAAGAAAGGATTCAAAGTCTACAGATTTTTCGTTCAGCAGGATGTTGTCGATTACGGCACACAGCTTATCCCGATTGCTTTCTCTGGGTGGATAAAGGGTGCGTTTCTGCCGCTCCCGATACGGCTTGATTTCAATGACGGACAGCTGGTGTTCCAGACAAATCAAATCGCTCAATCGCTGCACCGCCAGCCCGGACAACAAAAAATCCCGGAATTTTCGGGTGCTGTCCAATGCAGTGGAGTTGTAGATAATGTGATTATGAATGTGTTCTCGGTCGGTATGCGTTGCGACAATAAACGCATACTTGCCTTTGGTGAAACGCATTGCCAGTTCGTAGCCCACCTTGTTGGCTTCCTCGCCGGTGATCTCACCGGGCTTGAAAGATTGCCGAATCTGATAGGCGATCACATCATTTTTCTGTCTGCGCCCGGTGGCAAGTTCGTATTGCCACTTAGACAGCATAAATTCTTCGTCTGCGGTCAATGGGCTGCACTCGTAGCTACTGACCAGCTCTCCCCTGTTCGTCTTGTCAGGATTCTTCGCATAGTCCGTGCGGCTTTTCAGGCAGGCCGCAACCGACTTGCCCTTGTTTTTGTGCAGCGCGATCAAACGTGTTGCAGCCAATTCTACCACCTCCCGGCAAAAAGAAAATGCCGCACAATGGCGGCATAAAGATTTTATAATTCTGCAACCATGCTTCTTGCTGTATCCGAATGGAGGAGATTGCGAAATCAGTGATTGTCCGGGCAGACGATTTCC
>OBZC01001110.1_pt1 | contig 20819 bp, 15 predicted proteins | sample 1538231 | NCBI WGS metagenome assembly OBZC01 (sample SAMEA2580225, study PRJEB22360) | human gut metagenome | biome: human gut; feature: human-associated habitat; material: faeces | place: Denmark | collected 2008/2010 | reverse complement strand
GACAAAAAATGGAGGCCTCACCAAACAGCCGGTCTTTCTCTTTTCCGGATACCCAACCGCAAAATTCCACATTAGAAGAAATCCCTAAAGACTCTGTCAATATTTTTCCTTCCTCAATCTCTCCATTTCCTGCTAACATCAATTTCCATTCCGGATACTGGGTGACCAAACCGGAAAACGCTTTTATCAAATCGTTATATCCTTTCCTTTTATCAATAGTACCAGCAAACAAGATATATTTTTTTCTCTCATAATTCGTTCCCACGAGAGGCAAAGATATGATTGGATTATACAATATACGTACATTATCTTTGACACCCAAGGCTTCCTCTACATACTTTTTCCATTGTGAGGATAACACGAAAACGACATCACTCGCAAAAAACGCTGTCCGATAAAGGATACGATTTCGTTTCTCATAAATGATAGAGGGGGTGGAACAATGCAAATGAGTTATAACTTTCTTCCTTAGGAGTTTTGCTGGATACAAATAAAACGATTTTCGAAATACAGATGTATGCGTCGATACATGGATATGAACTAAATCATAAAATGGCAAAAGAAGCAGATATTGAATTAACGAAGTTATAAAATAATAAATTTTCATTATATTACTTCTATCAATATATGCTCCAATCCATCTCGTATGATATTTACGCCATTGCTTACCCTTTTCATGAGCACTAACAACAGCGGTGATCCCTCCCCTCGTACCTCGAGATGTCGCAACCACTAAAACTCTCTTCGAACTCATTCTTTCCTTATTGTATTTATTTGCTCAATAGTCAATCGCTCATTCGGTTCATATAAGATCTCCTCATGCTTCTTTATATCATCGGCAAGAAAACGATATTTCAAGACTTTAGCAGGAACTCCACCAACAATCGCATATGGAGGCACATCATGTATGACCAGAGAAGACGCAGCAACCACGGCCCCACGTCCCACCGTCACACCTTTCAATATCGTTACATTCGCCGCGATCCATACATCATCTTCTATATGCACATCCAAGTCGTCTCCTGGCTTCTTTACTTTTATGTCATACATAAAAGATCCAACATCCGACATTCGATGATCCCCTCCTATGATAGTCACTCCCGGACCGAATAAAACTTTATTTTTTATATATATACGGCTTTCTGTCGCCACAAATAAAGCACGAGGGCCAATATACACATTATTACCAATGGAGATATTCCGATACGTAAAATCAGATGTGATCGCAGAAAAACGAACATTGTGACCACAAGATATCATCCAATTCTTATATATCCCCGAAAGCAAGCGATTAGCCCCTCCCTTGACACATAAAATAGCATAATAGCACAATATAGCAAAAATCCTCATTATTTCTCCTATTTCATACTTCTATACAAATCATACAAAGACAAAAATTGTTCTTTTACAAACAAATAAGCCACAGGTAACACAAGTGTCAATAGCAACATACCAATAGCAGCGTACAATTTACGAGGCCCAACCGGCTTACTTTTTACATAGGCAGCATCCACAATCCTTGCCTTATCTCTAGCTTGACCCAAAATGAGAGCTGCCTCCTCCCTTTTTTGCAATAATATCAAATAGACTCCTTGAATGATCTCTTGCTGACGTTTCATTTCTACATATTGACGTTCCGCAACGGGATAACTATTCATCTTCTCATAAATCTGCTTCTCTTTCTCTTTCACGTCGCGTACAGATATTTGAAGTCCTTTCCGTGCATTACCAATAGTCTCCACAACACTCTTACGTAGCTTATCCGCTTGCTCCGTAAGTGTCCCGACCAATGGATTATTTATACTTGAGTTCTGAATAACACGTGCACGCTCTAATAAAATCTCATTATAGGAAGTCAAAGGACCACCTTTTTCTCCTTCTTGGGCTGACAATAAAACTGGCACCAAATTGTATTTATTCGACGGATCTTTCACAAATGCATCCATCATATCAATGATATTAGCTTGAGCTTCTAATTCTATTAATTTCGTCTGGAGCTCTTTCATCTGCTCAACATAGAATTGGACATCATGCTCAATATCCATTAGTTTATTCTTGCTTTTATATTCCTCGATTTTATTCTCAACATCAGCTAATTCCGCAACAATATTTTGAATTCGACCATCTAGGAATGTAATCGTCTTTGTGGCCTCAGTCTTTTTATACGTATCAGATTGGGTATTATAAAGAGCAATCAACGTATTCAACATATCTGTTCCACGCTTTTTCTCATATTCTGTACAGGATAACTCAATGATATTTGAAGACTTTGAACTTTCCTCTATAGAAAATTCCTTTTCCAAATCTTCCGCAACCCAACCAGCCGGACGATATGTTATATTCAACTTTGCGGAAGAAATTTGTTCTTGTCCAGGCGCAAAAGCCAAAACAAAAACTCCCATAGGCAACTCTATAGATGCCGGTAAAGAGGAGAAACTAAACTTTTTCTTTTCCATACTCCCAGATTCCACTGTCACATCGATTTTTCCTGACTTCATGGCAACAAAGAACTCAACTTCTTCTTCCAAGCGAGTATTTGTCAAAGAATCGGTCGTCATCTTGAAAGGAGTCTCCTCATAAAGACGGTATCCCCACGCATAAGGTCTTGAATATTCAACATTTACACCTAACTCTAGAACCATATCCCGCAAAAGCTTATTGGATGTCAAGGTCATCAATTCATCTTCAATATTTATCATTCCGCCAGAATTCCCCCCCAACCCAAAAGATTTCATCAACCCGGCAGCCTCTCCCAATCCAAAGCTACCTCCTCCGAGGTCTTTATCTTCCTGAATCTGGATACGAGCCATCATCTCATAGGTACGAGGGTAATAAATCAGATATAAAACCGCAGGTATTATAGAAAACAGGAATACCCCTAAAAATAATTTCCAGTGCAATAGATATCTTACGATAATACTTTTAAGTCCGATTGTTTCGTTGTCTTTCACTTCCATCATCTAATTATTATTTAGTAATAGCCAATATAACAGTCGTTATCACAGATACAGCGCTCAAAATTGAGGAGAACACAGTTATACTATATTGTTGGGCCTGACTGTAACGGGCGTTTCTCTTCTTAGCATTATTCGGTTCCACATAAACAACATCATTTTGTTGAAGATAATAATAGGGGGAAGTAAATATATCCGGCTCGGTAATATCCAAACGAGCAAACTCCTTTTCTCCATTATTATCTCGTATAACCAAGATGTTCTTACGGTTTGCGTTAATTGTCAAATCACCGACTTGACCGATAGCATCTAAAATTGAAAGACGATCATTTTTCACGGAAATCGCACCCGGCCGAGAGACCTCACCCATCATCGTGACCTTATAATTAACAATCTGTACATTAACCAATGCATCTTTCACATAAGGGGAGATCATTTCTTGCATTTTATCACTTAACTGTTGCTTGGTCAATCCCGCCACATGGATCTTTCCCAAAACAGGGAAATTTATGTCACCTTCCTGATCAACCAAATACGTTCTTAATTGACCGGAAGAAACCGTCGTAGTCTCACCTTGAGTCGCATAAGCATATACAGGGGGATTAAAGGGAGTAACGACTGTCGGATCCCATGCCGTAACGGTTATCGTAAGTAAGTCATCAGGGCAAATCTTCGAGGTATAAGCTTGATTCATCTTACTCACCTGTTCGGGGGTCAAGGCATCCACTCCTTGGAAATAAACCACATCTTTAGGAACAGAACAAGCCCCTAACAATAAGACAAACAATGCCACTACTGATACTAATTTCACTCTCATAATCTTTGTTTTCTTCAAATAAGGTGCAAATATACGTTTTTTAGTTTGAACATGAGGTCTCAAAAGGACCACAAGTATAAAGATACTTCTATAACGATGCAATTGTCTAGATATTGCTGCATGCTAAATCAAAATTATAGTTGTTTTTACCGCTTTTTCATGATTATTGCGTAAGTTTGTGACAAAACAAAAACATATGGTTGAGATAGGAAAATACAACACGCTGAAAATAGTGAAAGACCTTGACTTCGGGGTTTATCTGGATGGAGGTAACGGGGTGGAGATCTTGTTGCCGACTCGTTACGTACCTAAAAACGTGAAACCCGGGGATGAGGTCGAGGTGTTTATTTATCATGATAATGAAGGGAGGTTGATCGCTACTACCGCACGTCCTCTGGCAACGGTCGGGGAGTTCCAGTTCATGGAGGTAAAAGACGTGAATAATGCCGGCGCATTTCTGGAATGGGGTATCATGAAAGATTTGCTCGTTCCTTTCAAGGAGCAGAAAATGCCGATGAGAGAGGGAAAATGGTACTTAGTCTACGTCCGGTTGGATCATGTGACAGGACGTATCATGGCATCCGCACGTATCGAGAAGTTCTTGAACAATACCCCTATCGATTACGAGCAGAATCAAGAGGTTCAGTTATTGGTAGCCGATGAGACGGATCTTGGCTATAAGGTGATCATCAATAACCAGCATTGGGGATTGATCTATTATAATGAGGTATTTCAGCGTCTTGAGAAAGGTGAGCATCTGAAAGGCTATATAAAAGAGGTACGTGAGGATGATAAGATAGACGTAAGCCTAACGCCGCAAGGCTACCAAAAGGTAGAGGGGATCGCCGGCGTCATTCTGGAAGCGATGAAAACACAAGGGGGATACATCCCGGTACACGACAAGAGCGATCCGGACGTGATCTATTCCTTATTCCGCTGTAGCAAGAAAGCTTTCAAACAAGCGATCGGGGCACTCTATAAGCAACATCTTATCACGCTGGAAGATGGCGGGATACGGCTCGTGAACGAGAAGTGACCCATTTATATAAAAAAAGTCAATGGAATCCGTTACAGAATCCATTGACTTTTCTTTATAAATCCATTGAGTTAGCGAACGGATTCCATTGACTTTCTAATCCAGCTTCAATACGGCCAAGAACGCTTTTTGCGGAACTTCTACCGTACCGATCTGCTTCATTCGTTTCTTTCCCTCTTTCTGTTTTTCCAGCAATTTACGCTTACGGGAGATATCGCCTCCATAACATTTCGCCGTCACGTCTTTACGGACAGCCTTAATTGTCTCACGAGCGATAATCTTAGCGCCTATCGCCGCTTGGATAGCGATATCGAATTGCTGGCGGGGGATCAACTCTTTCAGTTTCTCGCACATACGACGTCCGAAAGTAACGCTATTATCCACGTGCGTCAATGTAGACAAAGCGTCTACCGGCTCACCGTTCAACAGGATATCTAATTTAGCCAACTTACTGGGACGGAAATCATGTAAATGGTAATCGAAAGAAGCGTACCCTTTTGAAATACTCTTCAACTTATCATAAAAGTCGATTACGATCTCGCCCAACGGCAAGTCATAATGAATCTCGACACGATCACCTGAAATATATTCTTGCTTAAGCAGGATGCCACGCTTACCCAGACAGAGTGTCATGATCGGGCCGATATAGGTAGTGTTCGTGATCACGGAAGCACGGATAAACGGCTCGTCGATATGATCAATCAAAGTCGGGTCCGGCAAGCCTCCCGGATTATGTACCTCGATCTCCTCCCCTTTCTTTGTATGCACGATATAAGAAACGTTCGGTACAGTAGTTATCACATCCATATTGAACTCACGATCCAAACGCTCCTGAACAATCTCCATATGCAACAAGCCCAAGAAACCGCAACGGAACCCAAAACCCAACGCGGCGGAACTCTCCGGCTGGAAAGTCAAGGAAGCGTCGTTCAACTGCAATTTCTCCAATGAAGTGCGAAGGTTCTCGAAATCCTCGCTATCGATCGGATAGACGCCAGCGAAGACCATCGGCTTCACCTCCTCAAAACCTGCGGTCGCGTCTTTAGCCGGTTTTGACTCCACGCCCCTCCCGGGACGTCTTGATACCGGAAATGATATATCCTACGTCTCCCGTCCGGATCTCCTCACGGGGGCACATATCTAATTTCAATATACCTACCTCATCAGCGTCATACTCTTTTCCTGTAGCGATAAACTTCACATGGTCACCTTTACGGATCACGCCGTTTACCACCTTGAAGTAAGCGATAATACCACGGAACGGATTAAAGACGGAGTCAAAAATCAAACACTGCAACGGGGCCTCCGGATCACCTTTCGGGGCCGGGACCTTCTCCACGATCGTATTCAAGATCTCAGTCACTCCCTCGCCTGTCTTTCCACTCGCCCGTAAGATATCCTCACGAGGGCAACCCAACAGTTCCACGATCTGGTCCTCTACCTCCTCCGGCATGGCGCTAGGCAGGTCGATCTTGTTCATCACCGGAATAATCTCCAAGTCATTCTCTATCGCCATATACAGGTTAGAGATGGTTTGCGCCTGAATACCTTGGGCCGCGTCCACGATCAGCAACGCACCCTCGCAGGCGGCGATAGAACGGGAAACCTCATACGAGAAGTCCACGTGTCCCGGAGTATCGATCAGGTTCAGTATATATTCTTCACCCTTATAATTATACTTCATCTGGATCGCATGGCTCTTGATCGTAATACCACGCTCACGCTCTAAATCCATGTCGTCAAGGACTTGAGCTTGCATGTCTTTACCTTCTACTGTCTTGGTATACTCAAGCAAACGGTCTGCCAAGGTACTTTTCCCATGGTCAATATGAGCAATAATACAGAAATTGCGGATATTCTTCATCTGCTAAATTTATTTTTAGGTACGCGAAGATAGGAAATTTAGCCTAAATACTATACTTTTGGCATACCATTTGTTGTTAATAGTATATGACAATACAAGAAATAAATAAAGCATACAACCGAATTATCGGTTCATTAGACGAAAAGGAGCTAAAGAATGCGTTCGATTTTCTCCAAGGTTTAATAGCGGGAATACGTGAGTACTCATTCCAAGACAGGTTGAACGAGCTACAAGATACTTATAAATATATGTTGCGATACCGGATCGAGGGGGCTAAAGATCCGATGCAAGACCAAATATACAACAACTTGATCGCATCCAGCTATGAGTTCGCGGATATAGTGAAGCACAAGGCCTTATCGGTAGATTCGCCTCTCTCCTATTATAGCCGTAGGCGAATGATGCAAAAGGAGCTTACCAACTATGACCAGCTCCACAAGGTCTTGAGAAACGCCTCTCTGGTGAAGATAGAGACTCCGACCGGAACCATCACGGAGCAGCAGCAAATCGAATCCGCCACGATCCTATTATTCAATAAGATCTGGACCTCGAATCCTCTCAATAAGGAAGAAATAGCCTCCATCAGGAACCTATTGAATGACCAAGAGTTGCCTTTTATCATCGGTAGCCAAATCGTATCGGCATTAATGTTGGGATTGCAAGCCGCTTTCGATAAGGAGAAACTGCTATTATTATTCGATGCGGCCAATCTCCAAGAAGACGAGATTCGTTACCGCGCATTGATCGGGATTCTCCTGACGCTCTATACCTATAGGAAACGTACGGCGCTATATCCGCAGATAGCGGATCGACTAGCGGCTTTATCCGAGGGATTTCCTAATTTCACGAAAGCGATCCGAACGATTACCCTTCGTTTTATCCTAGCCCGTGAGACAGAGAAGATCACCCGTAAGCTACAAGACGAGATCATTCCGGAGATGATCAAGCTAGGCCCTAAAATCAGTCAAAAGATAAACTTAAAGGATATCAATCCGGAACTTCTCGGAAACGAGATGAATCCGGAGTGGCAGAATATGTTATCGAACAGTTCCTTAGGGAAGAAAATGGAGGAGTTCAGCGAACTGCAACAAGAAGGCGCGGACGTAATGCACTCTACTTTCGTGCACCTAAAGCATTTCCCCTTTTTCCGGGAACTGGGTAACTGGTTCATGCCATTCACGACCGAGCATTCCGCTTTTGGCAATCAGTTGAGCAAGAATCAAACGGAAAAGGACATGCTAGATTCCATGACTCTTGCGGCATTCATGTGTAATTCCGATAAATACTCCTTATATTTCAGTATGATGCAATTGCCGGATCAAGCCCGTCAAATGATGATGGGACAATTTGGTAGCCAAGCCTCCGAGATGATTCAGCAAACGAAGGAGGAATTGATCAGTAAACGGGGAAAACTGGAAATCATATCCGGACAGTACATACAGGACTTGTATCGTTTCTTCAAACTTTATCCGGGACATCTGGATTTTGATGACATATTTACATCTGCGCTAGACTTTCATAACCTGCCAATTTTGCAGCCTTACGTCAGTGATGAGGAAAGTTTGACAACTATAGCGGAGTATTATCTCCGGAAGAATTACTTCCTTGACGCGCTCACGATCTACAATCGCTTATCCGATGCAAATCAAGAAAGTGATATCTTATTCCAGAAAATCGGTTACTGCAAACAAATGAATGGCGATATACAAGGCGCCTTGGAGGCTTATTTACATGCGGATCTTATCAATCCGGACAGTAAATGGGTTATTCGCCGGATCGCCGGTTGTTACCGTACCTTAAAGCAACCGGAAGAAGCGTTGAAATACTATCATCGTTACGAGGCTTTCAATCCGGATGATTTATCGATCCAAATATGTATCGGCCACTGCCATCTTGAACTCAAGAATTATAATGAGGCGCTGAAATATTATTTCAAGGTAGATTATCTGGACAATAAAAGCACGAAGGCTTGGCGTCCGATCGCTTGGTGTTCTTTCTTGACCGGTAAATACGATCAGGCCCGTAATTATTACAAAAAGATCATGGATAATCAACCCAACACCCAAGATTTCTTGAATGCGGGACATACGGAATGGGCATTACAGAATATCAAGGGAGCGCTTGCTTTTTATAAAAAAGCCGTGGAGAAAGAGTCCGGTGATTTCTCGAAGTTCCAAGAGCAGTTCAATCAAGATATTCCCGATCTTCTTGTAGCGGGAATCGAGGAGGCGGAAGTGCCGTTGATGATGGATCAACTCCGGTATTCCTTGAGTGATATATTCTAACTAGTCATCCAACAATTTGAGAAGACAAAAAGAAATATCGTATGAAAGAGATGATATTAGAGACAAAGCGACTCCTATTAAGGGAATTAAAACAAGATGATTTTAATAATATCTGTAAGCTTTTACAAGATCCGATTGTAATGTACGCTTACGAGGGAGCGTTCAGTAAAAAAGAGGTACAAGAATGGCTTGATAAGCAATTAAGGAGGTATCAAAACGATGGTTTTGGTTTATGGGGGATGATAGAGAAAGACAGCGGAGAGCTTATCGGTCAATGTGGTCTCACCTATCAAGAATTCAATGATCAACAGGTTCCGGAGATCGGTTATTTGCTTAGGGCGGAATACTGGCATAAAGGTTATGCTACCGAGGCCGCCATAGCTTGTAAGGAATACGCCTTCAATATCCTTAACTTCGACAAAGTATACTCCATCATACGGGACACAAATATCCCCTCTCAAAAAGTAGCACTAAGAAACGATATGAGGGAAATCGCAAATTTCATAAAACATTATCGCAATATCGATATGCTTCATTTAGTATTCTGCGTGGATAAGTCATAGTTATCAAGCGGAAAGACTGGGATTCGAACCCAGGGAGCGGTTACCCGCTCACCGCATTTCGAGTGCGGCCCGTTCGACCACTCCGGCATCTTTCCTTGTGGTTGACGTGTACAAAAGTACATAAAATATAGTATCGTTATTCTCTTGAAAGGCTAAAATTACTTTATCAAATACAAAAAAGGGCATTCTTCACAGAACGCCCCTCTTTAAAACATATAACTAATACCTCTAAATTACTTGAAATAACGATTATATAAACCTTCAAATCCTTTGCCATGACGTGCCTCGTCTTTGCACATCTCATGTACGGTATCATGGATTGCGTCCAAATTCTGTTGTTTAGCCAATGTAGCGATACGTTTCTTGTCCTCGCATGCGCCAGCCTCAGCTTCCATACGCTTTTTCAAGTTAGTCTTCGTATCCCAAACTACGTCGCCAAGAAGCTCTGCGAACTTAGCAGCGTGCTCAGCCTCTTCCCAAGCGTAACGCTTGAATGCCTCAGCTACCTCAGGATAACCCTCACGGTCTGCTTGACGGCTCATGGCCAAATACATACCAACTTCGGTACATTCTCCCATAAAGTGAGCGTTCAGACCTTCCAAAATCACTGGGTCTACACCTTTAGCAACACCTAGTACATGTTCGTCAACGAATTGTAACGCACCTTCTGTCTCTACTAATTCCTTAAATTTGCTTTTCGGTTGTTTACATTGAGGGCAGAACTCAGGAGCCTCATCACCTTCGTGTACATAACCACATACTGTGCAAATCCATTTCTTTTTCATATATCGCAAAATTTTTATTGGTTGTATGGCACAAAATTAACTAAACTATCCGATACTACCATAATTCATCGATAGATTAATTCTATGTGTTAATCGATAAAAACTATGGAACTTATTTTTGACAGCGATTGTTTACTAAGTAAATATTTATTTATATGGATACATCAAAGATTATTAGTTTATTAGGAGACAAAAGTGATTATTATTTAAATCACGTATGTAAGACTATTGATAAATCGCAGCTTCATCTTCCATCACCCACTTGCGTAGACGATGTGTGGGTCAATTCAGATAGAAACATACAGACTCTCAATAGTCTGCAAACCTTGTTGGGGCACGGAAGATTAGCAAACACCGGATATGTTTCTATCCTCCCGGTAGATCAAGATATCGAGCATACCGCAGGGTCTTCCTTCGCTCCAAACCCCATTTATTTCGATCCGGAGAATATCGTAAAATTAGCGATCGAGGGTGGTTGCAACGCAGTCGCTTCTACGTTCGGCATACTAGGGTCAGTCGCACGAAAATATGCCCATAAGATTCCATTCTTGGTAAAACTAAATCATAATGAGCTTCTTACTTATCCGAATTCTTACAATCAAATCTTATTCGGCACGGTGAAGGAAGCATGGAATATGGGCGCCGTAGCTGTAGGGGCCACGATCTATTTCGGATCAGAGCAAAGCCGACGTCAGCTAGTCGAGATTGCCGACGCATTCGAGTATGCCCATGAACTAGGTATGGCGACCGTATTATGGTGCTATTTACGAAACAGCTCTTTTAAAAAGGATGGCATCGACTATTCCGCGGCAGCCGATTTGACCGGACAGGCTAATCACCTTGGCGTCACGATCAAGGCCGATATCATCAAGCAGAAGCTACCGGAGAACAACGGAGGTTTCACCGCTATCAATTTCGGGAAAATCGATCAAAAGATGTACACAGAGTTAACGACAGAACACCCGACCGCCCTCTGCCGTTACCAAGTAGCCAATAATTATATGGGACGTGTCGGGCTTATCAACTCCGGCGGGGAATCTCATGGCGCCTCAGATCTTAAAGACGCTGTCGTCACTGCTGTCATAAACAAACGTGCGGGTGGCATGGGGCTGATTAGCGGAAGAAAGGCGTTCCAACGTCCGATGAAAGACGGCGTGGAGTTACTTCATTCAATTCAAGATATTTATTTGGATAAGGATATTACTATCGCTTAGTTTGTTATTGCGTTGAGAAAAGAAGGCCGTCCATCAAAGCTATATACTTTGGGGACGGCCTTCAAATTTTATTTCTTCAACCACATATCCAACCACTCAAAGAATGTGCGTTGCCATAGAACGCCATTCTGGGGTTTCAATACCCAATGGTTCTCATCCGGATAAACCAGCAACTCGGCCGGTACCCCCCGAAGAACCGCGGCGTTAAACGCTGCCATTCCTTGATTAGCCAAGATCCGGTAATCCTTCTCTCCATGGATACAAAGGATAGGCGTATCCCATTTGTCCACGAACTTATGCGGAGAGTTCGCGAATGTACGCTGAGCCGTAGCGTTTTGCTTTTCCCAGTACGCTCCACCCATATCCCAATTGGCGAACCACATCTCTTCCGTTTCCAGATACTGCATTTCCATATTAAAGATACCATCGTGGGCGATAAACACCTTGAAACGTTTATCATGATGACCAGCCAACCAATATACGGAGAATCCACCGAAGCTGGCGCCTACACAACCCAAGCGATCCTTATTTACATACGGTTCCTTGGCTACCTCGTCAATAGCGGTGAAATAGTCTTTCATGCATTGTCCGCCATAATCGCCGCTGACAGCCTCATTCCATTCCAAGCCAAATCCGGGAAGACCCCGACGGTTCGGTGCCACGATAATATAGTCATTAGCCGCCATGATCTGGAAATTCCAGCGGTAAGACCAGAACTGGCTCACAGGGCTTTGCGGGCCACCCTCACAGAACAACAAGGTAGGATACTTCTTATTCGGATCGAACTGAGGCGGATAGATAACCCACGTTAGCATCTGCTTGCCATCCGTCGTCTTCATCCAACGTTCCTCTACCTTACCCATCGTAAGCTGGTCGTAAATATGTTTGTTTTCGAACGTAAGTTGAGTTACCGTATGATCCCCTGTCAAATCGATCGAATAGATCTCGTCTCCCATGCTCATGGAATGACGTTGAGCGATCAGCTTATCGCCCAGAAGAGCGACAGAGGCGTAATCGTACATACCTTCGGTCAGCGGGGTAATCTTATTGCCATTCGCCAAGTCTATCTGATAAACCTGCGACTCGCCATGCCAAACGCCCGTGAAATAGATACGCTTGCAATCTGCGCTCCAGCAATAAGAATCCACATTGGAGTCAAAATCCTTGCTTACGAATGTTTTCTCACCCGTCTCCAGATTCATTACCATCAAGCGATTTTGATCCGCCTCGTAACCATCACGTTCCATACTTAGCCAAGCGATACTCTTTCCGTCCGGAGAATAGGTGGGATTCGTATCATATCCCTTGTTCTCTTCCGTTATATTGGTCGTTTGCTTCGTATTCAGATCATATACATAAATATCCGAATTCGTAGAGATCGCATATTCTTTACCCGTCTTTTTGCGGCTGGTATAGGCAATCTTGTCCGAGGTAGTGTTCCAAGCCAATTGCTCGATACCGCCAAACGGCTTCATCGGGCTCTCAAACAACTCGCCCTCCATTACATCCACAGGATTGCTGATCGATTTGCCATCGAAATCGGCGACAAAAGGATGCGGAGCGGTAGTCACCCACTCATCCCAATGCTTGTACATTAAATCCGTAATGATAACACCTGTCGCCTTATCCAAATCCGGATATTTATCAGCGGTACTATTCACGGTTTTCACTTGCGAGATAAACAAGACCTTTTTCTCATCGGGAGAGAAAGCGAAACCCTCGATATCCTTGTCATAATCGGAAAGTCGCTTACGGTCCGTCCCATCCGGATTCATCTCCCAAAGCTGGCTGCTACCACTCTCGTTACATAAGAAAGCGATCTTGGTTCCTCCTTTGATCCATACGGCCTCGTTCTCAGCGAATCCGGTTTTCGTGATTTGCTTATTATCCGATCCGTCAGCGTTCATCACGAAGACCTCACGGTTGCTCTTGTTTTCCGGTACGCTATAATACGCCACCGTATACACCACTTTTTTCCCGTCCGGAGATACGTTCATACCGCCGATACGTCCCATGGCCCACAAAGCCTCCGGGGTCATGCGGCCGTCTTTGATCCGGATGTCCGACTTCCCGATAAGGTTCTTATCACCGGTCTCCTTCACGTTCACATCCGTAGCCGGATTGCAAGCACCTAACAGTAGAGATGTTGCCATAATCATTGTTCCGATAGATTTATTCATGCCGTTATAATATATTACAATTTGAGTGCGAAAGTACTAAATATAATTTATATCTTCGCGTTACTAATTATAAGAACTGAACAGTATGAATAAGATTTGGTTATTTGGAGCCGCTGTATGTATGGTATTAGCACTCGGCTCATGTAAACCTAAACAGAGCGCGTACAAGGCTGCTTACGAACAGGCCAAAGAAAAAGAGTCGACGGCTCCTGTTGAGGTTGTAGAACAAGAGGAAGAAGTTGTTGAGGTCGCTCCTGTCTCAAAACCCAGAACCTCTACGGCTACCACTCGTACGGAAAAAATCAACGCCGCTCAAGGCGAGGACGCTAGCCGTCTGAAACGTTATAGCGTTGTTGTCGGTAGTTTCAAGAATAAGACAAACGCTTACGCATTAAAAGAACGTATGCAGAATGATGGCTATAACGCAGTGTTGGGCGAGAACGAGCAAGGTATGTTGCGTGTGATCGTCGCTAGTTTCGACAATAAAGCGGACGCCGCCGATAGCCGTGACGCCATCAAGGCGAAATACGCTCCTAACTTCCAAGACGCTTGGTTATTGGAGAGAGCTTATTAATTGTAAGCTATCAGAAAAGATAAAAGCGGAAGGTCTCGTTAGCCTGTAAGAAGAATCTTGCAGGTTATCGAGACCATTCTATTTGAAGGAAACATAAGGACATAAAAATAGCCCGACTTCAACAGCCGAGCCACTTTTCACCAATCTAATCTAACTTAACCTAAAACAAAAACCATCTTTTTCTTTTTGCCTTTCTCTTCTTATATCCTAACAACCTTTTTACCTTAAAAACGTAATACCTATTCGAAATTGTATAAACTCAAAACATCTAAACACATATGATATAAACGAATTACTCTTCATAAACAGGCCACGCACCTTCTTTCGTACAAACAAAAGCCGCTGTCTTTACAGCGAAATGATGGGCCTCGCTTAAGGACTTCCCTTTTAAGAGCGAGATGATTAGACCTCCCGAAAAAGCATCCCCCGCCCCGACCGTATCCGCCACCGTAACCTCCGGCGTTGGCAAAGTAGAAGTCTCCTCCCTCGTATAAATAGTACTATGGGAACTCCCCGCAGTCAAGGCAAATATCCGAAGGTCATATTTCTCAATAAACCATAAAGCCACTTCCCTCTCAGTTCCATTCAAGCCGAATAAGTCCCGAAGAACGTTAAACTCCTCATCATTCACCTTCAGCACATTCGCTAAGTACAAAGACTCCTCGATCAACTCCTTATCATAGTATCGCTGGCGAAGATTGATATCCAGCAAACGATAAGCGTCTTTCGGCGCAAACGACGAGATCGCTTGTATCGTCTCCCGGGACTGACGGGAACGCTGGGCTAATGTACCGAAACAAATAGCGTCCGCTTTCTCCGCCAAATCAATCGCGTCGGATGTAGGCGATATATGATCCCAAGCCACTCGCTCATGAATCGTATAAGTAGGGATACCTTCTCGTAACTCTACCTGAACGGTTCCCGTCGGGTAAGGCACTTTCTCGATCAAATGCTGGATATGATTCTTATCCAACTCATCAACGATCTCTTTACCCAACTCATCATCTCCGACAGCGCTGATAGCATATCCCTCAGCACCTAGGCAAGACGCATGATAGACAAAATTAATCGGGGCACCCCCAGCCTTTTTCCCGGAAGGAAGCATATCCCATAATAATTCTCCAATCCCAACGACAATTGGTTTACGTCTTGATTCAGTCACCTGTTCCATGGTCTTTCTATTAAAAACAACTTTCGTACTTATCGACACCGCAAAAGTATATCATCGTTATAAATACAACGATAACTATAGCTACAAGATAAATCACACAAGTTACATAAAAGATTTATTTCCAAGGGACAATAACAGACGTTACCCGTATGTAACATCTGTACAAGCAGCATCCTTACAAAGACTCTATAAACTCGGTTGGCGTTATATTATAAACCGCCTTAAAGCATTTGGAGAAATAGGCCGGCGAGCCGAATCCCGTGGCATAAGCAACCTCGCTAATCGTTCCGGATCGCTGCTTCAATAGGGCGGATGCCTTTTTCAAACGATAGTTACGCAAAAAGTCCGTAGGGGTAATCCCGGACAACTCCTTCACCTTTCGATATAAATGCACACGAGACAGGCCCAGTTTCTCACTGCCTTTCTCTATACTGAAATCGGGATCGCTATAATTCTCCTCTATTAAAGCGATAAACTTACGCATAAACAAATCATCCAGACTCTCCACCTTCCCTTTTGTCTCGATGGAAAGTCCCGCAGGCGATTGAGACTCTTTCAAGAAAACCTCCCGCAAACGATTACGTTCTTCCAACAATTTAATGATACGTAATTTCACGATCTCGATATTGAACGGTTTCTGGATATACTCATCCGCTCCCCCCTCAAATCCATACAAGCGTTGACTGTCATCCGAAAGAGCCGTAAGCAAGATTACCGGGATATGACTAAGGGCCATATCCGACTTAACCCGGCGGCAAAGCTCGAAGCCATTCATCTCCGGCATCATCACGTCACTGACGACCAGTGATACATTTTCCTTCAATAGAATATCCAAGGCCTTGGCACCATTCTCCGCTACAAGTACATTAAAATTCCCGGACAACTCATGCTGTAAATAAGCGCGAATATCCCAATCATCCTCAACGATCAAGATCGTATAATCATATTTCTTATTCAACGTTTCTTGAACTTGGGATATATCCAAATGCGCTACACCAGAGGACGATTCCGTCGCATTCGACAGAAAGACACAAGATTCATCAAAATGAGATTTACCTTTCGGGATCTGAACAGTAAACACTGTCCGTTCGCCTTGCTCGCTTTCCACGTGGATCGAGCCTTTATGCATAAGGACAAATTCCCGTGTCAGATGCAGTCCGATACCCGTTCCCGGAGCATAGCTTTGCCCGCTTGTAAAAAAGCGCTCGAATACGGAGGCTAGGTTTTCCGGGGGAATACCCTCTCCATTATCTTCCACCGATAAGACAACCTCCGTCTCCTCCTCCCGCAAACGAATCGTAATCTTCCCCTGCTCCGGGGTAAACTTAAAGGCGTTCGAGAGCAAGTTCGTTAATATCTTCTCCATCTTGTCCGTATCCACCCAAACAAAAAGAGAATCCATTTCATGCAGGAAGGTATAATCAATTCGCTTACTCTGGGCCAGATTATTAAAATAAGATTTCACCTCTTGGATTAAAAAGACCAAATCCATCTTAATAACCCGCAATCCCATCTTATTATTCTCTATCTTCCGGAAATCCAGCAATTGGTCGATCACACGTTTCAAGCGTTCCGCATTCTTCTTAACGATGCGGATATCATCCGCGAAAGCGCCTGCCGGGGCATCTTGCGCCATCTTGTTCAGAGGCCCGAGAATCAAGGTTAAAGGAGTCTTTATCTCATGAGATACATTCGTAAAGAACTGCAATTTCTGTGTCGTGACTTGCTCGATGCGCTGGTTTGCTACCGAGAGTTCCTCTTTCTGTTGTTGTACCAAACGATTTTTCTCATTCAACAAATGATTCTTCTGGCGCACTTTACGATTAATATAAACCGTGTAAATAGCGGAACCACCCAATAAAAGCGCCAATATCAAGATAATAATCAAGGAACTATAAAGAAAGTTATATTTCGAGAGCAATTGTGACAAATTCGCACGCTGTTTCTCGATCTGGCGTTGATATTCTACCAACCGGTCTGATTGTAAATAAAGGGTACCGGCGTTGGTCTTATCGATCATAGCAGTGCTTAACGCATACTTTTTCGTATAAGCTTGTCCGCTTAAGATCTGCCATGCTACCTTAATAGCCACCCCACCACCTGTCGGATAATAAAAAGAGGCATCCAACTTACCCTGCGCAACCGCCTCCACGCCTAAGCCTCCTCCCAAGAGTCCATCCACGCCTATAAATTCCACGTGCCCCACCAGCGACGAATCTCGCTCCTCAATCGCCTCACGGGCCCCTAAGGCCATCATATCATTATGAGCGAAAACGATATCGACATCCTCTATGGAATCCAGCTTCAAGACTTCCTCATAGGCATTCTTCCTGTACCAATACCCATCCAACTCCCGGATCTTCACATTCGGATCAATAGACATCGCATCGACAAAACCTTGATGTCTTTCTGTAGCGGAGGAAGAGCCTCTCCGTCCCCATATCTCTAAAATCGTTGTCTCCTTCTTGATCAAGGAGCTGACGTACATTCCGATCGAGCGACCGATCTCGTAATTATCCGCTCCAATATACGTCGTATATTCATCGCTATTAATTTTCCGGTCCAATATGATAGTGGGAATACCAGCCCTGTACGCCTCAACAGCGACAGGCGTAACAGGCTCGGTCTCATTCGACGATATAATCAGCAAATCCACCTTTTTCTTGATAAAACCTTTTATCTGGCTGATCTGAGTATCATTATCTTGAATGGCATCCATCACGACCAGCTCGATCTCCGGATGATTTAAAGCCTCTACTTCCATATCACGTATCATGGATTGACGCCAAATATCCGTCATCGAGCATTGAGATACACCGATGACATATTTCTTTTCTTTTTTACCGGGCGAACAGGCAAAGCAAAGAATAAGGGATAGCCAAAGCAGGATATAAAGCGGGTTTCCTTTCATGTGGTATATTTAATTCGATCGTTTATTCTACAAATATACGAAAACTATTCCGAAATTACCCCCAAACAAGTCAAGGTATCTTTTAACAACGGGGTAAATCTATGGATACCGATTTCATTCAAATGATCAGCGTCCCTATAGCAAGAATCAGGTAGCGATACAGCCGTATAATTTAAATAAAAGACCGTTTTATCATCCACATATTCCCGAGCCAAAGAATCCGTCAATTCTCGATAACTCGAAGGAACCCGTTCCATATATTCCGTGGAAACAGGGGCATTGTACAAAATAAGAGACAGATCCCGCTTCTTACATTCCTCTACGATTCGCCCCAACATCTCTTGTTGAAATGAGGATGGCAATAAATAAGCACCCTTATCATCATAGTAATGACGATCGATAATAACGTCTAGTGTTCCCCCGGTCGCCCCTGTGAAAATACGCTCGATCACATTCCTTTTAATCTCAGCTACGCAATTCTTGAACGGAACGCCAAACTCATATGAATACATGACCTCCTTACGGGTTACCGGCGAAACAGCCTCCTGTACCAAGGGTCGCAAATCCTCCCGCTCCTTCAGATGGGGATAAATAGACATATAGGCAGGAAACTCATCCTGATAGGAATCATCGGCCACGGTAAACGTGTGATAACCAAACCCCAATATCACGGTTTTCAAATGGGGAAGGTAAGGCGCTTTCAAGCATAAATCGATATAGGTATTGAAATAATTCTCACTGGATTTAGCGTCATTCCTCGATTTCCCCAGCATATCGGCGGATATCGAATGTAAAGGATGGGAATCTCCCAAAATCAATACCTCTACTTCCGGATCACTCTTGAGGCTGGGTACGCTTATATGAAAATAGGAGCGGATCAACAGACAACTAAGCAACCCTAAACATCCTACCACCCCTAAATACCGGAATATAGCTATAAAGAACCTTCTCATACTTATCAGAATTGAAAATAAATGAAACCTTGTGGATTACTGGCGTCGAAACCATAGATGATAATCAGCAATACCGTATAGATAACATACCGAACCGGAAGGCTCAGGTCCTCTATCATCAACCCATGCGCCTGTTTTCGGCCGATCCATTCCACGACGAACATAAGAGCCGTGAAAAAGAAACATTTCTTCAGCAGGAGTTGCCCGAATCCCAAGCCCACAAGTTGAGGAGCCGAGAATAATGAGGCATTGAACATCCGCTCGAGGTACACAGCCGCTTGAGATATATCTTCCGACCGGAACAGAATCCATCCCAATAAGACCAGTAGAAACGTAACTCCCATCTGTGTCAATTCCTTCACAGAGGGAAGGAAACTGTTTTCCGCCACGGAATCTCTATACCTCCTATTTTGACCCAACAATAGCAATGGCAGAAACAACAACGCATGATACGCTCCCCATGCCACAAACGTCCAGTTAGCCCCATGCCAGAATCCACTTACCAAGAAAATAACAAGGGTATTCCGGAAGCTCTTCCATTTTCCGGCCCGGCTCCCCCCTAGCGGTATATAGATATAATCCCGGAACCAAGTCGTCAACGAGATATGCCAACGCCGCCAAAACTCCGCTATATCCCGAGAGAAATAAGGATACTTAAAGTTCTGCATAAGGTCTATGCCAAATAACCGGGCACAGCCGATCGCTATATCCGAGTATCCGGAAAAATCACCGTAAATCTGTATCGTAAAGAAGAAAGCCCCCAGAAACAAGGTACTCCCATCCAACGTCTGGTAATTCTCAAACACACCATTCACGAACAAAGCGCAGTTATCGGCAACCACCACTTTCTTGAAAAATCCCCAAAGCATCTGGCGTATACCATCCAACGCCAGATCACAATCGAAATTACGAGGCCGGAGAAACTGAGGCAACAAATGGGTAGCCCGCTCTATCGGGCCCGCCACTAATTGGGGGAAGAAACTGATATAAGCGAAGAATGCCACGATATCATGAGTCGCCTTGATTTTACCTTGGTAAACATCAATCGTATAGCTCAAAGCCTGAAACGTATAAAAGCTGATCCCGACAGGGAGCAAGATATTCAACGTCACGTAATCGGCATCCCAGCCCAATAGGTGAAGGACATTTACCAAATTCTCGGTAAAAAAATCAAAGTACTTAAATACACCCAAGATCGAAAGGTTCAGTAAAATATTACCGGCACTTATCCACTTTTGGACCGACCGGTTGCCAGCGCATTTCTCCAAATAGACTCCACTCAAGTAACTGCATAACGACGTAAACAGGATCAGCAGCAAAAAGCGCCAGTCCCACCATCCGTAGAACAGGTAACTAACAGCTACCACAAATAGATTTTGCCACCGCAAAGACTTGAAAGCAAACCAGTAACCAAAGAAAACCAATGGCAGGAATATAAGGAACTCTATGGAATTAAAGTAAGCATCCGAATAAATACCCGTTGTTTCAGTTGTAGTTATGTGCGACCTTTGC
>OBZC01001100.1_pt1 | contig 21014 bp, 18 predicted proteins | sample 1538231 | NCBI WGS metagenome assembly OBZC01 (sample SAMEA2580225, study PRJEB22360) | human gut metagenome | biome: human gut; feature: human-associated habitat; material: faeces | place: Denmark | collected 2008/2010 | reverse complement strand
AGTTCCGCACGAACAGGAGGCCACTTAATGTGGCCTCCGTCGTGAGCAGGACTGTAGAGCAGGAAACTTCATCAGTGCCCGCCCCACGGGAAACCGGCGGGATGGACCAGTTCAGATGGGGCTTTGATGCATGGGTGGTCTGTTGTTGTGCAAATGGGTATCATACTGTGGTTATTGCATCGACTCTGTGATGCATGTTTGTACGTTCCCGGCGGTCGGTTTGCCAGAAGCGCCCCGTCGGTTGTTCCAGACCCGTTTCGAAGAAAGGAAACCACACTAACCTATGGCAGCTAAAAAATCATCTCCCTTGAAGATCATCCCGCTCGGCGGCCTTGACGGCATCGGCAAGAACATGACGGTCTTCGAGTGCGGCGACGACATGGTGCTCGTCGACGCCGGTCTCATGTTCCCGGATGACTCCCAGCCCGGTATCGACCTGGTGCTTCCTGACTACACCTATGTCCTGGAGAACGAGGAGAAGCTCCGCGGTATCGTCGTCACCCACGGCCACGAGGACCACACCGGTTCGCTTCCGTATCTGCTGCAGGACCTCAACAATAAGGTGCCCATCTTCTCGAGCAAGCTGACGCTTGGCTTTATCGAAGGCAAGCTTTCCGAGTTCCGCATCCGCGCACCCAAGTTCCGCGAGGTCAAGGGCGGCAGCCATGTCAACCTCGGCGGCATCTCACTCGACTTCTTCTCGATGACGCACTCCATCCCCGGCGCTCTGGGCGTGTTCATTCGCACCAACCAGGGCACCGTTATGCACACGGGCGACTTTAAGCTTGACCAGACGCCCATCGATGGTGTCACGCCCGACTATGCCGCTATCAGCCGCTTTGCCAAGCAGGGCATCGACCTGCTGCTTTCCGACTCTACCAACGCCACGGTTCCCGGCTTTACCAAGTCCGAGGCCGAGGTCGGTCCCAACTTGCTGCACGCCATCAAGAACGCCCCGGGTCGCGTGTTCGTCGCGTCGTTCTCGAGTCACATTCATCGTTTGCAGCAGATCTGCGATGCTGCCCGCAAGTGCGGCCGTAAGGTCGTTGTGACCGGTCGCTCCATGCTCACTAACACCCGCGTGGCGCGCGAGCTGGGCTACCTCAACATCGACGACGCCGATATTATCGATGCCTTCGATATCGATAACCTGCCCGACGACAAGATCGTCGTCATGTGCACCGGTTCGCAGGGCGAGCCGCTGTCGGCCCTGTCCCGTATGGCCAACGGCGAGCACAAGACGCTTTCCATCCACGAGGGCGATACCGTCATCCTCTCGGCAACTCCCGTTCCCGGCAACGAGAAAGCCGTTCAGCAGGTCGTCAACAGCTTGGCCAAGCTCGGCTGCGACGTGTGGGATAAGAACCGTGCTCTTGTCCACGTCTCGGGTCACGGCAGCCAGGAGGAGCTTAAGCTCCTGATGGCCATGGCCAAGCCCACGTACTTTATGCCGGTTCACGGTGAGGCCGTGCATCTGCGCGCCCATGCTCAGCTGGCCCGCAAGATGGGCATCAAGGATGATCACATCTTTATCCTCGATAACGGCGACACGCTCGAGATGCGCGGCGGTATCGTCAAGCGCGGTACGCCCGTCGAGTCCGGCGTCGTCTACGTCGACGGCCTTCGTATCGGCGATACCGACCCCATCGTCTTGCGCGATCGTCAGAAGCTCGCCAATGACGGTATGGTTACCGCTGTTGCCATCGTCTCGCTTAAACACAAGAAGATCGAGGCCATCGAGTTCTCGGGCCGCGGCGTCTCGTTTGCCATCGACGACCAGTTCTCTGAGGATGCCTCCGCGTCTATCATGAAGACGATCGAGAAGGGCAAGTTCAGCTTTACGAGCAGCGGTTCCGATGCTATTCGTAAGGCCGTGCGCGATTCGCTCTCTAACTTTATCTGGAGCCGTACGCGCACCCGTCCGATGATCATCCCGGTCGTCATGGAGGTTTAGTTTGGCGCGTGGATCTGCACAAAACGCCAAAGGCAATAAGGCCAATAATCAACCGGCATCTGCTAAGGGTGCCGGTTCCCATCTGCGTGCCAATAAGGGCCACGAGGCGGACTTCGACGATTTTGAGCCTTTGGTTGAGCCCTCGGCCAACCGTGATATCGTCGGCGTGGTCATCGCCGTTTTGGCGATTGCGTCCTTCATTGCCGTGATTTCGCCGGCGACCGCACCTGTTACGGCTGCGGTTGCCGGTTTCTACCACCTGGGCTTTGGTCTGGGCGCCTACGTGCTGCCGATCGTCATTTTGCTGTTTGCCGCCACGCTCTTTTTAGGCGAGGACTCGCCGCTCAACGTACGCTCTGTTGCGGGCGGCGCCGTGGTCTTTATCGCCGTCGTCTCCATTCTTTCGCTGATGGTGCCGGGTACGAGTGTTTCTTGTGACCTTATGTTCACGCCGCAAAATTTGTCCGCCTCGGGTGGCTACATCGGTGCGTTTATTGCGAGTGCGCTGCAGAATGCCCTGGGTAAGCCTATCGCGATGGTAGTCCTGTTGGGCTTTGTCGTCGTGGGCTTGGTCATCATCGGCTTTTCGGTTGGCGGCGTTTTGCGCTCTGCTCGCGACCGTGCGGCCGATTTTGTCGAGCGCCGTCGTGCCGATGTCAACGCCAGCCCGTGGGGTGACGACGAAGCCCTGTCGGTGCCCGGCGTTGCCCGTCCGCACCTGAGCATTCTTCGTCAAAAGGGCTCCGATGCTGCCGTGACCACGGTCATGGGCAACGATGTGGACCCGGTTTTGGACGATGACGACGAGGACGAGAATCCGTTTGTCGACTCTTATCGGGCTGAGCGCGCTAAGACGACGCTGCTGCCGCGCCGCCATGCCAAGAAGGGCAAGGCTGCGCCTAAGCTCAATACAAGCGAGCCCGACCCGTCTTGGTCCGATAGCGAGATTGAGCTCACCGAGGGCGATGACGAGGATGACGAGGCTCCGATTGAGACCGCAAAGACAACTTTGCTGCCGCGCCGCCATGCAAAGCGCGACCAGGTAACCGGTCAGCTTTCGATGGAAGACGACCCCGATAAGATCGACGAGTCCGAGCCGCCGTTTGCCGTGAATCCTGTCTCGGCAGCACCTCAGATCCCCGACTTCTTGAAGCATCCCAAGGTTGCCGATGCGTCTGCCTCGAGTGCTGTCGAATCGGCTGCGGCTAGCGATGGGGGAGCGGACGGCGGCGCCGCAGATAACGAGGGCGAAGAAGAGGACGGCCTCAAGCTTCCGCCGCTCGAGATCCTGCATGCCAACCCGCAGTCGGCGTCCTCCGCGTCTTCGGACAAGGAGCTGGAACAGACTGCCGAGTCACTGCAATCCACCTTGCTTGAGTTTGGCCGCAGTGCCCGCGTGGTCGGCTGGATCGCCGGCCCCACGGTTACGACCTTTAAGCTTCAGCCCGGCGAGGGCGAGCGCGTGAGTAAGATTTCGAGCCTCGAGGACGATATCGCGCTTTCGCTCGCTGCCCAGTCGGTGCGTATCTTTGCCCCGATCCCCGGCACCTCGCTCGTGGGCATCGAGATTCCCAACCGCAAGCGCCAGAACGTCAACCTGGGCGACGTGCTGCCCTATGTGAAGGGCGGTCCGCTCGAGCTCGCCATCGGCCGCGACGCCGAGGGCACGCCGGTCGTCGCCGACCTTGCCAGGATGCCCCACCTGTTGATTGCCGGTACCACGGGTTCCGGCAAGTCGGTCATGATCAACTCCATCATCACGACCCTGCTCATGCGCGCCCTTCCCGAGGACGTTCGCCTGATCATGGTCGACCCCAAGCGCGTCGAGCTTGCGGGCTATAACGGTCTGCCGCATCTTTACGTGCCTGTAGTGACCGAGCCCAAGCAGGCCGCGAGCGCTCTGCAATGGGCCGTGTCCGAGATGGAGCGTCGCCTGAAGGTCTTCGAGCGCCTTAACGTTCGTAAGATTTCGACCTATAACGAAAAGCAGGCCGCCGGCGAGTTTGAGCATTACGACAACCCGCCGCAAAAGATGCCCTACTTGGTCATCATCATTGACGAGCTCTCGGACCTGATGATGGTCGCCGGTAAGGATGTCGAGGCCTCGATCGTGCGTATTGCTCAGCTGGGCCGTGCCGCCGGTATCCACCTTATCGTGGCCACGCAGCGCCCGAGCTCCAACGTGGTGACGGGCCTCATTAAGGCCAACATCACCAACCGTATCGCCTTTAACGTTGCCACGGGCATCGACTCGCGCGTCATCATCGACCAGATGGGTGCCGAAAAGCTCACCGGTTTGGGCGACATGCTGTTCTCCAAGGTCGACTGGGGCAAGCCTCGCCGTATCCAGGGCTGCTTTGTCTCGGACGACGAAATCAACGAGATTGTCGAGTTCGTCAAGTCGCAGAGCGAGCCCGACTACCACGAGGAGATCCTGTCTGCCGTGGCGCCCGCTTCCATGTCCATGGCGGGTGGCGGCGGCATTGTCCGCACCGGAGTCGCCGAGCCGCAAGACGATGATCCGCTCATTTGGGAAGCCGCCCATATTGTGGTGGAATCGCAGCTTGGCTCCACATCTGGCCTGCAACGTCGTCTGAAGGTTGGCTATGCGCGTGCCGGGCGTATTATGGACATGCTGGAAGAAAAGGGTGTCGTCGGCCCGCCCGACGGTTCTAAGCCGCGCGAGGTCCTGTTGGACGAGGAGGGGCTTGCCGCGCTGGAGTCTGTCGACGCCGAGATGGCACGTGAAGATCGTGAGTTTGGAGGATTCTGATGGCTGCACGCTTTGGTGACATGCTGCTCGAGCAGCGTCGCCGAATGGGCCTTTCCATTCAGCAGGTCGCCAACACCATCAAAATCAGGCCGCAGATCATCGAGTTTTTCGAGACCGGTAACTTTGCTTCGATGCCGCCGCGCGGCTATGCGCAGGGCATGATTTCGAGCTATGCTCGCTTTTTGGGCCTCAATCCGCGCGAGGTCGTCAATGCCTACTTTGACGACCTGATGGCATACGAACGTGAGACGTCGCAGCAGGGCGGTCGTTTTCAGGACGCCGCCGGCTACGTCAATTCACGTTCCTCGGTCGATAACGGGCGCTTCCTGATGGTTCAGGGCGGTCGTTCGACCCGCTATGGACAGCGTCCTCAGCAGGCCGGTTATATTACCGAGACGGGTTCAGGCGAGGAGATTCGCTCACAGCGTGACCGGTTCCGCAGTACGCCGATGCCCGAGGACCGTGCACTTCCCGCTGCCCGCGGCGTGGCGCGTGACCCTCGTGCCGGCTACGGCGACGGCGGCTATTCTGATCGCGGTTACCGTGGTGTCTCCACCGGACGCTCTCGCGGTGGCTATGCGGATGCCGATACCACGCAGGTGACGCCGCGTCTTCGCTCTCAATCACAGCCGTATGGCCAGCGCTCTTCGGCTCCGCGTTCGGGCCAGCGTGGCTATCAAGGCCGCGGTGAACTTGCGCCCCGCTCGGGTCAGCGCAGCCTTCAGGGCCAGGGTGGCTATCGCGGCCGTTCCGATAGCAATCGTGGTCGTATGCCTCAGGGAGGCGGCCGCAACAGTTCCAGTCGTGGACGCGGTGGATCACGTGCTCCTCAAAACAACGGGCTCGATCCGCGTATCGTCTACGCCGGCATCGGTGCCGTGGCGTTGCTGTTGATTGTGCTCATCGTGGTGCTTCTGCGCGGCTGCGCATCTTCGGCGCCCGAGACCACGCCCGAGACGCCCACTGCCACCAAGACGACGACTAAGAAGTCTTCTAAGAAGACCGAAACGGTCGACGAGGATGAAGACACCGATGAGGCGACGGATGAGTCGACTGATTCGGACGCCACCAAGACGACGGCCAAGAAGGAAGAGAACGAGGTCACGAAGGTCAAGGTCTCCGTTGCCAAGGGAAAGACCGCGTGGATTGAGGTCAAGGTCGACGGAAAGTCGGTCTATGGCGCCCAGGCGACTGGCCCCTTTGAGCAGGAGTACACGCCCGAGTCTTCGATCGAGATCACCACGTCCAAGCCTTCCGATGTCACCGTTACCAAGAACGGTGAAAAGGTCCGTTACGATACCAAGACCTCGGGCGTGGCGCGCGTGACGATCACCGTTCCCAAGAAGGAGACTTCTGATTCCGAGAATGGTGAAAGTTCTGATGGTACCGACACCACCGATGGTACCGATACCACCGACGGTACCGATGCCCAGTCCACGGATGGCGCCGATACCGCAACTGACGGTCAGACACCCACCGATTCTACCGACAATTCGTACGATAGCTACTAGGCCGCTCGTACGCGAAAGGAAACATCATGGCTAAAGATTCCAGCTTCGACGTCGTGTCCGAGGTCAACATGCAAGAGGTCGACAACGCGTTCCAGCAGACCACGCGCGAGATTTCCCAGCGCTATGACCTTAAGGATTCCGGCGCCACGATTGAGCTTTCGAAGGGCGACAAGCTCTTTACGATCAACGCCCCGGCCGACTTTGTCTCCAAACAGATTGTCGACGTGCTGAGCTCCAAGCTCATCAAGCGCGGCATCGACCTCAAGGCTGTCTCGTGGGATGCTCCGCAGGCGGCATCGGGCGGCACCGTGCGTGTGCTCGGCCATATCGTCGAGGGTATCGACCAGGCGACCGCCAAGAAGATCAACAAGGACATCAAGGATCAAAAGCTCAAGGTCAAGGTGACCATCGAGGCCGACAAGCTGCGTGTTTCCTCTGCTTCGAAGGACGCGTTGCAGACCGTGATCCAGTTCCTGCGTGACCAGGACTACGGCCAGCCGCTGCAGTTCACCAACTACCGCTAATATCAATCGAAAGGACTGCTCTCCAACATGGATACACCGTTGGGCTCCGTGCTCTACATCACCCTCGGGTGCGCTAAGAACGAGGTTGACACCGACCGCATGCGTTCTCTTTTGACCGCCGCGGGCTACGAGGAGGCATTCGACCCACAGGATGCCGATATCGCCATCGTCAATACTTGCTCGTTCCTCGCCTCCGCAACGTCCGAGAGCATCGAGACCACGCTCGAGCTCGCCAACGAGGTTCAGGACGGCGTTCGTTCTTGCCCCATCGTCATGTGCGGCTGCGTGCCGTCGCGCTATGGCGATGACCTGCCTGACGAGCTGCCCGAGGTCGCTGCCTTTGTGAAGGCCGACGAGGAAGATGGCATCGTGGCGGTCATCGATGGCGTGCTGGGTGTCGAGCGTGAGATTGCAGCCTATATCCCGCAGGTCAAACGTACCGTCGAGGGTGCTGTCGCCTACGTCAAGATTTCCGATGGCTGCAACCGCTTCTGCAGCTTCTGCATGATTCCCTACATCCGCGGCCGCTATCATTCGCGCAATGCCGAGAGCATCATCTCCGAGGTGCGCGACCTGGTTACCGGCGGTGTGCGCGAGATCGTGCTGATCGGCCAGGACACGGGCATCTGGGGTACCGACTTTGCCGACGAGGACGTCGCCGATGGCTCGCCGCGCAATCTGGCGCAGCTGCTGCGTGCCGTCGCCGAGGCCGTGCGCCCGCACAACGTCTGGGTCCGCGTGCTCTATCTGCAGCCCGAGGGCATGACTGACGAACTCATCGAGACGATTCGCGATACGCCCGAGGTGCTGCCCTATATCGATATCCCCGTGCAGCACTGCGACGCGCGCATTCTCAAGGCCATGCGTCGCTCCGGTTCGCGCCAGGAGCTCGAGGATCTGTTCCGCGACCTTCGCGAGCGCATCCCCGGCATCGTGATTCGTTCCACGGCCATGGTCGGCTTCCCGACCGAGACCGACGACGAGTTCCGCGATCTTATCGACTTTATGGACACCGTCGGCTTTGACTACACGAGTGTCTTTGCCTACTCGCAGGAGGAGGGCAGCCTGGCCGCTAAGATGGAGGGTCAGGTCGACGAAGAGGTCAAGCTCGAGCGCGCCCAGGAGGCCATGGACCTGGCCGAGTCGCTCGGTTTTGCCGCCACCGCCGCACATGTGGGTGAGCGCGCCCAGGTAATCGTCGACGGTATCGAAGAGACCGAGGATGGCGCCGAGCTGATCGGCCATGCCTGGTTCCAGGCGCCCGATTCCGATGGCGCGGTGCATCTGGACGCCAGCGAGGCGTCCGTGGGCGATATTCTGACCGTCGAGTTTACCGATAGCTTCTGCTATGAGCTTATCGGTCATGTTGTGGAGTAGGAGAGCGTCGTGGCTAACGAGAGCAATAAGGAACTGACGAGTGTCTGGACGCCCGCCAACATCGTGACGTGCGTGCGCATCGTCTTTATCCCGGTGTTCATGATCGTGTCGGCGCTTTCTCACACGAGTGTTGCCGGTACGGATTGGAGCACCTTTGACGGTCCGCTCGCCGCCGCTGCCTTCATTCTGTATGTGATCCTGTCGTGCACCGATAAGGTCGACGGTTATCTGGCACGCTCGCGCAACGAGATCACCGATTTCGGCAAGTTCTTGGACCCCATCGCCGACAAGCTGCTGGTGTTCTCGGCCCTGCTGCTGTTCTTGGATTTTGGCGCCGTAACCGTGTGGTCCGTGTTTATTATCCTGTTCCGCGAGCTGCTGGTGAGCGCCCTACGCATGGTTGCGAGTGCGGCCGGCGTGGTTGTTGCGGCCGATAAGCTCGGCAAGTACAAGACGGCAACCACGATGGTCTCCATCTGCGGTTACCTGTGCGTTTTTGCTATGGCCGGCTTGCACCTTGGCCCGGTGGCGCTGACGCTCGGCATCTACTCGGTGTCGCGTTTCCTGTATGCCGTTGCCGTTGTCTTGACCGTTATCTCGGGCGCCCAGTACTTCTGGAACTGCCGCAAGATCGTCTTTTCGGTCTAGGTCCTGGTGGGTATGACGGTCTCTTTTGAGCAGATTTCCGCACACAATGAGGAGCTGGCGCGCGATATTGTCGAGCGCGCGAGCGCTCGGGGCGTGACGGTTTCGACGGCTGAGTCGCTTACGGCGGGTATGATCGCCTCGACGATTGCGGATATCCCGGGCGCCTCGGCGGTGTTGCGTGGCGGTGCGGTGACTTACTGCGATGAGATTAAGCATCGCGTTCTTGGTGTTGAGCAGGAGACGCTCGACCGCTATACCGCGGTGTCGCATCAGACCGCGCGCGAGATGGCGGTGGGTTCGCTGGAGCTGTACCAGAGCGATATTGCAGTGAGCGCAACGGGATATGCCGGCCCCGGCGGTGGCACTGAGGGCGATCCGGCGGGCACTTTCTATATTGGCTGGGCGTATCGCGCGGCTTATGGGGAAGTCCCGGTTGTGGACTCTGTGCGCTGTCACTATGAGGGCGACCGTTCGTGTGTTCGTGCCCATGCGGTCGCGGAGGCATTGGGGCGCATTGCCCTTGTGCTCAACTCTATGGAATAGACGTGTTTTAAGGGGCCTCCGGGCCCCTTAATTGTGGAGATAGGGACTTCTGACAAATTTAGCGTTTGTGCTGGTTATAGATGTATTCTTGCCTTCTTTGTTCTTATTTGGCCCTGTGTGGTCAAGCATTTGGTCAGTGTTTGGTCGGCGTTTGGTTGGGTTTTGGAAAGACTGCCTGCATATGATTGGTCTGAACGGTTGACCACGAACAGCCGTTCGTTTATTATCGATGCAGGTTGTTAAGAGGAGGGCTATTCATGGCCAAGAATTCAGGTCCCGTACGTACCGTTCATGCTCGCACTACGGGTAAAGAGCGCGATGAGATGATCGCCACCACCAAGGCCGAGATCGAGAAGAAATTCGGCCAGGGTTCCATCATGAGGTACGGCGACGGTGGTCCCGAGCTCGAGGTCGAGGCCATTCCCACGGGCGCCCTGGCCCTCGATGCCGCGCTGGGTATCGGCGGCGTGCCGCGCGGCCGTATCGTCGAGATTTACGGTCCTGAGTCCTCCGGTAAGACGACGCTTTCGCTCGAGATCCTGGCCGAGGCCCAGGCAATGGGTGGCGTTGTGGCATTTATCGATGCCGAGCACGCGCTTGATCCCACGTATGCCGCGCGCATCGGTGTGGATATCGACGAGGTGCTCATTTCCCAGCCCGATACGGGCGAGCAGGCGCTCGAGATTGTTGACATGCTCGTGCGTTCCGGCGCCATCGATGCCATCGTCGTCGACTCCGTCGCCGCGCTGACCCCGCGTGCCGAGATCGAGGGAGAAATCGGCGACACTACGGTCGGTCTTCAGGCTCGCCTGATGAGCCAGGCGCTCCGCAAGCTCGCCGGCTCGCTGTCCAAGTCCAACACGACGTGCATCTTCATTAACCAGCTGCGTGAGAAGATCGGTGTCATGTTCGGCAACCCCGAGACCACGACGGGCGGCCGCGCCCTTAAGTTCTTCTCTTCGGTACGTATCGATATTCGCCGCATCGACAGCATTAAGCTTAAGGACGAGGTTATTGGTAACCGCGTGCGCGCCAAGGTCGTTAAGAACAAGGTGGCAGCTCCGTTCCGATCTGCTGAGTTCGACATCATGTACGGTACGGGCATCTCTAAGGAGGGCTCGATTCTGGACATGGCTGTCGAGTGCGGTATCTGCAAGAAGATGGGCTCCTGGTTTGCCTATGGCGAGGACAAGCTCGGCAACGGTCGCGAGGCCGCCAAGGCGTTCCTGCGCGAACACCCCGATTGTGCCGACGAGATTGAGCATAAGGTCCGCCTTGCCTGTGGACTTGAGTTTGATGACGATGCTCCGTCCGAGGTCGAGCTGACCGATCAGCCTGCGCCTGAGGAGTTTGACGAGTTTTACGCCATCGATGGTTCCGCCATGCTCGATGATGACGACGAGTAGCGGTTACGCTCATGTCGTATACGGTGACCGAGGCCACGGTCGTCTTTCCCGATAAGAAGGCGGCCTCTTCGTTCTCGAGCGGGTATGCGTCCAAAAAGCCTTGCGCACATATCGATTGTGAGCTTGAGGGCGGTTTTGAGCGGTCCATTTGGATTCCCGTGCGGGTCGCGCGGCTGTATGTCAAAAACCGCACCGATCTTCCCTGTGATTGGGATAACTTTCGTGAGGCGGTGCAGCTCATCGAGCGTAAATGTGCACTTACCATGGTGACCGAGATGCTATCGCGCCGCGACCATGCGACGGGTGAGGTCCGTGACAAGCTGGCTCGCTACGGCTTTCACCAGCCCGCGATCGATTTCGCCGTCGAACGCGCCACCGAGTATCACTTTTTAGACGACAACCGCTTTTGCTCGTACTTTATCGAGGAGCGCAAGCGGCGCGGTTGGGGACAGCGCAAAATCGAGACCGAGCTCAAGCGCCGTCATGTCGTGCTCGATGACATTCCCGGTTATCCCGAGGATTATTTTGCCGTCGAAGACGATTTGGCGCGTGCGTCAGCCCTGCTCGCCAAGCGGCGTGTTCCAGAGACGCGCGGATTCGAAAAACTGGTTCGGTTTTTGATGGGCAAGGGCTTCTCGTATCACATCGCCGCCGATGCCGTTAAGGCACGTCTCGATTCCGAACGCGAGGAATGTGCGGTTTAGGCGTATGCGTTTTGTGACCCTGCCGTTCACCGCGTTTTAGCCGCCGTGCCGGGGCCATTTATTTGACAGTTGTTGTGGTTCAACGTACGATAAACACTGTCATTTGCTTTGTGATATGTGCTCATCTGTGATGAGTTTGTTTATATGTTTATCTGTATCCGACCCGCATAAGCTGCGCCCATATTACTCAAATGTCGCGAGCCGTTCGTAAGGACGGTTCGCTTTGTTGTGTAACGAATCCATAAAAAGGAGTGAGCATGCCTATCATCGCAGCGCTCGTTGGCATCGTTTTGGGTGCCATCGCCGCCATTGCCTACATGCGCACCGCCAAGCAGGGTAGTCTTCACGAGGCCGACGAAAAGATCCAGTCGGCACACGCACAGGCTGAGTCCCTGATCGGTGATGCTAAGCGTCAGGCCGAGACCCTCAAAAAAGAGGCTCTGCTCGAGGCTAAAGAGGAGATCATCAAGAACAAGCAGGCCGCCGAGGCCGAGGATAAGCAGCGTAAGAGCGAGATTCGTACGCTCGAGAACCGTGTGATGCAGCGCGAGGAGTCCCTTGATCGCCGAAACGACGCTCTCGACAAGCGTGAGCACCAGCTGTCCAGCCAGGCCGGTCAGGTCGAGAAGCGCTCCCGCGAGCTCGAGGAGCTCTGCGCCAAGCAGACCTCTGAGCTCGAGCGTATCGCCGACCTGACCCGCGAGGACGCCCACAAGGAGCTCCTCGATAAGGTTCGCGGCGAGGTCACCCACGAGGCTGCCACGATCATTCGCGAGTCCGAGCAGCAGGTTCGCGCCGAGTGCCACAAGACCGCCCAGGAGATTCTGTCCCTGGCGATTCAGCGCTGCGCTGCCGACCACACAGCCGAGGTCACCGTTACCTCCGTGCACATTCCCTCTGATGACCTCAAGGGCCGTATCATCGGTCGCGAGGGTCGCAACATCCGGACCTTCGAGCAGGTTTCCGGCGTCAACCTCGTGATCGACGACACGCCCGAGACTGTCGTTCTTTCGAGCTTCGACCCGGTCCGTCGTGAGACCGCCCGTGTTGCCCTCGAGAACCTCATCGCCGACGGCCGCATTCACCCCGCCCGCATTGAGGAGATGTATCACAAGGCTGCCGACCTGGTTCAGCAGCGCGTGCGCGAGGCTGGCGAGCAGGCTGCCTTCGATACCGGTATCCACGACCTGCACCCCGAGATCGTCAAGACCCTTGGTGCCCTGCGCTACCGTACCTCGTTTGGTCAGAATGTGCTTCAGCACTCCCTCGAAGTCTCTGACCTGTGCGGCGTGATGGCTTCCGAGCTTGGCCTGGACGTTGTGACCGCTAAGCGCGCCGGCCTGCTGCACGACCTGGGCAAGGCAATCGACCACGACGTCGAGGGCCCGCATGCCGTCATCGGCGCCGAGCTTGCCCGCCGTTATGGCGAGAAGCCCGTTATCGTTCACGCTATCGAGGCTCACCATGCCGATGTCGACCCCAACACGGTGCTCGATGTCCTGGTACAGGCGGCCGATGCCGTCTCCGCCTCTCGCCCCGGCGCCCGTCGCGAGTCTGCCGAGAACTACATCAAGCGTCTTGAGAAGCTCGAGGAGATTGCCAACTCCCATGAAGGCGTCGAGCGTACCTATGCCATGCAGGCTGGTCGCGAGGTCCACGTCATGGTTCAGCCGGACAAGATCTCCGATGCCCAGTCCACGGTCCTGGCTCACGATATCGCCCATCAGATCGAGGAAGAGATGGAGTATCCCGGTCAGGTGCGCGTCGTCGTGATTCGCGAGAGCCGCGCTGTCGATATCGCTAAATAACATGAGCGACGCGAACGAGCTCATCTCATTTATCGCGTCGATGTCGGGGGAGGGCAACCTTCGCGTCGAGGAGAACCTTGGCGAGGGGTATGTCCGCCTCCGCGTTTCGGAGGCCGAGCGGCGCCAGGCAAAACACGACATTCAGCATGTCGAGGATATCGTCATCGAAATGCTCCGTAATGCTCGCGATGCCGGCGCCGACAAGGTCTATCTCGCCACGACCAAGGAAGATGGCGTCCGCACGCTTGTCTTTCTGGATAACGGTTCGGGCGTTCCGCAGGATATGCAAGAGCGAATCTTCGATGCCCGCGTTACCTCCAAGCTCGAGAGCATGAAGATGGACCGTTGGGGCGTTCACGGTCGTGGCATGGCATTGTTTTCGATCAAGCAGAACACCGACGAGGCCCGTGTGGTCACGTCCGGCGTCGATCTTGGTTCAGCCTTTAAGGTGAGCGTTGCAGCCGACCGCCTCAGTGAGCGTGCCGATCAGTCCAGCTGGCCCCAGGCCGTCAAGGATGAGGACGGACGTTATGTCTGTGCTCGCGGCCCGCATAATATTATTCGCGCTGCCTGTGAGTTTGCGCTCGAGGAGCTGCGTGGTTGCGATGTCTATCTTGGTTCTCCGTCTGAGATTGCCGCGACCCTTTATGCTCAGGCGTCAAGTCGGCTCGATACGTCTCGTCTCCTGTTTATTGATGACGAGAGCGAGCTTCCGGTTGTCGATCGTTTAGGCCTTGCCTCTGATGCCGAGGACTTTATCCGTATCTGCTCGGGTTTGGGTCTTGAGATGTCCGAGCGCACGGCACATCGCATTTTGGCAGGGCAGATTAAGCCCGTTCGCGGTGTGACCGCGCGTCTGCTGCGCGAGCGTGATTCGTCCTCGCATGCGCCGGCTCCTGTCGATCTCGCGAAGGATCGTCGCGGGCTACGTATTGCCAAGGATGACATGGCACAGTTTTCGCGTGCTGTGGAGCGGGACTTCAATGACCTTGCCGCCAGGTACTATCTCAACCTTTGCGGCGACCCAAAGATTCGTGTTTCGCGTGATCGAATCACTGTGACCTTCGATCTTGCCAAAGAGGAATAGCATCTTTACCGTGTCCTCTCGGTACGATACAGTTATTGCAGTTAAAACGTACTTTTAAACGCAGGAGTTTCTTCATGGATTGCCTGAAGGTATCAAGCAAATCATCGCCCGCGTCCGTTGCCGGCGCCATCGCCGGCATGGTCAAGGATGGTGTACCCGTCAACATCCAGTGTGTCGGCGCCGGTGCTGTCAACCAGGCCATTAAGGCCGTTGCCATCGCGCGCGGTTTTTTGATCCCAACCGGTTTTGATATTTCCTGCGCGCCCGTGTTCTCCGACATCCTCATTAACGGGGAGTCGCGCACGGCCATCCGCCTTTCTATCTACGTTCACCAGATCAATCGAGCTGCTATGGATAACGTCGTCATGGATGATGTTAAGCCTGTGGCATAGCTTCTGCTTGCCTCGTTTCGCTCCCCAACGTTAGGACTTATGCACATGGATCAGCGTTCCGTACGCGATATTCTTGCCGGTAAAACCTACTTTATCCGCACCTTTGGCTGCCAGATGAATCAGCACGACTCCGAGCGCGTGAGCGGTCTGCTTGATTCGTATGGCTGTCTCATGGCGCTCGATCCCTCGCATGCCGATATCGTTGTCTTCATGACATGCTGTGTGCGTGAGGCCGCCGATACTCGCCTGTACGGTCAGTGCAATTCCTGCAAAAGCCTGCCGCCTTCGCCTTCGGGCAAGCGCGTGGTTGCCGTGGGCGGCTGCATTGCGCAGCGTGATGGCGAGGGCCTGCTCACCAACGTCGATAACGTCAATGTCATCTTTGGCACGCATTCTATCGCACATGTGGCCGAGCTCATTGCCGAGGCGTTCCTTGACGGCAAGCGTCATATCCGCACCAATGAGCATGAGGATACGGATGCCATGAGCATGCCGTGGCATCGCGAGACCCAGTATCACGCCTGGGTGCCCATCATGACGGGCTGCAATAATTTCTGCACCTATTGCATCGTGCCGTACGTGCGCGGTCGCGAAAAGAGCCGCCCCTTCGAGGAGATTGTCGACGAGGTGACTGGTTTGGTGCGCCAGGGCGTGCGTGAGATTACGCTGCTAGGCCAAAACGTTAACTCATATGGTCGCGATCTGTTTGGCAAGCCGCGTTTTGCCGATCTGCTGCGTGCCGTGGGCGATACGGGTGTGGAGCGCATCTTCTTTACGTCTTCGCATCCCAAGGACCTGTTGCCTGAGACCATCGACGCTATGGCCCCCTGCCGTTATGCCGCAGCTGCACTTGGCCGTCCAGTCAGGTTCGACGCGGATCCTCAAAGAGATGAATCGCCGTTATACACGCGAGGACTATTTGGGCCTGGTCGATCGCATTCGCAACCGTATGCCCGATATCGCGCTCTCGACCGACATTATCGTCGGCTTCCCAGGCGAGACTGAAGAAGATTTTGAGCAGACGCTCTCGCTTGCCGAGACGGTCCGCTATGCCCAGGCCTATACCTTCATCTATTCCAAGCGCGCCGGTACCCCGGCCGCAGAGATTGACGATCCTACGCCGCATGAGGTTATTCTCGAGCGTTTCAACCGCCTGGTTAAGGTTATCGAGACTACGGCGCACGAGTATAACCAGGGTGAGCTTCATACTGTGGTGCCGGCGCTCATTGAGGGAACGAGTAAAAAGAACGACGCGGTCCTGCTGGGCAAGAGTCCTAAGAATCAGACCGTGCATGCGCCTATTCCCGAGGGTTACAGTATAGATCAGCTTGTTGGCAAGATCGTTGATGTTGACGTTGACGTTGCCAAGACCTGGTATTTGTCCGGCTCCGTTGTGGGCGAGCCGCGCTAATGGTTTCTCCCGGGGCAGGTCTTTCCGCCGTTGCGATCGTCGGTCCGACGGCGGTTGGTAAGAGTGATGTTGCCGACCGTTTGGCCGCTCGTCTTTCGTCCGAAGTGCTGTCGTGCGATGCGATGCAAATCTATCGCGGCATGGACATCGGTACCGCAAAGATGACGCCCGATGAGTGTACGGCGCCGCTGCGTCTCGTCGACATTGTAGATCCGGGTGTGGCATATTCTGCTGCGCTTTATCAGGCTGACGCTCGCGCACATGTTGAACGTCTCCTTGGTTCGGGTTGTCTGCCGGTTTTTTGCGGAGGTACGGGGCTGTATCTCAAGGCCGCCCTCGATGAGATGGACTTTCCCTCGGGTGAACTTGAGGACGATCGCCGTGTGGGCTATCAGGAGCTTGCCGAGCGTATTGGCGAGGAAGAACTGCATGCCCTGCTTGCTGAGCGCGACCCAGAATCGGCTGCTGTTATTCATCCCCATAACGTGCGCCGTGTGATTCGTGCGCTCGAGATGCATGATGATGGTATCTCCTATGCAAGGCAAAAAAGTCAGTTTAGTGTTCCGCGCGAGCATTATCATGCTCTATGGTTTGGTCTGACGCGTAATCGCGAGGTGCTCTACGAGCGCATTAACCTGCGTGTCGATCTGATGTTTGAACAGGGTCTTGTCGATGAGGTTCGCGGTCTTATGGAACAGGGGCTGGGAGATGCCCTGACTTCGATGCAGGCAATTGGCTATAAAGAGATCATTGATGCTTTCAATGGCGTGATTTCTATGGATGAGGCTCGCGAACTCATCAAGATGCGTTCGCGTCGCTATGCCAAACGTCAGCTTTCGTGGTTTAAGCGCGATGACCGTATCGTGTGGTTTGATATGGACGAGTTTACGATCGATGAGGTCGTTGAGGACATCCTGCATCGTATTGAGGCTGCCTAATGGCCCGTTTCCCCCTTGTTCCCACGGCACCCGAGCCCGAGCGTGCCATATTAGTTGGTGTTGAGTGGCGCGACAATGAATGGCCGCTCGATCGCTCGCTTGATGAGCTGGAGCGTCTTGCCCACACGGCTGGTGCCCAGTGCGTGGCACGCTTGTCACAGCGTTTGGTAAAGCCGTATCCTAAATCGTTTATCGGTTCCGGTAAGGTTGAAGAGCTGTGCGGCCTGGTGCATCGCATGGATGCCGATGTCGTTATTTTTGACGACGACCTGACGCCCTCGCAGCAATCCTATTTGGAGAAAGCCGTGGGCGAGCCGGTAAAGATTATCGATCGTACGGCACTGATCTTGGATATTTTTGGCCTGCATGCTCAGACGCGTGAGGGACGCCTACAGGTACAGCTGGCACAGCTTCAATATCTGTTGCCTCGTCTGCTTGGCATGTGGAGCCATCTCGCCAAGGAACAGACGCGCGGCGGCATCGGCTCACGCTTTGGTCAGGGTGAAAGCCAGCTCGAGGTCGACCGTCGCCTTATTCGTAATAAGATCGCTGCGCTTCGTCGTGAGCTCAAGCAGGTTGAACAGCGTCGCGATGTTCAATCCAAGAGCCGCATTGAGTCACCGGCGTTTCGCGTCGCGTTAGCCGGTTATACCAATGCCGGTAAATCGACGTTGCTCAATCGTCTGACCGGCTCTACGGTACTTTCGCAGGACAAGCTGTTTGCTACGCTCGACCCGACGACGCGCTCGTATCGTCTTCCCGGCGGTCGCGGCATGACCATTACCGATACGGTCGGCTTTATTCAAAAGCTGCCGCATGGTCTCGTTGATGCCTTTAAGTCCACGCTGTCTGAGGTTCTTGGTGCCGATCTGATCCTTAAAGTTGTGGATGCCTCTGACGAGGACTATGAGCGCCAGCTCGAGGCAGTCGATCGCGTTCTTGACGAGATCGGTGCCGGCGAGCGTTTGACGCTTACGGTGTTTAATAAAATCGATCTTCTCGATAGCGTTGATCGATTGAGTTTCCGTCGTCGCTATCCCGAGGCCGTGCTGTTCTCGGCCCAGACGGGCGAGGGACTCGACGATCTCGTCGACCGTATTGCTCGTGAGGCGGCTGCTACCGATGTGTTGCTCTCTGCTGATATCCCGTATCGCGAGGGCGCCCTCATCACGCTGGTGCATGAGCAGGGAACCCTTTTGCATGAGGAATATCTTGAGGACGGCGTTCGCATTGTGGCGAAGCTGCCGGCCCGTATCGCGCCGCGGCTCGAGCGTTATCGCACCGAGTAGACGAGCTCCAAAATGCCCAGAATGATGGGTTGATGCAGCAGATAAAAGGGGAGTGCATGACGTCCAAGGCTGGCGAGCTCCGGGACGGGATTGGCGTAGGCCCAGCTTGGGGCGGTCTTATCGATTCCCTGCGCTATATGTGCGGCGAAGTATCCTGCAAGATACATAAAGATAAACGGGATGATGGGGTAGTAATCACCTGAGACAAACCCAGGGCTTGGAAATCCCAGCCACGCCAGGTAGGGGACAGGGTAGATCGTTTTGGGGATGCTCCAGGTGAGGGCAAACAACACAAGGCATAGGGACATGCCCCATCTCGCCGATATCTTCTTAAGGACGGGGTCGGTCAACGCCACGATGCCGGTACATGCGGCCATGCAGTAGATGATGCCAAAATTAACCGAATCGTCGACTGAGACAAGTGTTGTTGCCAGCCAGACGACGAGTGCTGCTAAGGCGTATTTGGCGGCACGTTTGATATTGTTGCGCGAAAGGGTGCACATCCAACCCGCGATAAACAAAAATACCCAGCTGATGCTGGCGCGCCAGATGTCTTGAAAGACGGTCTGGGTAAACCAGGGCATATCCCAGTCGTACAGGTAGGCGAGATCGTAGCAAGCGTGAAAACCTGCCATTGAAATCATCGTAAACCCGCGGACGGTATCAAAGATGGTGATGCGTTTTTGCATTACGAGAACCGGCGCATCAAGCCGACGACTTTGCCCAAGATAACGGGATTCGTTGCATAGATAGGCTCCATGGTGTCATTCTCGGGCTGCAGGCGTACGCGTCCCTGCTCCTTGTAGAACGTCTTGACGGTCGCTGAACCATCAATCATGGCCACGACAATTTCGCCGTTCATGGCACTCTTTTGTTCACGGACGATGATGTAATCGCCATTGAAGATGCCGACATTGATCATTGAGCTCCCATGCACCTCAAGGATAAAGGAACCCTGATCGGTGGCGATTTCGGTCGGGATAGTAAAAGTGTCTTCGATATTCTGTTCGGCCAGAATGGGAATCCCAGCCGCGACGCGACCAACGAGCGGTAGCGAGACCGTTCCGCGAGGTGCGGTGGGCTCGTCAGATTTAGAAATTGAGACAGAGGAACCGTCCTCGTTAAAGAGTTCCAGGGCGCGCGGTTTGGTGGCATCGCGCTTGAGTAGCCCGCGCGCCTCCAGGGCAGATAGATGGGCGTGCACGGTGCTGGGGGAGGAAAGGCCCACGGCAGAAGCCATCTCGCGCACGCTGGGCGGATAACCTTTCTCCTGCTGATATTCCTTGATGAAGTCGTAAATTTGCTGCTGACGCTTGGTAATTTTGCGAGCCATCAGGGCGTCCTCTCTACCCATGTCAAACAAATGTTCGAATTTTGCTTGACAGGAACAACTGTTCGAAGATAATAATAACCGAACATTCGTTCTCGCGCTAGACATTTTTGTCCGCGCGGCTTGATAAAACTGTTCTCAGCAAAACACGCGAGAGGAGAACATGATGAACGCAACGAATATGGTCCAGGGAAACCTCGCCCTTAAGCTCGAGACGCCTGCCGCGCCCGCTTTTACTGTTGTCAAGGGTGGACGTTCCGGTTATCAGCCTTTGCCCGTAAAGTCTGCTCGCACTCAGTATGCTGTTGCCGCGTCGACTCCCGCTGCCCTGAAGGTCTCGACGATTGCTGCCGTCGCCGTTGCGCTCACACTCTTTTTTGTCCTCGCTACGTCGGTCTTTAGCGCTCGTCACGCCGCGTATGCCGAGTCCGTTTCCAACGTTACCTACGAGACCATTCGCGTTCAGCCTGGTGATTCTCTTTGGTCGCTTGCCGAGGAATATCCAATCGAAGGCCTTTCCACGCAAGAGACTTCCGACATGATCCGTAACGTCAATCATCTGGAGCATGGTTCGCTCGCCGCCGGTGCGCATCTTAAGGTTCCTGCTCGTTCGTAATCATTATCGCGCTGCGCATGGTACCCTTGTTATCGTTTAAGAGGAGGTACCATGCGCTGTCCCAAATGCGGCAAGGCACATACCCGCGTCGTTGATTCCCGTATGCAGGAATCAAATAACACCATTAAGCGCCGTCGTGAATGTTGCTCGTGTAACTATCGCTTTACAACGTTCGAGCGATGTGAAGATCCAATCGAGGTTATTAAGTCAGACGGAACTAAGCAGCGGTTCGATCGCAATAAGCTGCTCGTCGGCTTGATGCGCGCCACCATCAAGCGCGATATCGACACTAAGAAGCTCAATGAGATTATCGACGACATCGAGGTCGAGCTGCGTTCTCGCACGCTGACGGCCGTCACGTCGCATGAGTTGGGTGACATGGTGCTCAAACGCTTGGCCAAGATCGACAAGGTGGCGTACATCCGCTTTGCCTCGGTCTACCGCGATTTCAAAGACGTCGATGAGTTTCTGCAAGAGCTCGACAAGCTAAGGTGATTCCATGTCCAACATTACCCTCAACATAAAGCGTCTCGATCCCACCGTCGAGCTTCCCAAATACGCCCATCCCACCGATGCCGGCTTGGATCTGCGCTCCAACGAGGACTGCGTCCTGAAGCCCTTCGAACGCCGTCTGGTCTCTACTGGGTTGGCCATCGCCCTGCCCGATGGCTACGCCGGCTTCGTCCAGCCCCGAAGCGGCTTA
>OBZC01001091.1_pt1 | contig 21105 bp, 17 predicted proteins | sample 1538231 | NCBI WGS metagenome assembly OBZC01 (sample SAMEA2580225, study PRJEB22360) | human gut metagenome | biome: human gut; feature: human-associated habitat; material: faeces | place: Denmark | collected 2008/2010 | reverse complement strand
CCCCTGTCCCATGTCTGGGACAGGGGTCTGACACCTATGTCCCATGCATGTATTATAGTAAATGTCGGGGGATTTGTACAGCATATCTAAATATTAGTATTATTTTATGCATAAATTTTCATTTAATTGAAAATCAATATAAAATGGCTCATTTACAAAAAAAGGCTCCGGCAATAATGCCAAAGCCTTTTCACTATAAAATACAATATTACCCTGCAATATTATTTCCTGTGTAGAGCTGGTAGTATCTTCCCTTCTGCTCTATAAGGTCATCATGGGTTCCTCTCTCGATTATTCTTCCCTGCTCAAGAACCATTATACAATCACTGTTCTTTACGGTGGAGAGTCTGTGCGCGATGACAAAGGTCGTCCTGCCGTGCATGAGCTTATCCATACCATCCTGTACCATCTTCTCAGTTCTCGTATCGATTGAGGAGGTAGCCTCATCAAGAATGAGAACAGGCGGGTCTGCGATTGCTGCCCTCGCGATTGCGAGAAGCTGTCTCTGACCCTGGCTTAAGTTAGCACCGTCACCGGTGAGCATCGTGTTGTAGCCATCGGATAGCTTGGTGATAAAGCTGTCCGCGTTGGCAAGCTTAGCCGCCGCGTACACCTCCTCATCAGTCGCATCGAGCTTGCCGTAGCGGATATTCTCCATGACCGTTCCGGTAAAGAGGTGTGTGTCCTGCAAAACTATTCCGAGGGACTTTCTTAAATCGCTCTTCTTAATCTTGTTGATGTTGATTCCGTCGTAGCGGATTTTACCATCCTGAATATCATAGAAGCGGTTGATAAGATTGGTTATTGTCGTCTTACCTGCTCCGGTGGAGCCTACGAAGGCAATCTTCTGTCCCGGCTCAGCGAACATCTTTATGTTATGGAGAACTATCTTGTCCGGATTGTAACCGAAATCCACATCATCGAATACCACATCACCCTTCAATTCCTTGTAGTCGGTAATGCCTGTGTCCTTGTGATAGTGCTTCCAGGCCCACATTCCTGTACGCTTTTCGCTCTCCTTGATTGTACCGCCATCCTTGACTGCATTTACAAGTGTAACATATCCATCATCAACCTCCGGTGTCTCATCGAGAAGTCTGAATATTCTCTCACCACCTGCAAGAGCCATGATGATACTGTTAAACTGCATGCTCACCTGATTGATAGGCATGTTAAGGCTCTTATTGAAGGTGAGGAAGCTTGCAAGACCTCCAAGTGTAAAGCCGCCGACTCCGCCGAGTGCAAGCGCACCTCCGGCTATAGCTATGATAACGTAGCTGATGTTACCAATCTGGGCATTGATAGGTCCTAAGATGTTGGCAAATTTATTCGCATTGTAGGAGCTGTCGCAGAGCTCTTCGTTAATCTTGTCGAAGCGCTCCATGTTCTCCTCCTCATGGCAGAATACCTTTACGACCTTCTGACCACCCATCATCTCCTCAATAAAGCCGTTTACCTCACCCAGGTTCTTCTGCTGCTTTACGAAGTACTTTCCGCTCATTCCGGTAGCCTTCTTGGTGACAACGAGCATAAGACCTACAAGCACAAGAGTTAACAGTGTAAGCGGTATGTTAAGGATAATCATACTTGCCAGCACACCTATGATGGTGATTGAGCTGTTGATAAGCTGAGGGATACTCTGGCTTATCATCTGTCTGAGCGTATCAACATCGTTGGTGTAGATTGACATGATATCGCCGTGTGCATGTGTATCAAAATATTTTATAGGAAGGGACTCCATGTGTACAAAAATCTCATCCCTTAAACTTCTCATGGTTCCCTGTGTAACATAAACCATCATCCTTGTATTTACATAGGCTGCTATAACACCCACCGCATAGAAGCATGCCACTCTTATGATTGCGTGGAGCAGCTGCGTATAATCAGGTACGGTCTGCTGCATGAGCGGCATAATATACTGGTCAATAAGTGTTTTCGTAAACATGGTTCCCTGTATCGTAGAAAATACAGTGAGTACAATACATACAAGAACCACTATGCACTGCAGCAGATAATTCTTAGCCACAAAGCCTATTATTCTTTTAAATACCTTTCCAGGATTAGCGACTGTAGGCTTCGCTCCTCTTGGCGGTCTTCCTCCCATTGGTCCCGGCATTATGCTTCACCTCCGTTTTCATCAAAATCACCGCTGCCTCCGGTCTGTGACTCATATACATCGCGGTATATAGCGTTGGAAGCAAGCAGCTCCTCATGTGTTCCGATTCCGTTGATACGTCCGTTATCCATCACGATTATGCGGTCCGCACCCTGAACACTTGAAATTCTCTGTGCAATGATAAGCTTCGTTGTCTGCGCAATCTCCGTGGCAAATGCATGACGGATCTTCGCATCGGTTGCAGTATCAACAGCGCTTGTGCTGTCATCAAGAATAAGTATCTTAGGCTTCTTTAAAAGTGCTCTGGCAATACACAAACGCTGCTTCTGTCCACCCGATACATTCGTACCACCCTGCTCGATGTAGGTGTTGTACTTGTCCGGGAATTTCTCAATAAATTCATCAGCACATGCTAACCTACATGCTCTCATGCACTCCTCATCCGTGGCGTTCTTATCGCCCCAGCGAAGATTGTCGAGTATTGTTCCGGAGAAAAGCACATTCTTCTGGAGAACAACGCTCACCTCATCGCGAAGTGTCTCAATGTCATACTCTCTTACATCTCTGCCACCGACCTTTACACTACCTTCATCCACATCGTAAAGACGGCTTATAAGGTTCACAAGGCTTGACTTGGAGCTTCCGGTTCCGCCGATGATACCGATTGTCTCACCGGATTTGATTGTGAGGTTGATATCATTTAACACTCTCTTGTCGGCGCCCTTATTGTAGCCGAAATTTACATGTTCAAATACAATCCCTCCGTCCTTTACCTCATAGCAAGGGTTATCAGGATTGGTGATATCAGGCTTCTCCTCAAGCACCTCTGCGATACGCTTTGCACTTGCCACACTCATCGAAATCATTACAAATATCATGGAAACCATCATAAGGTTCATAAGAATTGTCATACAGTAGGACAGGAGGCTCATAAGCTTACCTGTTGTGAGCAGCACACCGCCGGAGCCTACAATCATCTTCGCGCCGACCCAGCTTATAAGGAGAATACAGGTATATACCGTAATCTGCATAACAGGGTTGTTGTATGCAACCGTCTTTTCTGCTTTTACAAAAATCTTGTAGATATTGTTGCTGGCATTCTTGAATTTCTTCTTCTCATAATCCTCACGGACATAAGCCTTGACAACACGAATTGCCGATACATTCTCCTGAACACTCGCGTTCAGCTCATCATACTTAGGAAATGCCGCATTGAAATACTTTGTCGCATGTCCTATGATGACGGCAAGACTACATGAGAGTATCACTAGCGCGATAAGATATATAAATGCAATGCGCGGACTGATGATAAATGACATTATCATCGCACAGATTAAGCTCACCGGTGCCCTCATACACATTCTTAAGAGCATCTGATATGTATTCTGTACATTTGTGACGTCCGTTGTAAGTCTTGTCACAAGTCCCGCTGTGCTGAACTTGTCAATGTTAGAAAAGGCGTAGGTCTGGATATTGTCAAACATACCCTTTCTGAGATTCTTTGCAAAACCTGTTGAGGCCTTCGCCCCGTAAACACCACCCATGATTCCGGCAAACAATCCGACCATGGCAATCACTACCATGCAGCCGCCGACCATGAGTATGTAGCCCATATCACCCTTCTCAACACCATTGTCGATAAGTGATGAGAGCAGATACGGAATGAGCATTTCCATAAGCACCTCTAAAATCATAAAAAAAGGGGTCGCGATGGATGCTCTCTTATACTCTTTTACATAAGCACCTAATGTCTTTAGCACTGTTCATCCTCCTTGTTCATATCATTGATATTGTTTTTCATCTTCTCTATAACATTCAAAAAGACCTGTTTTTCCTCTTGTGTGACATTCTGTTCAAGCTCCTCGTGGAGCATATCGATGACGCGCACCGTAGCAGCGTGTGTCTCCTCGCCCTTCTGTGTGAGAACTATTTTCTTGCAGCGCCCGTCGTTGTCGTCCGTGCGGCACACCAGATAGCCCTTCTTTTCCATTAGCTGCAATATATTCGTGACGGATGACTTACCGATGCCGAATGCCTCGCCAATGTCTTTTTGGTATACATCCGTATCCTTATGCCTGTACAGGTAGCCAAGAATATGTCCGTGCATCACGGTCACTTCGTCAAAACCGGCGTCCACAAGCTTCTTCTTAAGCTGACGGAATATGACATTATCCATCTTCTTAATCTCGAACCCCAAATAGCGTTTCTTTTCCAACTCGTGCTCCTTTCCTCATGATGTGGCTTAGATAAAAACTCATACATAACGGACGTAGTGCCATTATCTATAGCCCGGTTATCCGTCAAAAGCCTTAGCCTTCAGCAAAAACAGTTCGAGGTCAAACAGTTTGATACTGAACTGTTCGACCTCGAACTATTATAGTTTTATTTTTTTTTAATGTCAAGAATTTTTTTCCATCGTTGGCTGTTTTCATCCCGCAGCATGCGTATCTTGTCGTGGTCGCTTATGCCGTCTCCTACCGGCTCAATCCTGTCCAATATATGCACGTCAAAATATCTTCTCTCCACGCCGCCTGTTTTTTTTCGCGCATAATGTTCAGTATCTCCTGCATCGCGGCAGGTTATAAAAAGAGGAAGAACAGGCACATTATTTTTCACGGCATAGTAAAATGCACCGTTTTTCAGCGGTCGCGGTCTGTCATAGCCCCACCACTCAGACTGCTCCGGAAATACGAGGACACAGTCGCCTTTTCCAAGATAGTACGACACAGCACCGTTGAACCGTCTCACCAGCCTGTGTCCCCGGGGAAACGGCATTATACCGAACGCCCTCATGTACTCACCGAGCCGCCCCCTCCGATTGTTAAAATCCGCCACCATGACCTTGAGCTGCCGTCCCCGCAGCACACCACTCCTTTTGAGTGCCCATTCTACCACCAGTGCATCGAGCTTGTTTATGTGGTTGCAGGTGATTATCATGCCATGATTATCTTCACCGCACTCTCCCTCACCCTCTTCGTAAAAGCTATAAATTCGCGTGCGGAATATGAAGCGGTTCACAATCCACATAAACGGCTTGATTATAAACGCGCGTATCAATGCCTGCCGGAATTTTAAAGCCCCCGTCGGAATATAAGGAAATTTTTCATCGACCGGAAGGCTGCTGCCGTAATCTACCGGGTCAAGATGTGCATTGAAATCCCCCCTTTTCTCCGCCTCCTTTATCTTCACAAGCACATCGGGTGTTGTGTATGCAAGCTTAAAATAATTCATCAATACTGCACCCTCCCGATTTTCTCCCAGCCTTTCGGATTCACGCCAAGCACCGCACGCCCCACGATGAGGATGTATTCCATGTAAAAAAATGGGTGCACCAGCATTAGGCACAGCTTATTAAACCATGACAGTCCGATATTTTTCCAGTCTGCAAGCACTGCCATCACGGACAGCGCAAAAAAAGCGGTATAGATAAGCATGAATGCCGCCGCTGCCTGCCATATTCTAAATGTAACCAGATTAAATACTGCCGCCACGGACAAGGTTCCGATGTATGCATACACAAGCCATAGTGACAATATATAATAATTATCGATAAAAGCCCTCACCCCGCGGCGTTTTAGAAGCTTGCGACAGTAGAGCCTGTCTGCAGCCACCATTCCTGTCATCCAGCGTGTTCTGCGCTTATTGGTGTCCGTATGCGATGGTGTCTCCTCAAGATACAGCTTCGCAAATGAATAGTGAAAGGTCTTTATCCCCTTGCACGCACAGTCGCGCTGCAGCTCCATGTCCTCCGTGAGCGTCTGTCTGTAAATCCAGCCGCCCCACTCCTCAACCAGATCTCCTCTTATAAGTATTCCCGTTGTTATCGGCATAGTGGTGAGCCCGAGCGCGCTCTTGTACCTGTTCCCGAGCTCATCTATAATCGGCCATACCAGACCATTCTGACAGGTTATGGCATTTACCACTTTTTCTGAAGCGCTGTTTAAATAACCCATGCTATAATTTCCGACCAGCTTCCGCCCCGTTATCACCTGCGCCCCGCTTGCAAGCGCATCGTTCATATTTGCCAGGAAATCCACATCAAGCCGGCAGTCCGCATCGACGATTATATAACCATCATACTTCTTTCCCGCTGCCAGAATATGCCTTATACAGTAATCAAGACAGTCACCCTTGCTCTTCTGCGCCTCATCGACATACACCTTCGCACCAATCTCCCGCGCATAGCCAATCACCTCGTCGCGCGGATTTTTAACAACCACGTAGGTGTCGAACAGACTATAATCCGCACTATAGCTCTGCTCCTCTATGCTCTTAAAAAGCGGCAGAACCGCCCTGCCCTCATCGCGCGCCGGAACAATGAGCGCAAAACGGTGCCTTCTCCCACACTTCAAGCTTTTCTGCGGAAAAATCCACCCGAACCAGCCAATCAGCCGTGGAAAATACAGTACCAGAAATATTATTGTAATAAAAATCAAAAAATTGTTTCCCATATATTATTCCCTCTTTAATCAGCTGCACTGCAAAATTTACATGCATATAAATGTTTTAAATATATTATCTAACATACAAATAAATTTGATTTCTCTGCCTCCCATAATCTATATATACCTAATCGCTACGATGTTGGAGACAGAACATGCTCTGTAAGCTTAGCGTGTTTAACGTATTATATTTTTTATCCTCTCATACTGCTCTAATATCTCATCGTGCGCATGGAGCTTATATATACTGTGCAGCTTCTCAATCTCCCAAGGTTTCACATTTACTGTGTGAATATACGGAAATATTCGGAGAGATTTGCAAAAATGCTGCAGCACGGTGTTTGGTCTATAACGCTTCTGCTCATTATATTTTTCGGGGAGAAAGAGCTTATTTTTACATACGCGGTTCAGCGCGGTCTGGTCGGGAAAGAACATTTTTCTCTCGCGGCACATTTTTCTCGCATTTTTAAATAAACCATTTTCACGACATCGCGGCATATTAAAAAGCAGCACGCCCGTGTTCATGTAATTATATTCAATAAACCATTTCCCGAGAAAATCCCTCACACCGGCTATCTCAAAATCAGATATACCCATGTTGTAAAGCGGCTCTATATCATCGCAGGCGACCACATCCGCGTCGAGGTAGAGGAGCCTATTCACAAGAATGTCGTCCGCATACAGCCGCAGCATGGAATACGGCGTGTATACCGTGTCCTTATTGACCCAGCCGGCAAGCTCATTTTTAAAATCTTGCGTTTTATCAATCAGCAAAACATGACTTTGCGGGCACACACCCGTCACAATATTCTCGATAATTCTCGCCTGCTGCCAGCATATCGGTGTGTAGTCCTCGCGCATATTTTCAAGCCCTGCGGTAAAAATGTAAATATTTAACTCGCCCTTATAATATTTTGTTATGGAAAAAACAGCTATCAGTATGCCGTCAAAGGCGCGTGAATTGCCGCAGAACAGGATATTCATGGGAGCCTCCTTAGATTAATAATTCAATCCGTTATCCACAGTCCGCTTTGTTGCCTGACAATAGTAAAATCACTTATTCTTAATATATTCTACTTTCTCATAGGTGGAATTTTCACTGCGTGCCGTCATGGCATCGTGCACTTGATTTCGCAATTTCACGGCAGCTTGTCTTGGGTTTATTGTGGTGTCCGGATAGAAAGGTCCGTCGATATATACTGTGATTTTTGTCCTGAAAAGGTGTTTTTGATAGGCTATGGTAAAAGAAAATGCAGGGCGGTCATATATTACCGGATAACGGAATGAGCTCTCGCTAAAAGGACGAATTTTCGTGTAATAAGGCCAGATATGTGCCTCGGGGTAAATATATATCGGGTGTCCCATGCTGATGTGGTTCTCCAGCTCACCAAGAAAGTTTTTCATTCCTCCAAGTCTGTTGGGAATCGGAAAAGCCCCCAGCATCTCCATGATATTCTTCGTTCCGTAGAGCGACACATTGTCCGGGTGTGCCAGTATAACAGCCTTCCGCGGAAAGCTTATGCAGGCTGGAATGTAGCCATCCCCCGGAACCTGGGTATGATTTCCATAAAAAAATGCCGACCTGCACCTGCCATCACCGCCATCCCGTAGTCCGCACAGCTTATCTTTCCCCTCTATCCTCATGCAGAACCGCAGCTTCATGTATATAAAGGCAACAGGAGTCATTATTATGTGATACAGCACCCATGCAGCCACCTTCCACAGCCTTCCGTGGCTGTAGCGGTAATTTTCATCGACAGTTATCGTGTTCCTCTTTATGCCGGAAAATTCATCCTCCAGCTCATTGTCATAGTAATATACTTTTCTGTACTTCATGGTGGATATTATTTACATAAAAAATTAAATTTATTCTATATGTCTGACGACATTCTTTGATTTACAAAATGCATAAGTTAAATCATTTTTTCGTTCATTATATTCCTTTGGCAATTTGCCCGACTATGACTGACAAATTGATGCAAACTAATATTTACAATCCCCCTCAAAAAAAATATAATAATACATGTCAAAAACTAATATCACAAACACAAGGAGCTCCCATGAATAAATCCTTCACCAAAAAAATAACCAAAAAAAATATTTTTTACATAATTCTCATCTGTTTCATCCTATCGGTCATACCGCTGTATGTAATCGGCATGTTCGCGCACCCGAGCGTCGACGACTATTACTATGGCACGGAGACTGTGCAGGTGTGGAATGAGACCCACTCCATCGCATCGGTTGTAAAATGCTCCTTCGACGAGATGATTAACACCTACAATATATGGCAGGGCAATTTTTCAGCAATCTTCCTCATGCGCCTGCAGCCTGGAATATTCGGTGAGCAATACTATTTTATTGCGCCGCTTATACTTCTCAGCGCGTATATGGGCTTTTCGATTTTCTTTTTTTACACCGCGCTGAAAAAAATATTCAAGGCGGACAGCTACCTTGCCGCGACTGTGGGAATCTGCCTCACCTTCGTGTCAATGCAGCTGTGCACGACACCGAGCGATTCATTTTACTGGTATAACGGTGCTATATATTATACATTTTTTTACAGTCTCATGCTGTTTCTCTTTGCGCTTCTTATAAGAATAAGAACCGCCAAAGCTGCCGGCACGATTATCCTCACTGCAATAAGCTCTGTATCTGCCTTTCTTATCGGTGGAAGCAACTACGCAGCTGCACTTTTCATGTGCATTATTCTGGCTTTGAGTGCGGGTGCCGCAGTTTATTTTGTAATACTTAGGAAAAATAAGGTCATCCGTCCTTACCATATGGCGGCATACCTCATCGTCGCAGCCGCAGCCATGGCAGGACTTTTTATAAGCATGGCGGCACCGGGAAACGCTCTGCGCCAGCAATCCGTGGGCGGAAGCACCGGCATTGTAAAGACCTTCGTCTACACCTTTGCATTCGGCGGTTACAGCATCGCCAAAGTGTTGAATGCTCCATGCCTTATATTTTTTATATGCATGATTCCGGTATTTTACCGCATAGCAAGGCGCAGCGGCTTCACCTACAGATATCCGCTCCTCGTTGCAGTGTTCACCTTCGGTCTGTACTGCTCAATGGGAACGCCTGTATTCTACGCGCAGGGGCTGCGCATGCCGTACAGAATGATGAACATTATATTTTTTGCCGCGTATGTTCTCATCACTTTTAATCTTATATATTTTCTGGGATGGATTGGGAATAAGACAAAAACAGAAAAAAGACATATATTCCTTGATGACATCGTTAATAATTTTTTTGAAAAAATAAAAGCAAGCCGCAAAAACACCCTCCTCGCGCTTGCCATAACTCTCTGTGCCTTTGTAATCGCCTGCATAGGCTGTATAGAGGTCGGTGAGACGGAATATAAGAGCGGTGACGCAGGCTTTGGCAAGCTTCCTCTGTCCGCCGCTGCAACACTCTCACTCATAAACGGCGACGCCAAAACCTATGACTGCGAACTGACTGCCCGCGATGAATACCTAAGAAGCACAGGCGATGACGAACAGTTCGTGACTGTTCCCGCCCTGTCGAAGCGCCCTGCACCGATATACCACTCCGACATAACCGATGACCCCGGCGACTGGCACAATGCACATGTGGCTATGTATTACCGGAAGGAGTGTATATGGACGGAGTGATAAATTGTTAATAACTCTTAAACCTTGGCTTAACAGTGATAAGGAAGTAATTCTTATTTTTACTGTTGGCTGACAGATTCGGGTGTGCAGGGCAACCGTAAGGCTGCAAAAGCTGTCTGTTTCCAACAGAAACAGACAGCTTTTAATTTGCGTTGAAAGCATCTCGCTGTTTTCTCTCGAGTGGGGCGGTCTTCCCACGGACCGCCCCGCGAAGCCGTTACGGCTCGATGATGTTGAATGGGTTGGCTCCGGTGATCGGGAACTGGTTCATATTCTCCATCATCAGCGTCAGCAGCTCTGCGCTGCCCTCAACCTTGACGGTCTGTGTAACCGTTTCCTGATTGTTGGTCAGGATCGCAAACAGCGCATTCTTCGGGCAGGTAATAGACACGTCCGCATCATCAGACAATGTATCCGCATAGACCAGCAGCACACCATTCTTCACGCGGAGCATGTGCTGTTCGCCCACGTCAGGCAGGATCACGTTCATGGTGAAGTCGCGGTCAGCCAGCGCCTGCTTGTCCATGACAATGGCCATATAGTCAAACAGCATGGGCGCGGAGAGGGCCTTGACCATGTCGCCGGTAGATTTGGTGGAAGCGGTGAAATTGGCGTTTCCATGGCGCAGCTCCTGCGCGGCGGTCAGATATTCGTTGCGCCACGGACCGGACTCCGCCTGATACCCCAGCTGCTCCAGTGCATCGGCGCACAGAAGCCGTGCATCGGTGTTCGTCGGGTCGGCAAAGACGATGGTATTTGTGACCTCGGCGACCCACTGATATTCACCCTTGTCAAAATCCGCCTTTGCCATTTTCAGGACATTGTCAACATCCCCCAGGTACTCCACCCATTTTTTTGCGCTGTCGCTTGGCATGAGGGGGTTCAGGTTGACAGGGTTGCTGTCATACCAGCCCATGAACTTCTGGTAGACCGCCTTGGCGTTGTGGGCGACCGTCCCGTAGTACTGGCGGGTGTACCAGATTTTATTGAGCGCCTCCGGCAGCTCGATCATATTGGAGATCTCGTCGCTGGTGTAGCCCTGATTGATATAGGTCAGAGTCTGGTCGTTGATGAACTTATACACGGCAGCCGTGTTGACCATGTAGTCGTTCACCACGTTGTTTCCCCAGTGCGGCCAGTTGTGGGACTGGAAGGTGACCTCCGCGTCCTTGCCGTAAAGGGAAATGGCCTCGGTGATATAGCTTGCCCATGCCGCGCCGTCGCGCACCTCCGCGCCGCGCAGCGTGTAGAGATTGTGGAGCGTGCCGGTGCAGTTTTCCGCCATCCACAGCGCCTTGTACTGGGGCAGCCACGTGTTCATTTCGGCGGGCGCTTCCGTACCCGGCGTGAGCTGGAACTCCAGCTCCACACCGTCGATCGTCAGCTTTTCGCCAGACTGCGTGATTTCATAGCTGGGCGTCATGAACGAGACCGTTCCGGTGGACTGTCCCATGCCGATGCCCTGCGCCAGCTTGCCGGTCACGCCGGGGGTCAGAAGGATGCCATACTGATAATTGCTGCGGCGGCCCATACCCTTACCGGCGTAGACATTTTCCTTCACGGAGTGCTCCGTGAAGCCCACAGGCGTGATCACGGGGATCTTGCCGCTGGCGAGCTGATCTTCAATAGAAAGTGTCTCGTCTGCCTTATCCTCTTTCGCCATCACGCCGGCGATGCCGCCAAAATGGTCGGCGTGGGAATGAGAGATGATGACGGCCTTGACCGGGAATTTACCAAGATTCTTTTCGATCAGCTGCATGGCAGCCTGACTGCACTCCACGCTCATCAGCGTATCAAAGACGATCCAGCCGGTATCGCCCTTGACAACGGTGAGGTTTGCCATGTCATAGCCGCGGACCTGATAGATGCCATCCGTCACTTCAAAAAGGCCATAAGCGTGGTTATTTTTCGTGTTCTCCCAGAGACTTGGATTTACGCTGTCAGGCGCTTTTTCGTAATCGTCCAGGAACGCATAGGCTTCCTGACTCCAGAGGATCTTCCCATCCTCGTCCTTTAGTTCCAGTGTTTCCGGCGCGTCGATCAGTCCACGGGTGGCGAATTCATATTCCTGCTTATCATCGAAGTCAAGTTCATCGTAGATGGCGGCATTTGCCTTTGCCGTAAAGTCTGTGGCGGGCTTGACATCAGCAGTCAGACCCAGGTCTGCCTTTTCCGCGCCCGGCTCTTTGCGCCCATCCTGCGCACAGCCGACGCAGGACAGCAATAGTACCGATGTAATAAGCATTGCTGCAATACGTTTCATAGTCATTCTTTTCTATCTCCTTATTGTTCGCGGATAACAGGTGGCTGCCAGCTATCCAGTGCTGTCATATCCGGTACATAGATCCGCATGAACAGATGAAATTCGCCGTCGTTGTCTACCTGATATAGATAGACAGCGGCGTCTATTTTTTGTTCCTTTTGCGGCATTCGGTCTGCTTCAGCGTCACGGTATGGACAAGCCTGCTTTCAAGCAGCTTCAGGCACAGCTTGTCAAGCGTACGCCGGTAGAATCGCTTCGCGCCACTGGCGGTTGTACCCTCGAAATCCACCGCCAAGTCCTCAAAGGTAGACTGCATGGACAAAGGGCTGACGCGTCCACAGGTCATGCAGAGGCTTTCGCCGCTGACATTTGCTCTGATCTGCTGGTTTTCCTTCTTGACATGAACAATGCTCCCTTCGTGATTGACAGTGTTTTTATTTCACTGTCCCCCATAAAGGGAGCATATCAATCAGAAACGGGGGTGATTTTGTAGTTTTTTGACAGCTTTCCTTGAGTCTTATTTTGCAAGTACAACGGAAATTTTGATTTCCTTTTCCGTCTCGCTCAGGTCGAACGCGCCGCCGTCTGCGACGCTCACACGCAGCTCATACAGTGTGCCGTCAGAAAGCTTATCCACGGCACTGCCTGCTTCATCCGTGATCGACCACAGTTCATTGCTGACCTCCGCCAACGTTCCGTCCGCACCGTAGGCATAGAGCTTCAGCTCGGCAGTGCTTCCGGAAAGATTGTTCATTCGGAACGATACCATCGTGTTTGGGTGGACGTTTTCGACTGTCACGGTGTTGCGCCAACTTGCAACCGCTCCCTCGCCGCCGTCCTGTTCAAACTGCGCCTGCGACAGCACGTTCCGCGCGGACTTGTCGAGATCGACCTTGCGGTAAGGCATTTCGGGAAGATACACAAAGCGGTCCTGCAGGCACAGCAGCTCCAGATAGCCCGTAGGGCAGTAGAGCGCGTTGCCGCTGTTTCCGGTGTACATCCCGATGGCCATATTGTTGTATCCAAACTTGTTGGAAACATCCATCGTAAAGACGGTCTCACCGGTCTCAAAGTCCAGAATAATGTACTGCCACATGCCGCTTTCCGGATCCTGCACATAGCCGTAGATATAGCCCGTCGCGGTGGAGAGTTTGAAAATCGATGTATCGCTCAGGTCATTTCGAGACCAGATACTCTTCATCTCATAGCCGGAATCGGTTTTGACGGTATCGACACGCTCCACACCGGGAGCAATCATGCTGTTGCCCTTCGTCAGCCAGTTTGTGTCATAGATGTTGGCGTAGCTCTGGATGGAAGAGTCACTGTTTGGATCGGCAAGGCCTGCGCTGCCTGCGCCGAACCAGTTGCACACGATAGTGCTGACGGTGCCCTCACTGTCGTCATAGACGATGGCAGAGTTTTCAACCGCCACCTGATAGCCATCGGGTAGCTCATCCAGCACCGGCAGACTTGCAACGATCTCACCGGTCTTCATATCGAGCGCCAGCAGCTTGACGGGGTCCGCGTTGTCGGTGAACATCACAAGCTCCGGTGTCAGCGACGGAGAGCAGCCGCCGCCCCAGGCAAGACCGCCGCCGGTGGTCTTGTCGCCTTCGCCACTGACTTTTGCGCCAACGCTCTCATACGGTGTGCACCATACGGCCTCAACGCCGTTATTCGCGCGCAGCAGATAGCAGTTCTGGTTTGTCAGGATGACCGCTCCGTCCTTGGAGGCGGCAATGCCGTTTTCCGCGCCCTCGCCTGGGGTAAGCTCATAAACAAAGACCGCGTCGGAGAGGTCAGCCTGCTCGCCATTGAGAATTGCATCGATGGCGGAGCGCGCGATATAGCCCAGCACACCCTGCTGCTCACGCTCCGGGTAGATGCGGAAGCCGCCGGTTGCAAACCAGAGGTTTCCATCGTAGTCAAAGACCACTGACAGAAGATTCTGCGTCAGCTCCTTGCCGAGCGCAGCCTCGGCTGCCGCCTTGATGTCAATGTCCAGTACCTTTTCAAATTCAGGCAGGACGTTTCCTGCTTCATCGGTTGCCCGCAGCATCAGCACATGATTGTTGCTGGTTGGGCAGACGATGCGGTTTTCTGAGTCCATGAACGTATAGGAACTCTGGATGACGTAACCGCCGCCGTCATGCTGCTTTGGGGAGAAATAGCCCAGCGTCGTGGTTTCCTCCGCGTTCAGATCGCGGATGGCGATGCCGCCGAGAAGCGGAACGACTGCGTGGCCGTAGCTGTCAAAGTAAATGGCAGGCGAAGCGTTCGCGTTAGTTTTTTCATAGGAAACATTGATCTCCGGATAGATGCCGAGTGGCAGGACTTCATCCGTAGAGTCGGTATTGTAGCCGTCGTGGTGAATGTTGGCGTCGCTCTTTGCCATATATGGGTTTTCGTCAACACGTTTGGCATTCATGGCCTTTACCGGCAGGGCAGTGCTTACTGCGGAGTCTGTATTCGATTCAGGCATGTCGGAAGACTGCTTTGCACCGCAGGCTGCCAATGTCAGGCACAACACACCTGCCAGCATAAGGGTTGGTACAGAACATTGTAACTTTTTCCTTTTCATTGATATCCTCCATTTTTGTGCTTATTGTCCCGGTTTGGTTCGATGCCCGTTTATTCAATCCAGGCATTCAGTCCTCGCTGGAATGCTTCTTCGGAAACCGGCTTCATCAGGAAATAATCGGCCCGCAGCCGGAAGGCATGAAGAGAGAAATCCAGGTCACTGCACCATATCATCCGGCATGCGGGGCATAAGGATCGAAGGTGCTCAGCCGCATTCAACCCTGCCACCCCGGAAAGTGCAATGACGGCATTGGTTAGATCAGCTTTCTGCGCCATTTCAAAAAAATGTTCCTGATTGCCATATTGCATGACCTGCGGAAACAGCCCCTTCGCTTCACAAAACCGGGTAATTTGCTCGGCGTAGCGCTGCCGCTCTGCTTCCTGTTCTGCCAACACCGCAATACGATACACAGATCTCACTCCTTCCTTCATCCGATTTAGCATCTTGCTTGCGCTCAGTATAAAAAGGCCATTCGTTTTTTTCAAGTGCCGTGGCACGAAAGGGGAGATTTTAGCACGAATTCCGACAGCAGTTCTTTGTCATCCTCGACAAGCTGTGATATAATTATCTTGGAATTTAAGCACAAGGAGAGAAAACTGCATGAGAATTGCGATTGTGGATGATCTTGCCGCGGAACGCACACTGCTGAAATGCCGGCTGGAGTGCCAGCTTCAGCGGAGAAAAGTACAGGCGGATATTCTGGAATACGAAAGCGGTGAGACATTTCTGGAAGCGGCAAGGAAAGAGCCCTTTACTGCCGCATTTCTGGATATTTATATGGATGGCATGACGGGCATGGAGGCGGCAAAGAAGCTGCGGAAAACCGACACTGACTGCCTGCTGGTTTTTATCACGACCTCGACCGACCATGCGCTGGAGGGCTTTCAGGTACGGGCGCTGCACTATCTGGTCAAGCCCTTTACCGAAGCGGACATCGACGCGCTGATGGACGAGCTGCTTGCCCGCATACCGCAGCCGGACAAATATATGGAGCTAAAGGTGGAGGGAAGCGAGATCCATCTGCGCTATCAAGACATCGTCTATGCAGAACACTTCGCCCACTTGATCTACGTCCATACGACGGTTCAAAAGACGCTTGCCACACGCCAACCCTTCAAGACGTTCATCGCCCCACTAAAGGATGACACACGCTTTTTTGTGTGCGGGCGCGGAGTGATCGTGAATCTGGAACACGCGAAGGATCTGGAAGGTGCCGCCTTCCGCATGGCGGACGGAAGCCACGTGTTTGTCAGTCAGGACCTTCTGAAAAGCGCCCGGCAGGCGCTTATGGAATTCCTGCTTCAAAGGGGGCGGATGGTATAATGGAACTGCTGCGTCCAATTCTGGAACTCGGCGTGGTGATTCCCGGCATGCTGCTTGCCTACTTCCCGGTAAAATCCAGTTTAAAGCAGCCGCTGTCAAAGCTTGTTTTGTGGCTTGCCCCGCTGCTTACGCTGCTTTGTGCCGCCGGAGGCGTGATGTGCTATGCGCGCCGCATGCCAACTGCGCCGATGCTTGCAGGCCTAACCTTGCTTGCAGTCATGATCTACATAAAAACGCTCCGGATTTCGCTTTGGAAATCCGGAACGATTGCGTTGTCCGTCTGTGCGGTATTTGCCTGTATCAACAGCCTTGCAAGAGCGCTCAACGCCGCTATGCTGGCCGGTTTGCCACAGGCGCAGGCTGCGCCATGGTTCTGTCTGCGGGCCGTGATTTGCTATCATGCGATCTGCTGGCTGTTTGCCGCCATCGCCTATTATCCTGCGACGCACAGCGTGCGGAGGATGGTCGAGGACGAAAATTTTGCACAGACCTGGTATGTGTTCTGGGTGCTGCCGCTGGTGTTCATTGCGCTGAATCTGTTTATGATTCCCAAGTATGCGGACACGCTCTATACCGGGCGTGTTTTGCAGGGGTATTTTGTGGTCAGCATCGCACTTTTGTTTTTGATGCTTTTCTTTAACGCAATCTTCCTTCTGATGGCGATCAGCATCAACCGGAATGTGCGATTGCAGCAGGAGAACCAGCTGCTTTCCATGCAGCAGCAACGCTACGAAAGCCTGAAAGCTTCCATTGAGGAAGCACGGCAGGCGCGGCACGATCTGCGCCACCAGCTATGTCAGCTCGCTGCCCTTGCAGAAGAAGGGAATCTTGAAAAGATCAAAGCCTATCTTTCCGGCGCAGTTTCCAGAATCCCGAGTCTGGAGCTGCATTTCTGTGAAAACCGGGCGGCAGACGGCGTGGTCGGGTATTACTGTGCACTTGCGAAGCGGGAGCAGATCCCATTTTCCGTGCAGATTGATCTGCCGGAATGTCTTCCTGTAGACGAAATCAATCTGTGTCTGGTTCTCTCTAATCTGCTGGAAAATGCGCTGGAAGCCAGCCTGCGTACTGCACCTGCCAGACGCAGAATCAAGCTGACCGCCTATCTGCATGGCAACAGTCTGGCACTGATTCAGGTTGAAAACACATATGATGGAGTTATCCGGGAAAAAGACGGGGTATTTCTGTCCTCCAAGCGAAAAGGAGACGGTGTTGGTATCCAGTCCGTCCGCCATATCGCAGAAAAATCCGGCGGGGTGAGTACGGTTACCTATCAGGACGGCCTGTTCTGTGTAAAGGTCATGCTCTGCGGGTAATCGGACAACAACGAATAACTCATAAGCATCAACTCACAGAAACAAGGATTTTATGAATACGGATATTGCAAAGAAATGGAAATGGTGCTGTACAGAACCGAAGATGATAATGTAACTGTCAGTGCCTTGATAAAAGATGAAACGATATGGCTGACACAAAAAGCCATGGCTGAATTGTTTGGTATTGACAAGTCGGGCATCAGCCGTCATTTAGCAAAGATTTTTGAACGCAGAATAAGCAATCCCCCGCTTCAAGTGTGTAGAACACTAAGCGGTTGGTAAGAGGGGATGCTTATTCTGCGTTCAAGCTCTACGGCAACAACCCACACTCATCCCCAACTCCATAGAAATCCAGAGCATGCAGCGCTCTCGTCGCCCCGATATACAGAAGCTGTCTATGATAATCGGAATGGTAATGTGCCTTATCGGCGTTCACGATATGCACGCTGTCGAACTCAAGACCCTTTGCAAGGTAGTATGGCGCAACGACAACACCCGTCTTAAAGCGGTCGGTATTCTTGTTGAGCACAGTCACCTTGAAGCTCTCCTCGTCATCCTCCGTCTCACGGATATTTTCGAGGATTTTATCCCCAACGTACTCCGCCTCCGCCTGAGTTTTGCACAGAACAGCTATGGTTTCGTACACATTTGCGGATAACTCGTCGCTTATCTTGTTTCCGATGGCGGCGTACATCTCGTTCTCGGCTGCATACATGTGCTTTTCAGGCTTGTTTCCATGCCTGTCGATACCGTCGATTCCCTTTATGCCCGCAATCGCAGCTGCATAGTCTGTTATCTCCACTGTCGAACGATAGCTCTTGTTTAAGACAATGCGCTTTGAGTCCTTACCTAGAATTTCAGGCAGGAAATTGAGCACGTCCGACTTCTCTGAGTCAACAGACTGCTCCTTGTCGCCCAGAATGGTCATAGGGCATTTGAAAACCCAGCCTATGATGCAATACTGAATGTAGGAATAATCCTGCATTTCATCAACAAGAAGGTGCTTAATCTGCTGCTCATACCCTGCACCGTACAACAGATATTTAAGATAAAGCATGGCGTACACGTCCTCATAGCCTGCCTTTTTCGGCTGTCCCTCCGCAACAGCTATAGGCTCCTCGCCTATGCTTTCAAGGAACTCATTGTAGATTGTAAAAATATCTCTTGTCCTGTAAAGCGCATCAAACTTATCTTTTACGATAGCTGACTCTATATCGTCAAACTCGTGTCCTGTAAGGGTCGCGTATTCATCCACAATGTACTCACGGACAGCATCCATCCTCTTAAATAGCGGAATATCCGGCAGCTTATTATAGAATAAATCAGCAATGCTGTCTGCGTCCTTCTCAAGCTTCTTATATTTGATATCCTTAAAATTCATAAGGTCATACTCAAGTGAGAATACAAAGCCGTTTATCGCCTCGGCAAACTCCTTCGATGAATGTGCCGAGAGCCTTGCCTGACGCGCCGCGGCATACTCTGTGCCGCTGTCCTCATGCGTGAGTACATCCTCAAGGAAATCGTAATGCCTTTCGATCCGGCATGTATCCGAAAGCTCCTTCGCAGCAAAATCATCGAAGGTCATTTCACTGATATTCTCCTCACCAAGCTCCGGAAGTATGTGTGAGATATAATCTGAGAATACATCATTCGGTGACAGAATAAGTACCTGTGAAGCGGTAAGATCATTGCGGTGGCGGTAGAGCAGATATGCAATTCTGTGAAGTGCAACGGATGTCTTGCCTGAGCCTGCACCACCCTGCACAATGAGAATCTTATCCTTCTCGTTCCTTATGATTGAATTCTGCTCCTTCTGTATGGTGCTGACGATATTCTTAAGCCTTGCGTCCGCATTCATCGACAACGCCTGCTTTAGGATATCGTCATCAATCTTGATATCACTCTCAACAGCGTAGAGAAGCCTGCCCTTCTTAATCTTGTACTGATATTTTTTTACAATCTCCCCTTCAACCGTTCCACCCGGAGCCTCATAGGAGGCTCTCCCGGCATCATAGTCATAGAAAAGGCTGGAAATCGGCGCGCGCCAGTCATATATGAGAGGCATCGAGCCCTTTCCCTCAGCAAAATTTCCTATACCGATGTAACAGTGCTCCGGCTCATCATCCCCATCAAAAAGGAAATCCACCCTCGCAAAATACGGCGAATCCTGCATTCTCCTGTACATGTGAAGAGTCTTCATATTTCTGCTTCTAAAATTGGCATGATTGAACATCTGCTGTCTGTTCTCGTACTCCTCATAGCCATACTCATCGAAATCACTGTTGTTCTCCCAGTATAACTCCTGGAGCTGTGCAATATCCTTGTCGTTTAACTTCATTTCATCCTTGATATTTTCTATCGCAGCTTCAAGCTTGCCCTCTATTAATTGTAAATATTCTTCCTCTGTCATCTACAGCACCCTTTCCAAAGCGTATATTTCCCCTTCATTTCAGGTCTACACTCCCTCTAAAGCTTTACATATTCTCTTATCTATCTTTAATGCTTTCCCCTGTTAAAATATGCTCTTTTATAAAAGCCGGTATTAGTATGTGTTTTCCTCTGCCTTCTCAGCCTTTACAAGCTTGACAATCCTGCTTGTTCCAAGTCTTGAAGCGCCAAGCTCAATGAATTTCTCCGCATCTGCGATTGAGCTTATGCCGCCTGCTGCCTTTACAAGAATGCCGTCGACATTGTCAGCCATGAGCTTGACATCCTCAAATGTAGCTCCCGCCTTGGAAAATCCTGTCGATGTCTTGATATAATCCGCGCCGGACTCAGAGACAACCTTGCAGAGCTTAATCTTCTCCTCGTCCGTGAGAAGGCATGTCTCTATAATTACCTTCAAAAGCTTTCCGCTGCATGCCGCCTTAATCTGCTTAATCTCGTCTAAAACCTTATCGTACAGACCGTCCTTAACCCAGCCTATATTTATGACCATATCTATCTCATCAGCGCCCTCTTCAACCGCAGTCCTGGTCTCATAGCACTTCACAGCCGTAGTATTATATCCATTAGGGAAGCCTATTACCGTACATACCTTAAGCTTGCCGTTAACGCTCTTAATATACTCTGCTGCCTGCTTTACATAGCTTGGCGGAATACATACCGAAGCTGTCTCATATTTCATTCCGTCATCGCACAATCCCTTGATATCAGCCCATGTGGCTGTCTGTCCTAATACTGTGTGGTCAACCTTTGCAAGAATTTCCTTAATATCCATTGTTTTTTTCTCCTCTTTTTAATTCTATACCCACTTGGCTATATTTTTTGCCTTCCTTTTCCGGCTTTTCGGGTATTTTTGCTTATTTCTGCTCCCTATACCCACTCAGCCACTATTTCAGCCTGCTTTTTCCCGGCTTTGTGGGTATTTTTTGCTTATTTCTGCTCCCTATACCCACTCAGCCACTATTTCAGCCTGCTTTT
>OBZC01001070.1_pt1 | contig 21603 bp, 19 predicted proteins | sample 1538231 | NCBI WGS metagenome assembly OBZC01 (sample SAMEA2580225, study PRJEB22360) | human gut metagenome | biome: human gut; feature: human-associated habitat; material: faeces | place: Denmark | collected 2008/2010 | reverse complement strand
CCCTGCCGAATGCCGACGAATATCGTGCGGCCCGGCGTGGCATTGGCGTAGTGTTCCAGAATCCGGAGGATCAGCTGGTCACTACCGTGCTGGAAGATGATGTGGCGTTTGGACCGGAAAATCTGGGCATTGAACGCAGCCACATCGGAGAGCGCATCGATGATTCTCTGAAATCGGTTGGATTGGTGTCCTTCCGCCAGTCCGATCCAACTCGTATGAGTGGAGGCCAACAGCAACGCGCCGCCATTGCCGGCATGCTGGCCATGAGTCCGGCCATGCTGGTGCTGGATGAGCCGACCGCCATGTTGGACGAGTCGGCGCGCGCTGAAGTGATGCGTATTCTCGATGATCTGCAGGCGCAAGGCACCACCATCGTGCATGTCACACATCATCAGGATGAGACTGTGCACGCTGACCGCATTGTGCATATGGAATCCGGGCAGATCGTTGGCATCGAAGCGGTCAGCGCTCGGCCGCAAACCATTGCCAACCATCCTTCACCCGACGAGCCCCACCAGCCGGGGCGGGATGTGGCATTCCCCTTACTCTCGGATGCTTCAAACGACGACGCCACAGACCCCATCATCCGGGTTTCGCATGTGACATATCGATATTCCTCGGCCAAGCATGCGACCATCAACGACCTGTCGTTCACTATCGCGCGCGGCCAGACCGTAGCATTGATGGGCGCGAATGGCTCGGGCAAATCTACTTTGATTCGACTGCTCTGCGCTTTGGCCACGCCGAGATCCGGCAGTATCGACATAGCCAACGTGCCTGTGGCAACATCCACAGGCACCGGTACACGTTCCAAATCCGCAACACGGCAGCAGCTTGTGCAGCTTCGCCGTCATGTGGGTTATGTGATGCAGCATCCCGAACATCAGCTTTTTGCGGATACCGTGGCTGAAGATGTGGCCTATGGCCCGCGCAATCAGGGACTGGCAGAAACCGAAGTCGCCGACCGTGTTCACGAAGCACTGGAACTGCTGCACATCGGGCACCTTGCCGACCGCTCCCCTTTCGACTTATCAGGTGGACAGCAGCGTCTTGCGGCCATTGCTGGCGTTATTGCCTGCAATCCTGATGTGCTCATTATGGATGAGCCGACCGCCAGTCTGGATACGCAGGCCAAGGTGCGCATCCATGAACTGCTGCGCACCTTGAAGCAGCAAGGCGTAACCGTGTTGCTCATTACCCACGACCGAGCGGAGGCCGAGGCCCTTGCTGACCGCGTGGTGCGTATGCCGAATGCGGCGGAGCAACCGGATTCTCCGGCAAGCGATGCCCTGAATAACTCCAATACAGAAGCCTCGGCATCCAACACGACCTCCGCCTCTGCCGATGCCGCTTTCTCGGTGATTCACCGACTTGATCCGCGCGTGAAAATGGTGGGATTCCTGGCCGCCATGTTCACCATGTTCGCTGTGAATACGCCAGTGCAACTTGTCTTGGGTCTCATGGTGACGCTTGCCGTAATCGCAGCTGCCCGACTGAACCCATTATGGGTGCTCAAATCCATTCATCCGCTGCTGATGTTGATGCTGCTTATGGGCATCGTCAACCTGTTTGTGGTGCGCACCGGCACCCCAGTGGTGGCGCTTGGCCCATTAAGCATCACCGATCAGGGCGTGACCATCGCCGTGCTGTATACCTGTCGTTTCATGCTGGTCATCATTTTGGGCACGGTGTTTTTGACCACGACCACACCCACCGCCATGACCGATGCATTCGCCGCACTGATCAAACCACTGAACAGGCTTGGCGTCCACGCTCAGGAGATTGCGTTGGTGATGAGCTTGGCCCTGCGATTCATTCCAACATTGACCGACGAGACCCGAGCCATTATCGATGCCCAATCCGCCCGTGGAGGCTCCATCGAAACCGGTTCTCTGGGACAACGAATCAAAGCCATGAGCGCGATCATCGTGCCCACCTTTGCCGGAACATTACGTCATGCGGATAACCTCAGTCTGGCTTTGGATGCCCGCTGCTATGAGGAGGGCATTCATCGTACGCATTGGCGCGCATTGTCCATTGCTGGCCGCGATATCGTATTCGCCGCGCTCGTCATCGCATACATTGCCTCCATTATCCTGCTCTGACGATTCAGACAGCACCGGTTGCTATGCTTCTTGAGGTATACAGCAGATGTAAGGAACTATTCTCATGGCATTGACCAAGAAACAAATCAAGCAGCTACGCGCAATGGCGAATTCGCTGAAGCCCCTGTTCTATGTGGGCAAGAACGATCTGACCGAATCGGCCGTCAAGCAGGCCGATGAAACCATCGAGAAGCATGAGCTCATTAAGTGCGCCGTACAGGATGGCTCAGGGCTCACAGCCAAGGAGGCCGCCGCGGAACTTGCCGAACAATTGGGCGCCGAAGTGGTGCAGTCCATCGGCAACCGCTTCGTGCTCTTCCGCCGCTCCCACCGCGATGATGTGGAGCATATCAAGCTCGTACGCGAGTGAGGCTTCGCACCACTTATCAATAGGGGCTCTGCTATGGCGTTACCACAGCAGAACCCCTTTTTGCTCTTGTGCAGGGACGCGCATTACTGATCGATGATGGCGCCAACGATGCTGGAGACGATGGTCAAGACCAGAGAGCCGAGCACGGACCACCGGAAGCCGTGTACAAAGACACCGACACCGAAGAGGCTGACGGCCAGCCAACTGGCTAGGCGCATAAACAGCCAGTTGATAATCAAGGTGACCAATCCAAGCGAGAGAATCGCGAATGGCAACGACACCAAATGCACAATCGGCTTGATGGAAGCATTGATTAACGCCATGAATAAGGCGAATGCGGCGATGCCGAGAATCGGAGGCTCCCCTACCGGGGTCATGCCGGGAATTACCGCAACCATAACGGCAGCGGCAATGGTCATAATCAGCCAACTGGTCAAGAAACTTCTCATGGACCTATCGTAACGTTACTCAACCAGCATGCATCGGCGCATCCAGCACAAAGGACAGAACCAGCACAACACGCTGATGCTACGCGGCTCACGGCACATTCGGCTGCTTGATATGTAGGATTTCCCCTAAAAAATAAACATTCACTATGTTCGCTTTTTCATAAAGTTAACATCGAAACTCACAGAATCACATACCCCCCCCCATTGCGTTACCAATTCATGAACAACTTACAAAATGGCTCATTTGAGCCTTTTCAGTGCTAGCGTTAAGAACCAGCACAGCACATTGTACGGGACTTTTCTCACAAGAGAAAGGTTATATGATGTTCGTTTTATACACAGAACAAATATCATACTTATGAAAGGAAACACATATGTCGGAAGAAAAAAGTCATCATCGTCAACCCGGATATGTTCGGCAAGGATGCAGAATCAAAGACGGACGAAGTCAATAAAGTGACCAAAAGCTTTGGAATCAGCGATGACACGCTGGCCGAGGTAGAGGACTTCAAGGCACAGCTCACCAAGCACGACGCCTGGGATCTGCCGTTCATGGGATACGTGAACGAAGACGGATACGGCTATGCTTATGTGCCGGACGCCGCCGTGGCATATGACCCGTACTGGGATTCCCATAAGGCCTTCCTCGAACTGCCGGAAGACGTACAGGCTGCTCTCGCCATCCGCCTGCTGTTCGCCCACCGTCCGGTCGACCGTTACGGTGCCAGCATGTTCCTGCACCATCAGCGTGGGTTCAACGTCAAGTTTGAAGGCGTCGGCGCGAACAACTACTGATCGAATCCTTATCCGCTGAAGCACAAAGGCGCATGACAACGAGGCCATGCGCCTTATTTATCTCCCGAACCAGACGTCAGCGACTTACGAGATTGAGCAATTCCTGCTGCTTGGCATAACGAGAAACATTGTGCAGGACAATACGAATAATCTGCTCGGAGGTTTCTTCCAAGTGATTGACTCCAGCCACGTGCGGCGTAATCAGACAGCGAGGCTCATCCCACAACGGGTGCTCGGCGGGCAATGGCTCAGGTTCGGTAACGTCCAATCCAGCACCATGAATACGTCCCTCACGCAGCGCCACGGCCAACGCGTCAGCATCAATGGCATCACCTCTTCCGGCGTTAATAACTACGGCGGTGGACTTCAGCTTGCCCAGGCGGGCGGCGTCCAACAGGTGGTGGGTCTGCGGAGAGCGCGGCACCGCCATAACCACCACATCCGCCAATGGCAGCAAAGCATCCAAGCGCTCGAATCCATACATTTTCTCGATGCCTTCCGCACGTACTTCCGGATGCCGTCGCACGCCAAACGTATGCATGCCTACGGACTGTGCCAGTCGACCGAAGTGGGAGCCGATGTCTCCAGTGCCAATGACCAGTGCGATGACACCCTCAGGGCTCAGCGCGGAACCCTCGTCCTGCCAGCGGTGCTCTCGCTGGTTGAAACCATACCGGCCGAAATTCTTCATCACGGCCCACATCATGGCGAACATGTGCTCAGCGACACTACGACCATAGGCACCGGTGGCGTTGGTGATCATGACTCCATGCGGCAACACGCCTGGACGCACATAAGCATCCACACCGGCGCTGAACGTCTGCAGCCATTCCAGACGCTTGTATTGTCCGGCATCGCCGGCAGGGAAATTGCCGATAACAGCAGTGGCCTCGGCACGCAATTCCTCGGGAACGCTGGCTGACCACACCATGTCCCCACGGCGGGATTCGTCACCAACAAATTTCTGCGGCACATCGCGCGCCGCCTTGGCGAACGCCTGGCGTTCGGACTCGTTCAGTGGCAAGCAATTGACAATCAGCTTATGCGCATTCTCGATCCCCATGGTTCACCAACCTAGGCGGCAGTACGGATAATGAGAAGTTGCCGGCATGGTTATGACATCATCGGCCAGCGGGTCAGCACCTCATAACCGTGCAATATGAGTCCGCCCCGAGACGTACACTGCCTTCTGGTTTTGATCCAGAGCGTGCGGCCATGGCACTTCGATTGCTGGCCCATCAGCACGCACAGGTACCTGCGCCGGTTGGTAAACCTTATATTCCACTTTTTGCAACCGAATGTTGAGGAGCACGCATGCCTGAGCAGCATAGTGATAATGAGAAGATTCCGGTCCGTCTGATCGGCGCGATTGTGGCCGTCGGTTCACTTGCCTTCATCGGCATTCTGACCGAAACGGTAATGACCGTGCTCTTCCCCGCCTTGATGCGCGAGTTCCATGTGGACACAGCCACCATCCAATGGATTACCACGATTTACCTCTTGGCCGTGGCTGCCACGATGCCAATCAGCTCGTTCCTGAAACGACGTTTCACGTTGAAAACCATTTTCCTCGCCGCGGTGATTCTGGCAATCATCGGTTCACTGATCATGATTTTCGCCCAAGCCTTCCCGCTGCTGATAGTGGCACGTATCATTCAGGGCATCGGATCGGGTGTCGCCACCCCGTTGATGATCAACATTATTCTTGAGCAGTCTCCCCGAACGAAAATCGGCCGTCTTATGGGTGTTGGCTCGTTGGTCATCACAGTGGCCCCGGCCATCGGCCCGACCGTCGGCGGCGCAGTGACCACCGTGCTGCCATGGCGTGCGATTTTCGTCATCGCAATTCCGCTGGTACTTCTCGCGGCCGTTATCGGGCTCAAATGCATCGAGCAAAAGACGCCGACCGAAGCGGCATATCTTGATCCGGTCCAGTTGGGCTCCATTATTCTCGCCTTGGTCGGTCTGGTACTGGCGCTGAATCAAGGCGGCGTGGCCGTCAGCGCGGCTGTGGCCGGAGAGCCGGCTGGTGCAATCGCCATTATCAGCCTGATCGTTGGCGTTGGCATGTTGATTGTGTTCGCCCTGACTTCCAAGCGGGCATTCTCTCCTCTGCTGCGTCTGGGTATTTTAAAAGATCCGGCCGTCCTGCTTCATGCCTGCGCCTATTTGCTGCTGCCGCTCGTCGCCATCGGCTACGGCTATGTCATTACCAACGTCTCGCAGCTTTCGCTGGGCGCCACAGCGTTTGTGGCCGGCTCTCTCGTGCTGCCCGGTGCACTGATTGGCGCGGTCGCCGCCCCGCTCGGCGGCTGGTTCTATGACAAGTTCGGCGCGGTCAAACCGATTCTGATTCCGATTGGCATTGCCATTGTGGGCCCTGTGCTGATGCTGATTTTCTCAATGCGGCTTACGCCTGTGCTGCTGGCTGGATTCTATTTCATTTTCGGCTTGTTCTATGCCGTGGGTAACGCGAACGTTATGACCAGCGGCTTGTCTGAAGTCTCCCCCGAATTCAAGCCGGACGGCAATGCCATTTTCAACACGTGCCTTCAGTTTGGCGGCGCCGCCGGCACCGCATTGTTCTCCACGATTCTTTCCGTGGCCCAGGCCGGCGCAGGAGAAGAAGGCACCGCTGAGTTTGCTCACGCCACAGCCGTCGGCGGCGCTTGGACATTTGCTACAATGACCATCATCTGTCTGATTGGCTGGGGCTGCTTGGCAGCCGCGTTCCATATTCGCACGGCTCGTAAACGTGTACAGTAATCTTTATGATGCCTTTATGTCTGAAATGACTATGGAATCGTGCGGGCTTCCGATGGATTGCAGGGATGACGCCAGATCATTGACCAGCTGTTGAACCTGCACCGTTGACGAGACATCCGCCGCATCCAGACTGGTCTGGGTCTGCTGCACCATATTCGAATAGTCGTTCCGGGACTGCTGCGTAATCTGATTGAGCAGCGAGGCGCACACCGACGTGATGGATACGCCGGAGAACACAATGGCCACCGCCAAAGTCAGTATTACGGCCAGCGCCACGGTACGGGCCTGCAGCGAGCGTCGGACCTCGGCGCGACCATGCCGCAGCAGGCGACGTAAGCTGAACCGAGAATAGAGGTTCAGACGCGGCACATTGGAGGTCTGCCGGATACGGCGTGCCACTTCTGTGCCGTCCAGACCAGGCAGCATAACATCAAGCAATATCAAGTCCGGCTTGACCGTGGGGAACATCTACCGCACGCAGTCCGTCCATGCAGGTAACGGTATGGAATCCTTTGTTTTCCAATACCAAGCTCAGCATCTCGCCAATGGCCTGACCGTCGTCCACAATGAAGATGGTCGCCATGGGTGTTTGCCTTCCCTTTCCCCGCTGTTATCGTTTCGTTATACGCTACTCCCCCGTATTCACTTCTGGTCGGGGGCTTCACCATGCAGTATCGGACGGATTCTGGCCAGACGCTGACTTACCTCATGCTCGTATCCGCGATCATTGGGATGATAATACTCGGTGCCACGCAATTCCTCGGGCAAGTATTCCTGCGGGGCCACGGCGCCAGGCCAGTCATGGGCGTACTTATACCCCTCGTGGTTGCCCCATTCCTTCATGAGTTTGGTGGGAGCATTTCTCAGGTACAGCGGCACCGCGCCAATTCTGCCGGCGTCCACATCGGCAAGCGCCTGATTAATGGCATTGTAGCCGGCATTGGACTTGGGAGCCGTGGCCACGGCGAGCGCGGCTTCGGCCAGAATGATGCGGGCCTCGGGCATACCGACCAAAGCCGCCACAGTGACCTGCAGTATCTGAGGTGCGGCCAGGCCGACCTCTTCGCTGGCGGCAATCATAATGCGCCGGGCGATGAAACGGGGGTCTTCACCGGCCTTGAGCATACGGGCCAAGTAATGAATCGTGGCATCCGGGTCAGAGCCACGCATCGATTTGATGAACGCGGAGATCACATCATAGTGATCGTCGCCATCCTTGTCATAGCGCACGGTGGCGGTGTCCATTACCGTGGACACGATGTCCGGGGTAATGATAGGCCGGCGGGCGCCTCATCACCGGTGACCGCACCGGCCGCCGCTTCCAGAATCGTCAGGGACTTCCGCGCGTCGCCGCCGGCCATGCGCACGATGTCCGCCACGGCTTCGTCAGTGGCCTTGACTTCGCCCTTGAGTCCGCGTTCATCGGCTAGGGCCCGTTGCACCAGTTCGGTGAGCTGGTTAGGTTCCAAGGACTCGAGTTTGACTACTACCGAGCGTGAGAGCAGCGGCTTGATGACGGAAAAGCTCGGGTTTTCGGTGGTGGCGCCGATGAAGGTGACATCGCGGTTCTCGACGGCGGGCAGCAGGGCGTCCTGCTGCGACTTGGAGAAGCGGTGCACCTCGTCGATGAACAACACGGTTTCCTGGCCACGCGACACCAGCCGTTCGTGAGCGCGCGTGAGCACATCACGCACGTCTTTGACACCGGAGGTCACGGCGGACAGTTCTTCAAACACACGACCGGATTGTCCGGCAACGATGGTGGCGAGCGTGGTCTTGCCCACGCCGGGAGGCCCGAATAGAATCACGGAGCTTGGTGCGGTGAGGCTGCCTTTGCTGGCCGGATTGGCAAGACGACGCAAGGGCGATCCCTGCCCAAGCACTTGGGTTTGGCCAATGACCTCGTCCAGCGTGCGTGGACGCATGCGCACCGCCAACGGCCGGGTCATCGACTCCGGAGCATCGGCCGCCCCAAACAAATCGTTCTCGCTCATAGTGTTCTATACTACCCCATTATTCGAACAGACGTTCGAACTTTCTCTTGGCTCTCCTCAGTCAGCTTCGCTGACAGCTCCTCTCAGGGAAGGGAGCCAAGGTCATGAGTTGCTCACCCGGTAATCGTGGAAGACCACCTCACCGGTGTCTTGGGTGGCGTCGAGATCCACGATGCCTTCGATGGTCCAGTCGTGATCACCGTCGGAATCATCGATAATCTGACGCACCTTCCACGTGTGTTCGTCGTTCTCATGCTTGCTGTCCAGCATGAAGAGTTCGGGCGAGCGCGCTTCGGCACCGATGCCCACATACTCGTGTTCGTCGTAATAGTCGTCGAGCACGTCCTCCCATTCGTGCACGCCGTAGCCCCAATCCTTGTCGAGCGCGCCCAGCTTGTCCGGCTGATCGAGATCCATAAGCTGCACACGGCGGAACAAGGCATTGCGCACCAGCACGGTAAGACCACGACGGTCCTCGACCACCGCGCTTTTTGCGCCGGGCGCGGCCAGGGATGCCGCAGCCTCGGATTGGTCAGCCGAGTCGCCGGCATTCTCCCATTCGTCCACCAACGAGGAATCGATGGAGCGTACGAGCACGCGCAGCCACGAAATAATGTCTTCGAGCTGTTCATCGCGCTTTTCGGGCGGCACGGTGCGCGCCAATGTGCGGTAAGCGTCCGACAAGTACCGCAACAGCGTGCCCTCGGAACGGGCGATGTTGTAGCGGGCGATGTATCCGGTGAAGTCGGAGGCGGTTTCCACCATGTCGCGCACCACGGATTTTGGCGACAGCCAGTAGTCGTTCGCCCACGGCACATCATGGCGATACTGATCGAATGCGGCCTCGAGCATGTCTTCCAACGGCTTGGGATAGGTGATCTCCTGCAGCTTGTCCATGCGCTCGTCGTAGTCGAGTCCGTCGGCCTTCATGTCGGCCATGGCCTTGTCTCTCGCCTGACGCTCCTGCGCACGCAACACCTGCTTGGGGTCTTCCAGCGTGGCCTCGGCCATCGAGATGACATCCAGCGCGTAGGTGTCCGATTCCGGATCGAGCAACTCCAATGCGGCCAACAGGAACGGGCTCAGGGGCTGGTCGAGCGCGAAGTCATCCGGCATATCGAGGGTCATGTAATAGTCTTTGCCACCATCCGCACGATCTTCGGTCTCAATGACCTCGGTATCGAACAAAGTGCGGAAGATTTCATCGGCCCGCTGGTGCAGATGTTCTTTCTGATCCGGGGTCTGCGCTGAATCATCGATAAGATCGTCGATACGAGCACGCGCATCGCCGCCTTGCGCCACTTCATTGAGCACCATAGAATGCGTGATCTTCAGATGCGGGACCAAGGTTTCCGGAGCGGCGTCGATGAGCTTGTTGAACGTGCCTTCGTTCCAGGTCACGAAGCCTTCGGGGGCTTTCTTGCGCTTGACCTTCTTGAGCTTCTTCGGGTCGCCTCCGGCCTTGGCTATGGCCTTCTGGTTCTCGATCTCATATTCGGGAGCCTCGGCTACCACCAGTCCTTCGGTGTCGAAGCCCATACGGCCGGCGCGTCCGGCGATCTGGTGGAATTCGCGGGCGCGCAGGCGGCGCATCTTGGTGCCATCGAACTTGGTCAACGCGGTCAGCACCACGGAGTGAATCGGCACATTAATGCCAACGCCCAGCGTATCGGTGCCGCAAATCACCGGCAACAGACCTTGCTGGGCGAGCTGTTCGACCAGACGACGGTATCGCGGCAGCATGCCGGCATGATGGATACCGACGCCGGTGCGCAGCAGACGTTGCAGAATCTTGCCAAAAGCCGTGGTGAATTTGACGCCTTTGATGGCTTCGGCGATGGCCTGACGCTGTTCCTTGCTGGACACGCCGGTGGAGGCAAGCGCCTGCGCGGTTTCCAGCGCGGCGTCCTGAGAGAAGTGCACCACATATATCGGTGTCTCGCCGTTGCGGAAGGCGAGTTCCACGGTTCTTTCCAGCGGGTCGAGCGTGTACTCATAGCTCAACGGCACCGGGCGTGGCGCATCGGCGATGACATCCACATCAGGTGTGTCGTTAAGATCGGAGAGCTTGTCGGCGATGGCATCCACGTTGCCAAGCGTGGCACTCATCAGCAGGAACTGGGTTTGCGGCAAGGTCAGCAGTGGCACCTGCCATGCCCAGCCACGCTCCGGGTCGCCGTAGTAGTGGAATTCGTCCATGGCCACGAGGCCCACGTCGGCATGCGTGCCCTCACGCAAAGCCTGGTTGGCGAGAATCTCGGCGGTGCAGCAGATGATCGGCGCGTCGGCGTTGATATGGCTGTCGCCGGTGATCATGCCGACATTGTCGCGGCCGAACACCTCTACCAGGTCGAAGAACTTCTCGGAGACCAACGCTTTGATGGGCGCGGTGTAGTAGGAACGGCGACCGGTGCATAGGGCGGCGAAATGCATGCCCAGCGCCACCAGTGATTTGCCGGAACCGGTAGGGGTATTCAAAATGACATGGTCGCCGGCCAGGAGATCCATAATGGCCTCTTCCTGATGCGGCCACGGCTCGATGCCTTTGACCTCTTCCACCCAGCCGAAGAACCGTTCGTAGATATCATCGGTCGTAAGATTCCGCTCGCGCTCGTCGCCGTCCCATTCGGGAGCCAAACGCCCCAGGGAACCATATTCCTTCTCGTCAGTCATAATGTCCCAGTCTACCCAGCGGCCTGTTCCAGCGGCGCGAACCACCCTCCGCCGCTTCGCAGCACCTCCCACCAGCGGGAGGAATACTCACGCCAGTCTGCGACGGACCTCGTCGGGGTCGACTTCCGGTTCGAGCGGCGGCCAAGTCATATTCATATTCTTCAACGTGGTGCGCAACAGCTCGGAAACCACGGCGCGTGAATACCACCGGTTGTCAGCCGGCACCAGATACCACGGTGCGGCGGCAGTGCTGGTCTTTTCAAAAACCTCCTGCCAGGCGTCCATGTAGTCGTCCCATCGATCGCGGGCTTCAAGGTCGGAGATATCGAACTTCCAATATTTGGTGGGGTCATCAAGACGGCCGAGAAAATGCTTTTTCTGCTCATCCTGGCTGACCACGAGAAAGATCTTGAGAATCGCACATCCGCTGGCGGCCAGCTCACGCTCGAATTCGTTAATCTGGTCATATCGGGCACGCCATACGTCTTCCGGATAGGTGCCGTAGACGTGCGGCATGACCACATCCTCGTAATGGGAACGGTCAAAAACGGCAATCCAGCCCTGCTTGGGCAGTTCGCGCTTCACACGCCAGAGAAAATCATGGTCAAGCTCCTCGGCGCTTGGCTTGCCAAAGCCGTGATAATGGATGCCCATAGGATCGCCCTGGCTGAATACATGGCGCACGATGCCGCCTTTGCCGGAAGCATCCATGCCTTGCAACACGATCAGCAATCTTCGCGGGGAGCCTTTAACACCGTTGGCATACATGAGCCGCTGATATCGGGCGATTTCGGAGGAGCTGATGGATATAAACCGTTCCGCATCCTCTTTGCCGCCGTCAAACCCCGGCGTGGAGTCGCCTTCGACATCAGTGACCTGCGTCCCCGGGTGGAACATCAGTCGTTGTGCTGGCGGCAGAGACCATACGGCACTCAGCAGTTCGCTGGATTTCGCCGCGCGGGCCAGCCGTTCGGACACGGTGGTGCTGGATTCAATGCTTTCTATGCGGTCTTCGGCGAGATTCAGCGTCCAGTCGATGCGTTTATCGCCCTTCCCCCTGCTGGGCTTATCCTTACCGTTTTTGTCTTTGTCGGATTTGACGACACCACCCAACTTGCCGTTTTTACCCACCTTATTTGTCTTTCCGTCTTCCTTGGCCATGTCACCGATTGTACGCTTCGCCGGATTCGCGCGTCCCGGACTTCACCGACGGCTTGGCCTCATAGGACTTCGCGAACCACTTGCGCAAGCACATCCACCGATGCCTCGAATTCCTCGGGCGTGGTGTAGGCATAGCTCAGGCGAAGGGAGTTGTCACCTTCGAAATCGTAGATGTCGCCGGGATTAAGCAGCACGCCGCGCTTCAAGGCTGCTTGGAACAGACGACTGGTGCGCACCGGCTGTTCGAAGGTCAGCCACACATAGAATCCGCCATCCGGCCGGCTCCAGTGGGCCCGGCCCAAGAAATGACGCTCCAGGGATTCCATCGCCGCATCCCTGCGACGGTGTAGCTCCCGTTTGAGGTCAACCAGATACCGGTCATACAGACCGCTGGTCAAGAATCGGGCGAAAGCCCACTGGCTGAGCAGACTAGCGCCGTAGTCCATCTGCATTTTCACATCAGCGAGTCGTTGGACGATTGGCTCATTGGCAATAATCCAACCGATGCGCAGTCCAGGAGCCAACGATTTCGAAGCGCTGCCCAAGGTGATGACCATACCGGTCTCATCCATGGTCTTCAACGGCTTCGGCATCTCGTCGCCGAAATACAGGTCCTGATAGGCGTTGTCTTCGATAATCGGCAATCGATTCGCCACGCAGCAGTCGATGAGGTCATGCCGGTGCTGATTGGTCATCGTCACGCCGGTGGGGTTGTGATTGGTGGGAATGGTGTAGAGCACGGCATCCGCGCCCTTGCCCGATACAGCACGGTATTCTCCCAATGCATGTTCAAGAGCGTCGGCGCGAAGCCCCTGGTCGTCCATCGTCACGCCGGACAAGCGCATTCCGGCCGATTGGAACACCTGCAATGACTTGATGTAGCTCGGAGCTTCGGCGAACACCGTGCTTCCTGCAGACAGCAGACTCACGGAAATCAGCTGCAGAGCCTGCAACGCGCCGGAGGTGATCAGCACCTGGGCCGGCGTGCAGTTCACCCCCGAGCGGCACATATGCGCGGCGATCGCCTCACGCAGCACGGTCATGCCCGCAGGAGGCGGATAGCCCAGCGAATCTATCTCCTGCGCGGCTTCCGTCAGCACCTGTTTCCACATATCGCGCGGGAACAGTCGCGGATCCAGCTCGCCGGTGCCCAGTCGTGCGATATTCGGCGCGAACTCCATGCGGTTGATGGTCTGTATCGTGGCGTTGTTCGCTTCAAAGAACCCGGAGGAGACGTAGTCGGCCCAGTCCGGGGCACCCGGCAACATCAACGACCACGTATTGCTGACGATGCGCGTACCAGCGCCATGCAGGCCTTCCACAATACCGTAATCGGTCAGTTCAGTTATAGCGGCGATAACCGTGGACCGATTGACGCCAAATCCTTCTGCCATGGCTCGCTGCGAGGGCAATCGGGCACCGATCGGCCATACGCCACTGGAAACCTGATGACACATGTAGTCCACGATTTGCTCGGTGACCGGCACATTCGACGTGCGATCCGGCTTCCAGTCGATAACCAACGGCGCTATTCGTGCCATACCTCTCCTCTTCCTATGCTGCGAGCGCAGACCCGCAATCCGCACAACTAGGATTACGCCAACGTCTCATGCCCATATCCACATGTTTGGTTGAGTGACAATGCTGCCATTTGGCTGGTTGTCAACCGCAATCCACTCCTTAGAATAATCCACGGAAACATGAAGATGCACGGTTTTATTGAATTATTACGCGCATCGCGCTCAGTCGCACAATATGTTTGGCTGGGTCAGACATGACCAGCCAAACACAATTGGCTGGTATTTAAGGGAGCAGAGATTCATGGGGTTCTACTTGCAGGGACTGACGATGGGACTGGCATACGTGGCGCCAATCGGCATGCAGAATCTGTTTGTCATCAACTCGGCACTGACCAAGACAAGACGCAAGGCCGTGTTCACAGCAATCATCGTCACCATATTCGACGTGGCACTGTCCCTGTCATGCTTCTTTGGCGTGGGCGCACTCATGCAGCGGTATGAGTGGCTGCAGCTGGCCGTGTTGGCTGTGGGAGGTGCGGTGGTAATCCGCATTGGATTGGGGTTGATCTTTCCGGGATTGTTCCGCCATGGCAACGACTCGACATCCCACAGCACCGCATCGACCACTGACGCTGAGATCACGGACAAGCGAGCCGACGGATTGGCGAAAACCGTCACTACTGCATGCGTAGTCACATGGTTCAACCCTCAGGCAATCATTGACGGCACGTTGATGCTGGGCGCATTCAGCGCCACATTGAGCGCTTCGCAGGCATCTCCATTCATTATTGGAGTAGAAAGCGCATCCGCATTGTGGTTCTTGGGACTCACTTTGGTAATTTCGGCGTTCAGCCAGCGGTTCAGCCCAAAGATCATCAACACGCTCAACAAGGTGTGCGGCAGCATCATCGTACTCTACGGCATCAAACTGCTCGTCGAATTCATCATGGCCGTACTGTAGACGATTCAGCGCGCTTCTTTTCGCTGCGTTTTCCCATTACGGCCTTGGTCGCGCCGGCACCAAGTATCGTGACCAGCACGCCGGCGCCCACCATCAACGCCGGTCGTTGGGCGGCATGCAAGACGGCAAGGTCGGGGCCAGCTGAGACGGAGCTGTTCTCACCGGCTGCGCTATCCGACGCAGGGTGTTTGCCGATGTTGGCATATTGGGCATTAATCACGCTCGGACCGGTGAGCGTCACATGATCGGCGGTTTCGACTTTGGACACATCGCCGTTCTTGTCTAATGTGACGCGGGCGCATAGGGCCTTGGCCCAGTTGATGCGCTGCCAGCCATCGCTGGATTGCCACAATGGGTAGCCGGAGTCCAAGGCAGTGGCTTTGAGAATCGCATTGCGCTGATCAGCGTGCAGTTCGGGATAGGCCAGTCGCAGCACGTCCGCGGCACCGCGTGGGGCCATGAAATCAACACCGGATTGGGAGGTATTCTGCGGAAATGTGTAGGTAAGGCGCGCGGTGTACACGCGTACGGCAGAGGCCTGATCTTTGACCGGTTCGCTGGCTACGGAATCAAGAAAACCGTTCGTGTAACCGCCCGCGCCATTGGCTTTGACATTGGCGATACAAGCGGCGAGTGTGCTTCCGTGTTCGTCCGCCTGGCATCGCTCGGTCAGGTAGCCGCGCAACTGACGGGCTGCGGGCACGATGGACGAGCTGAATTCATTGTGCCAGTACTGCCCGTTTTGTGCGGAGGCGCCGATGCGACCGCCCATGATGTCGAGCGGATAATGCACACCCAGAACAATGCGGTTATTGCCGGCCTCCGAAGTGCGGGCCATGATTTGCGGAGCCAGTTCGGGAATCATGCCGGCCAATGCGATACCCCACGAATAGGTGCCAGTAGTATGCCCGGACGGATAGGAGCTGTTCTTTTGCAGGTTCGAGTAGCCGGGCACGTGCTCAAGCCATGAGGGCGACTGTTTGATATTCAGTGTGGCGGGAAGCCCGGCAAGATCATTGGTGCCGCCAAAGCTGCTTTCTGCACGGTTCAGATACGGTCTGGGATGCATGGCAGCGCGTTTGGAAGCATAGGTGGATGCCACATTGAAGGAGAACACATCGGCCACAGCGTTGAGTTTGCCCTGCTTGAGGCCTTCGCTCATATATGCGCCGAGCACTGGCCCGAGCGCATCCGGCATGGTCTCCTCGGCTTGCAGATCGGAATCGACAAGGGCTCGTTTGCGCTGAGCGTTGAGACCCGTGTTATCGAGGTCTTCGGCGGCTTTGTGGTTGATCGCCACGGCGAGATTCTGGTCAAGCTCCATCGTTTTGGCGTCGAGTACCTTGCCACCATGCGCGGCATCGGTAGGCGCCTGCCAATAATCCTTCTCATAGTCGGAGAGCAATGCCACCCAGTCGGGGTTGGGCAGCTGGTCGGCTTGTGCGGCGGGAACCGGCATGGCCACCAGTATGAGCGGCACCAGCAGCACAATAACGACAACGGAGGATAGGCGCCGGAACATCTTCATATGTTCCAACCTATCCTCCGTTGAGGCTACGTAGCCGAGTCTCAGCCAAACACTTAGTAAATTCTTCGTGCCGGCTTAGCGGTGGCTGAGTTGTGTCAGGCTTCTGGTTTGTCTTCAGACTTCAGAAATGCCGGAAACTCGCCGGTGTTTGGATCGGTTTGCGATTCGGGATGGGTGACGTCATATCCCTGTTCGTACCGGGTGCGACGCCAATTGCGGATCGAGGCATTGGTGCCGCGATGATGCACGTGATACTTGCGCGGTGCACCGCCGAACGGCAGCTCCTCAACTTCCTTGGCCACTGCAATCTGATTGACATTGGACGGGTCACCCGCGGCAATCGGAGCCAACGGTTCAGGTTCGGTGGGCGCGGCCGTACGCTGCTGCATACGTGAAGGCAACCACTCGGCCAGGCGAGAGAGCAGCCAGCAGGCGACGAAGTAGATCACCGCGGCCATCACCAGCGTTTGCAGGATGTTGAAGTACATCGAGCCGAGTCGGCGGGATTCCTGCAGCAGATCGGTGTACATGATGATCGAGCCCAGTGCGGTGTCTTTCAGCACCACGACCAGCTGGGTGACGGCGGCCGGCAGCATGGCGTAGACGGCCTGCGGCACCTCGATCTGAATCAGCGACTGCGTTTCGGTCAGTCCCAAGGCGAGCGAGGCCTCGCGCTGACCGCCCGGCAGGTTGCCAACGCCGGAACGCACTAGCTCGGCGACCACCGAACCGTTGTACAGCACCAGGGCCAGCACCACAGCCCAATAGGACGGGCTGGGCAGGCCCGCGAACGCGAACCATCGCCAGAAGAAAATCATGAGCAGCAGCACGGGGACTGCACGGCAGAACTCGACGATCACGGCGGAGATGCCACGCACCAGCGGGTTCGGCAGCAATCGGCCCACGCCGAATACCAGACCGAACACCACAGCTCCCACCACGGCGAGAACGGTGGCCTTGATGGTCATCCATAGGCCCGGCAAGTAGAAGTCAGTCCATGCTTCACGTTCGACGGCGGGCTTCCACAGTTCCCAGCTCAGCTGGTTCTCGCCGTCAGGCGGATTGTGCAGACGCATAAGCACCAACACCAGCACGGCCACGAATATGAGGGCCGCAATCCAGTTGACGATACGAATAGTGCGGCGGCCCTTGGGACCGGGCGCATCGAAGAGTACGGAATTCGAGGTATCAGCCATATCCGTCACCTCCTTACGGCGAGCTTGTTGGACAGATACGTGGTGAGCATGCCGATGGGGATGATCAGAATCACGTAACCGAGTGCGAAGATCAGGAAGATCTGGACGATCACGTCAGGGCGGAATTCAATCATCTCGCTCATCAGCGAAGACGTCTCGGTGGCCACGGATGCGGCGGCTGCCACGGTGGAGTTCTTGAGCAGTGCGATCAGCGTGTTGCCGAGCGGCGCCACAGAACCGCGGAAGGCCTGCGGCAGAATGATCTCAGTGGCGGACTGCATGAAGCCCAGACCCAGCGCGCGGGCGGCCTCGGCCTGGCCTAGCGGCACGGTATTGATACCGGAGCGCAGCGATTCGCATACGAATGCGGCCGTGTACAGGCTCAGGCCCGTGACTGCCAGCCAGAAGAAGTTCGTGGCGAAGGTGTCGGAGAAGCTGAGCTTCAGCTGCGCGTAGGCACCGAGCACCATGAATACCATGATGATGGTCAGCGGCAGGTTTTTGAACAGTTCCACGTAGGCACCGGCCACGGTTCTCAGGGATGAGATCGGCGAGATGCGCATGACGACAAGGATCACGCCGAGAATCATGGAGAACAGCGCGGACCACAGGGTCAGTTCGATGTTGACCAGGAAGGCGCCAAGTACGTCATACTGGCTGAAGAGTTCCAGGAATCCGTTCATCAGTTCTTCTCCCCCTCGTCTGGAGTGGGCGGGTTGTAGCGCACGTCGGGCGTGTAGTTGGTGCCCTTGGTGTTGTCGCTGATGGCGTTCTCCCACGAGCCGTCTTGGATCATGTCCACGATGGCGTTGTTGATCTTGGTGGCCAGCTGGGTGTTGCCCTTTTTGATGCCCACGCCGTAGTATTCCTGCGTGAATGGCTTGCCGACCACCTTGAGCTTGCCGCGCGAGGCGGAGGCCAGGCCGGCCAGAATGATGTCATCGGTGGTCACGGCGTCCACGATGCCGGAGAACAGTGCGGTGGCGCATTCGGCGTAACCGGGCTGCTCCATAAGCTGGACTTCGGAGGCGAACTTTTCCTTGACGGTGGCGGCGGAAGTCGAACCGGTCACGGAACAGAGCCTTTTACCGTTAAGGTCTTCGGGGCCGTTAATCGAATTATCATCCTTGCGCACCAGCAGATCCTGGCCGGCCACAAAGTATGGACCGGCAAAGGAGACGGCCTTCTTGCGTTCGTCGGTAATCGAGTAGGTGGCGAGAATCATATCCACGTCGCCGTTCTGGATCATGGCCTCACGTTGCTTGGAGGGAGCTTCCTTCCAGATGATTTCATCCTCGAAGTAGCCGAGTTTTTTGGCGATGTACTTGGCCACGTCCACGTCGAAGCCCACGTAGGTGCCGGACTTCTTGAAGCCCAAGCCGGGCTGATCGAATTTGATGCCGATACGAATTTTGCCGGGCTCATCCTGTCCGCAGGCGGCCAGCGACATCGTGCAGGCCACAGCGGCGAGCGCGGCGACCACGCGGCAAGCCCTCCGTTTGAATGTATTGGTGAATGTCATATCGCAAACCCCCGTGTCTCAGTGGGTGAGGATCTTCGAAAGGAAGTCCTTGGCGCGTTCGGTCTGCGGATGCTCGAAGAACTCGTCAGGCGTGTTCTCTTCGAGAATCTGACCATCGGCCATGAATACGATGCGGTCGGCGGCCTTGCGCGCAAAGCCCATCTCGTGGGTCACGCAAATCATCGTCATGCCTTCGTGGGCGAGCTCGACCATCACGTCAAGCACTTCGTTGACCATTTCCGGGTCAAGGGCGGAGGTGGGCTCATCGAAGAGCATGACCTTAGGCCGCATGGCGAGCGCGCGGGCGATAGCCACGCGCTGCTGCTGACCACCGGAAAGCTGGGACGGCATCTTATTGGCCTGTGAATCGACACCCACGCGGGCAAGCAAATCCATGGCCAGCTGCTCGGCTTCCTTCTTGTCCATGTGACGCACCTTGATGGGCGCGAGCGTCACATTCTCAAGAATGGTCTTGTTGGCGAACAGGTTGAAGGACTGGAACACCATGCCGACTTCGGCGCGGAGATTCGCGAGCTCCTTGCCTTCCTGCGGCAGAGGCTTGCCGTCGATGCGAACATCGCCGGAATCAATGGTTTCAAGCCTGTTGATGGTGCGGCACATCGTGGATTTGCCGGAGCCTGACGGGCCGACGACCACCAGCACCTCACCCTTGGTGACGGTCATGTTGATGTCCTTCAGGACGTGTAAATCGCCGAAATGCTTCTCGACGTGGGTCAGCTCGACCAGAGGGCGGTTCGGATCCTCATTACCGGGCACCAGAGGAGCCAGAGGAGCTTCGCCTTGGGATTCTTCTCGCGTCGTGCGCGAACGTACTGCTGTTTCGTTGTTCGTTTCAGACATGAAGAGGAGAATAGCATACAAGGGTTTCCAATGTATACACAATAATGGATGCTCAACCGCGAGGTCTACCCAATGCGGAGACGAACTGGACGCCGGGGATATCGGCGAAAATGGAGCCATCGACCACCAGTTTGGACGGACGAACGCCAGAGCCCAAATACAGTTTCGGAATCGACAGAATGTGCTGGTCCACCAGCAACGGCCAGTCGCTGGGCAAACCTATCGGCGACATGCCGCCGGATTCCATGCCGGTGGCCTCCACGGCAGCGTCGATCGGCGCGAAACTGACTTTGGAGACCTCCAGCGTGTGCTTGACCACGCCGTTCAGATCGGCGAGGGTATCGGCCGTGACGAATGCGGCGGCGAAGTCCGGCGGCGCCTTGCGGTTTTTATGCGTGTACACGACCACCACATTGCCGGTGATCTCGAACGGAATGCCGTATTTCGGGCACCACAGGTCGGTGTCCGATTCCTCGTCCGCGTTGATGGTCACGCCCAGAATCTTGCTTTCCGGCACGCCTGCCGCCACCAGCCCATTGAGCTTGTCGAACACCGGCTTGGCCAGCAGATCCCCATCATGCCAATCCAAAATCTCCAACGTCATATATGCCTCCCCTTTTTTCGGACATAGTGACCCTCAGAATAACGAAAGCGCCAGCGGCACATGCCACTGGCGCTATTCGTATTACCTATGAAGCGCTATCAGTCTGCGAAAATGAATCTACGCGTGCGAAAAACCGCCGTCCGAAGCCGAAGGCGCACTGAGATGCGTCGAGTGCTGAGGAAAGGCGGTATACGCTCCGTAGATTAGTTTTCGTCCGCGTCCGGGTCGTAGTCGACGCCGGTCTCGGCGCGCTGCTCGTCGGAGATCGGGGCCGGAGCACCGGTCAGCGGGTCGCGGCCGCCGCCGGCCTTCGGGAAGGCGATGACGTCGCGGATGGAGTCGGCACCGGCCAGGATGGACACGGTACGATCCCAGCCGAGGGCCAGACCCGCGTGAGGCGGAGCGCCATACTTGAAAGCCTCAAGCAGGAAGCCGAACTTCTCATCGGCCTCTTCCTTGGTAATGCCGAGAACGTCAAGCACACGAGCCTGGATGTCGTCGCGGTGGATGCGCACGGAACCGCCGCCCATCTCCTCACCGTTACAGACGATGTCGTAGGAATCGGACATGGCGTGCTCGGGATCCTTGTCGAACTTGTCGATCCAATCCTTGCTCGGCATGGTGAACGGGTGGTGCATGGAGGTCCACTTGGAGTGGCCGACAGCCACATCGTCGTCGTCCGGATCATCGGTGGGCTTGAACAGCGGGAAGTCCACAACCCAAGTGAAGGCGAACTTCTTCGGATCAAGCAGGCCCTCACGGGAGGCGAGTTCCACACGCACGGCACCGAGCAGCAGCTGGGAGGATTCGCGGGAACCGGCGGCGAAGAACACGGCATCGCCTTCCTCGGCACCGACAGCCTCGCGCAGACCGTTGCGCTCTTCATCGGACAGGTTCTTGGCGACGGGGCCCTTCAGCTCGCCGTTCTCGCCAAAGACCACGTAAGCAAGGCCCTTGGCACCGCGCTGACGGGCCCAATCCTGCCATGCGTCGAACTGACGACGCGGCGTGGCGGCACCGCCCTTGAACACCACGGCACCCACATACGGGGCCTGGAACACGCGGAACGGCGTGTTCTTGAAGTATTCGGTCAGCTCC
>OBZC01001051.1_pt1 | contig 21953 bp, 27 predicted proteins | sample 1538231 | NCBI WGS metagenome assembly OBZC01 (sample SAMEA2580225, study PRJEB22360) | human gut metagenome | biome: human gut; feature: human-associated habitat; material: faeces | place: Denmark | collected 2008/2010 | reverse complement strand
TTGTTTTTTCAAAGACAATTTCTTCTACAGGCTCTATTCGGTCTTCATGGTAGATGGCTTTTTTATTGATCTTGAAGTCCCAGAAATAAATCAAGTAATCTCCAATAAAGACATGCATCTTCTTACCGTGAGGCTCATATTCCGTATAGAATTTGGCTAATTTATAAGGAATATACCAATAGAGCAAGAGAGAAATTGAGTGAGTGATTTTTGCGAGTGGCACAAAGATAAATCCTCCAAAGAGTAACATGGCCACAAAGACGATGATAAAAACAATGAAAAAGGACAACTGCATCGGTGTTGCAAAGTACCATAGTCGAGTGCCCTTTTTTGTCTTAATTTCTTGGATCCAATAAGGAGCATTTAGGCCCTTACTGTAGTCATAAAGTCTTTCTTCATTCATACTTAGAGTCCTGATTCAATACCAAAGAGTCGAAGGAACCAGCCGACTGCTTTTAGGATATCTTGTCCTTTGGCAATCGAAACAATAACAGCATAGAAACCAACGACTGAAAAGAGTTGAAGCCAAGAGCTATTCCGCCAAGCCTTGATCGCTAAAAGTACGGCAATGGCTGTTAGAATCCAAATTCCATCGCCCTGGAGGAAGGTTCGTAGATTGTTTGTATTCATAGAGTTCTCCTATTCTTTATCATTTGCATAGTTTAGTGGAATGGTATGTTCTAATTTTGTGACATAGTAGGTCTTTTCTTTTTCTGAGAGAGTAAAGGTGAAGTTTTCTGAGTGAGTGGTGCCTCCAACTTCAAAAGTAGCTTGGACATAAGCGATTAGATCATCACCGTCCTGTTTAAGATAGGTGTAGTCGATCGTTTTGAAAGTGCTATTTGCGATGATATTCACATTTTTAGCAATCAGATTAAGATTATCTTGGCTTGTGGTGTAGTTGGTAAAGAAGACCTTGAGGAATTTCTCTACTTTTTTTCGCTCGCTGTCTGAAAAATGATCATTGGCAGTGAGTTGGAGCTTATCATCTTCGCTAAAGTGTCCAGCTTGTGAGGATTCAATGGCAGAAAACCAAGGAAGGCCAGAAACATAATATTTCCCATCTTTTTCATCAAATGGAATATTGAAACCAGTCACAATTTCTTTTTCTTCTGTGTTGTTATCCCGATGGATGCTTTCCTTGTATTTAACCTTATAGGTCGCAACTTTCCCTTCTACAGTCACTAACTGAGAATAGAGAAGTGTGCTAGGATTTCGAACTTGCCCTTGAGATTTTACATCAGGGATGAAGTTGTAAAATTTATTTAAGTAGTCCACTTGAGCTTTTTGTTTATCGCCTTCTTGCGGAAGGGTGAAATAAGCATATACGTAATCATTCAAGTAATACTGGAGTTTATAGTCATATTTTCTACTCGACTCCATAGGTTTTGTCTGTTGCTTTTGAGTGGCCTCTACTTGGGCTTGTAGTGTACTTACTTTATTTGAGAGTGTGATAGCACGGATAGATCCCAAGAAACCAACAAAAAGGAGGAAAGAAATTCCTCCTATGACTGCGATATTGATGGTCTTTTTATTGGTGACTTTTAGCTTTGGTGGGCCTCCTTTTTTCTCTACCTTTTTGAAGTGTGAGAGATATTCTTTTGCTTGAAGCAAGTAGCGTTTAGCTTTATCCATAGATCCTCCTTTAGAGACCAGCAAGCTCAATGAGCTTAGATCCTTTTGCATAGAGGCGCTTATTGGCTTTTTCGATCTCGCCATTAATGTAATAGTAGCCTCGCAACTCAGTTTGAAGTTGTTCGACTAGTTCTTGACGAAGATCTTTGACTTCTTCCTTTTTCAGAAGAGAGTTTAGCTCGCCAGCCTTGGTCCACGCCTCTCTGTAATCTTTCTTTTTCAGCAATTCTCCCAGTTCATTGGTAACTTGAGAGACTTTCTTTTCAAAAATAGTTTTAGTAGCCATTTCAATTTCCTTTCTAAATTTTTCTTGATTGTCTTTGATGGTCTTTTGGATATAAGTAATGAGTGACGGGCGCATTTTTTTATTCACGCTCAATACTTGACCATCTAACGTGAAACAGGCATGTTCATAGGTATAAAATCCTCTACTATCTGGAAGTTCTTCTGTACACCTGCCAGCACATTCATAGTAGAAGTCCTTACCTTTTCTTAAAATGATATACATATACCAGAATTCATGTTCTGGAAGAAGCAGAAAGTCTGCTTGATAAATCTTCTTCAGCATCTCAAGAAGCCTCAAGCAGATCATCGTAGCCTAGAGCTTGGTAGATAAAATCTGAATCAAACCAGAGCCAGTCATTGATTTGTCCTTCTGTTGGCGTATCACCAGAGAAGATATCTTCACAAATGACGGTTAGGGTATCTACTCCACCACGTTCACGGACAGTGTTCAAGGTGGTTAGTCCACCAGACCAAGCTTTAAAGTTGTCTAGTGAATTGATTTGAACTTTGTATTCCATATAGTTTTTCCTTTCTAGTGTTCATAGTGTTTATTGGCTTTGAGAAGTCGTAACATGGCTTTTCCTCGATCAGTGATCTCTCCGCTATTCTGAATCATTTTCATGTATTCTGTTTGGAGGATCTTGTCTGCTTCAGTAACTAGTGCAAGGGAGTTAGCAACTTGATAGGACAGCCAGCGAATCGTTCGCTCAATACTGTAAGGCTGTGGGTTGGTTGAGAGTTTTAAGGGTTCGACTCCTCCAAAGAGCTGTTGCCATTTTTCATCAGGTTTATAAGCTCCAAAACGGGTGAGGCCATCATAGACTTGGATTTCTTTATTGACGATACCTCTTGCAATTTCTCCGAGGTCTACACCGTTGATATATTCCTCCACAACACCTTGTGCTTTCTGATCTGAGAACCGCAATTCATAGCGATTCCAGATACCAAAAATCTCCAAGGATTCGTCCAAGGAGATGTTTTCCATTCTAGCTATTTCATAGCGCTTTTCATAAAAGTTGAAGTAGAGTTGACTTTGACGACTTCCAAAGTAAATGGATAAGCCGTGATTCGCTTCCATGTCTTCATTATCTGTGAAAGATCCACCACCCGTAATATTCCATTTCTTGATCGTGTCTAGGACAATCTCTTTGGAATAGAGTTTATCAATCAGTTTGGGGATTTGAATTTGTTCATCCTCGTGACCGTAACCCTTATAGAGTTCATCTAGAGCAATATCTAAACGCTTCACCCGAACATCTTCATAGGAATAAAGGATATTTTGAAGAAAGATCTGCCAAGTGATTCCCTTGCCTTCTAGAAGTAATTCCAACTCACGGCATCCTTGACCGGATAGTTGAAGACAAGTTTGGTAGTCATTGGTCACAGACTTATCAAAGAAATCAAAAATCCAGATATTTCCTCGTTGCCATAAGTGAGTATAATTCATGAGACGAGTTTCTTGGTCTGTAAATTCACTTAGGTGACAGTGAAGAAAGTTTTCACAGAAAGCATCTAGATCCTTTAATCTAGGAAAGGATAAACGTAGATAGTCTATCTGAGCCCGAAGACTGTTTTTATCGCAATCTTGATAATAACCGAGCCTTTCTTTTAGTTCTCTAAACTTATCAATCGTCAGTCCTCTTTCGCCTGTTTCATAAGAACGGTAGGTTCTAGTCGGAAGATCAACAGCTTGTGCAAATGCTTTTTGACTCAGTCCTGTTTGTTTTCTGAAATTCTTAATCTGAAAAGGACTAATTTTGTCCATTCATCGCAACACCTCTTTCTAACAAAGTGACACACTTTTTTGATGAAAGTGACACACTTTGTAAAATCTGAAAACCCAACTCCCATAAGGAATGAGGAGGGGTGGACTTGGCGTTTTTGCCAAATGTAACCCCCCTATTAGAAAACGGGGGTTCGTTGTCATCATGAGCCAGGAACGGCGGGCTTCGGTCTTCGCCTGACCTGCGGTCAGGCTTGCCCTTGCCCTTGCCCTTGCCCTTGTCCTAGCCCATGATGACTGACAATCGCTTCAATAGCTTTTGGATAAGACTTGCGTCCCTCTTCTTCAAATCGAGTGATTGTTTCAAGAAGTAACTTTTCTTGGAAAGGTTCAATGAGAATAGCAGAATCAGTTCGTTCAAATGAAATCCCGTGCTCCTCCATATAAGGGATGATTTTTCGAAGAGTTTGCATCTTTAAATCATACTCATCCGCAAATTCCTTGAGTGGTCGCTTGTTTGGTTCGTTTTCTATAACCTCCTTTTCCTCTATAGGATTAATTATTTCAACAGGTGCTTTGTATTCTTCAAATACTGAGAACTCTTCTCCTTCAAATTCCATAATAGGAATTTTAGCGTATTCATCATAGAATGAAAATCCTTGATCGAGTGGAATATAAGGCGAATAAAACTCACCAGCTAGATTCCCGCTTGACGCAATATAACCACGACCGACTACTTTCACTCCATTAATTTCGTCCAGTTTTTTAAACTCTTTGGTTTTATTGGCATCTCCAAACATCATGTCATATCCTGTTGATTCCAAATGACCTACAGAAAGACGCATCATGAAGTTGTCCCGAAGAGAAGTCTTGATATATTCCCCATCGGGCCGTTGCATGGCAAAGATCACATATACTCCAGCTTGACGACCCTCTAGAACGATTTGAGTTAGGTATTCCATGAGCTCCGATTGTTGGCTATAGTCACGGTCAATCTTGGCCATGAGAGCAGCCCATTCATCAACTAGAATGAACTTAGGTTTTAGATTGTAATGGGTGTAATAAGTACCTGGTCTATAGTCTGGAAAAGACGTTAAGACCTCGTAGCGCTTCTTCATAAACTCTACATTTTCTCTAAAGCAATTAATGATATCCTCTTTACTAGAATAGACTCGACCGTGAAAGACTGGAAGTTTCTTTAAAGAAGCTAAATCTGAGTTTTTTGGATCGCAAATATCTATATAGCCAACTTTTAACAAGGCATAGATAATAGACATGAGAGTAACAGTTTTTCCTCCGCCAGTTCCCCCGCCAACTAGTAGGTGAGAGTCTTTGACGTAGTCCCAGTAGACATCTTTCATAAGGCGGATCTTTGAACCTTTCACTTCAACTTGATCAATTGAAATGCGACTATCAATCCGATTGATAGCAATTTTGTATTTAACAAAACAATTATCAAAACTCTTATCACGAAAGTCCCCATTGAACATGACTTCAAGAGTAGAGCCAAGATTTAAAAATCGATCTTGAAACTTGTTCCCTTCTAATATAAAACTGACTTGAATCTCGTAACGACTTTGTTTGAGGTAAACTTTTGGAAGATTAATTTTCTCAACTATTCCTTTATCTCGTTTAACCTTTTTAACGAGATAGAGGTTATTTTCTAGCAAAAAGCGAGAAAGAATTCGAAGGCTATTTAGTTTTTGAAAAAAGAGCAATTTTCTGTAGCAAACACGATTGATAAACCAAGCGATAAGCAGAGAAGAGAGAAGCCCAGCTCCTAGAAAATATCCTTGAGGTAAGGGATGAACTTTTAATTCTTCTAAATGTAAGTAGCTATAGTAACTAATAGCCAATAAAAAAGGAAACCACCAGATAAACCATGTGATTCCCTTTAGTTTACGATGAAAAACACGAACTCTTTTTCCCCGATAGGTAAAGAGTTTCATTCTGCATCACCTCCTAGTTTTCTTTCTTATTTTCTACCGGTTTGTTTTCTTTAGTTGGTGCACCTCCAGCTTTTTTCTTGATTTTAGAAGCAAATAGCTTATAGATATCATTGCGATTGACATGGGTATGCGTGATAACAATATCTTCTAGTTCAACTTCTTCTCGGTATTTAATTCCTAAGTCTTCAATTTCAGACTCAGACATATCTGCGATGGTGAAAAAGAGGGTTTCATGCTGGACAGAAGAGTGAATCCCTACGACAATTCCACGGATCTCACCTGTATTGACTTGGACAAATGATCCGTCAGGATTTCGTTGTGAGCGATCCACTTCAAAGATGATATCAGGACCTTCAATGCCTCGGAAAGTCAGTTTTCCAAGGACTGCTGGGACATCTAGTCCATCTGTAATGACACGATAAGTCTTGTCAGCAATTTGTAGTTTTTCTCCGTAGTTTAATCCAATTTTAGCCATGTGATTTTCTCCTTTTATTTCTTATTTTTTAATTACCAATTTTTCCGCAAAGACATTGAGATAAGGTGCAACAGTAATGCCATTTAAAGCAGTGTCTGGGAAAAAGATTGGGTTAACCGTTTCTACTAGAGCATCTTCAGGAAAGACTGTGGTAGAAGCAGGTGTGATAACATGGAATGAACCATGAGTTTCGCTGTTTAGAATGTGACGTTGGTATTTGCCTTCTTTTCCAAAAATAAATTTAGGAGCATTTCCTAAACGTTCGTAGTAAGCAGGGCCAATAAATTCTGGTTTCATTTTAAGTGTTTCTGAGATCATAAGATTTTCCTTTCTGAGTGTAAAATAAAAAGAGTTAAGCTAGTTGCTTTACTCTTGAGTAATAGTGGGTAAATAGTTTGCGTTTAAACATACGACTATAAAGATCAATATCCCCATGAGCATAGCCATTTCTACGAGCATCTTGAGCTAGATGATCTAGATCAACTTGAGCTTGAGCATAGAGTTTAGCCTGCAGTTTATCTGATTCACTAAACATACCATAGGTAAATTCATAGTTATCATAGAGTCGTTTACATTGTAATGCGAAAAAAGTTTGTCATATCATTCTCCTTTATTATAATAAGTAAAAAAGCTACTAAGTGAAAAAAGGAAAGAACTTAGTAGCTTGAGAGTAGGTCTATCTAGTTAGATAGACAGCAGTAAAGAAAAGTTATTTGGTTGGAAAGATCCCTCTTTCCACGGTGGCAACGTTTAGCAAGGTGCTTTGCGTCAATTACCATCGCTTTCCCAGCCAATCTCATTGGGGAGTCATCATCATACCCAAGGGATTCTCTTACGCCCTTTGGCGAAGCCAGTTCACTTTACTATTCGGAAAAGTGCGAAAGTCCGAAATGCGTGGAAGCCCACAAGAATGGAATCCTGTTTTCTATCTTCACTTCAACCATAAAACGGACTTGACTTTTCTTATCAAAACATTTATAATAAAGGTACGAAGTTTATGTGTTGTTCTGATGATCAGTCCTCTGGTTGTCAGACGCACTTTTTATTTAATTGTCAATGATCATAATGCCGGTAGCTAGGTATTATTATTTTTAAATCCGATATAACTATCAGCTATATTTATATTATATAACCATTAGTTATATTTGTCAAGGGATTATTTTAAAAAGTTAAAAATATTTTTAGAGGTCAAAAATGGAATTTTCGGAACGCTTAAAAACCCTTCGGAAAGAAGCTGGATTCACTCAAGTTGATGTAGCTGAAAAACTAGGAATTTCGCAACCAGCATATGCATCATGGGAACGTGGAGCTAAAAAACCAACTCAAGATAATTTAGTCAAGATTGCTCAAATTTTGAATGTTTCAGTCGATTATTTAGTAGGTAACTCACAAGAAACATCAGATGAATTGGATAATATTGAGTTACTTTTCCGTATGAACTCAAAAGGTTTAACTGAGGAAGAGAAGAGAATTTTTAAGAAAGAGTTGATTGAGTTTATGGAAGAACGTAAGAAACTTTTTGATGAAAAATAAAATGTCTTTACTTTTTAGAAAATTTTAAGAATAGATAAGTAGATCTATGCATACGGAGTAGAGAAATGAAATTTTTAAAAGAACTTAGAAAATAAAAAGGACTAACCAGAAGTTAACTCGCCAAACAATTCGGTGTATCAGAACGTACAGTAGTCTGTTGGAAAAATAGGGAGACGGATATGTATTTGAGTACAGAGGTGACGTTAGTAAAGTTCTATGATATTAACTAATATCAATTTTGAAAAGTATTTTATTGAATAACTAAAGGGAAAAAATAATGGACTTTGGAAGTGGGATTTTGTATGTATTTATTGCATTACTAACTTTTTTAGTTGATAGTGCAATAGGATCATTGACTGATGCAGTTGAAAGCAAAGAGAATTTTAAAAAAAGAATAAGAAAGTATAGTATAGCTAGCCTTATTTTCGTTTGCTTATACTTTATTATTTATTATTTGATGACAAAAACGAGCAAATTCAACTTTACTAGTGAAGATGGAATTGCTTTACTAATAGTTTTTGTTATATCAATCTTGTATTTCTATTTAAATGCAACTGTTTCAACTTTTACAAAAAAGACTTTGGAAAAAAGACATGTAGCAAAAATAAAGGCCAAAGAGGAAGCAAAGGTTAAGGCAGAAGCAAAATCGAAAAAACTAGCTGAGTCTGCAACTATAGAAAGTAATGATAAAATCAAATCCGAAGCAAAAGCTCTTATTACTAAACCTAAACCAAAAGAAACGGATAGAAGGGAGCTACTATGGGTTTACATGATCATTTTCAATGTTTTAATGATCTTTATCATCTTTCTATTGAGTTCAATTCTACTAAGAGGAAAAAATTACATAAACGAAGATACAAGAGCGACTTTAACAATGGAAAGCAAAGAATATGAAATAGTGATTCCAAAAGATACGCTCTTCACTGTTGAATATTCTGCTCAAAATCGCAAAACTAATAATCCTATTGATGAAATTTTTAACTTTCAGGTAAGTGGCTCAGAGTATAAAATGGAAAAAGGTACATCTATTACGTTATTGAAAGATACTTTTTTACAAGCTGGACAGGAACTTTCGATAAAATTAGTGAATGATAAAGAAGTATCTGACGTTAATTTTTATACAAACGATAAATCTGCGATAAAATTGATAAGGAAAACAACTGTAAAATTATCCGAAGACTCAGTAGTATTACTTCAACAACAGGATTCCTACATTGTTGTTGCTTTAGTATCTTTATATACTCAAATTCTAATGCTGATTGTTTACTATCCTATTAAACATCAATATAATTTATAAAAGTAAATTTCCAGTGGACTCTCGTCCACCTTTTTTATATAATTAACTCAACCATATTGGTTTAGTTTTGCAGTTTATACTTAAAGGAGGTACCATTCTTTGGATGAATTGTATACAAGAATAAGTAAGTCTACAAAAAATTTGTTATACCAGTACATGAAGGATAACGACATTTCATTACTAAATTATAATTTCAATTACTTCTTTCAACATTGTATTCAAGAATATCAGATTCAAGTAATTAGTCATCACTTCTCAAATCACAAGATTGAAGGATTAACTATTATTGATGAATTAGGTATTAGTTTTTCTTACGAAAAAGATAATCCAATTGTAAAGCAAAATTTTACTCTGTGTCATGAATTGGGACATTTTATACTTAAGCATGAAGGTAATTATTTTGCAGAATCTATTGATGATCAGGAGAGCATACTAGAGCGAGAAGCGAATATTTTCTCTGCTATAGTATTAATGCCTGACATTGTTTTGTTGTCAAAGATTTATTATAGTTGCGACACCTTTCAACACATTCAAAATAGTCTGGAGGTTTCAAAACAGGCATTGTTCTTTCGACTTTTAGATCTTCTTAGAGAATATTATCCTGAAAAAGAAAATTCCATTAAACAAGCTATCGATGCTTATATTGATGGACAAAATGCCACACTACTCCTTTTGTTTCACGGTGTCAAAGGTCAGATTATAAAGGAATTCAACAACTATCAGACTTCTCTAATCAATAAGATTGAGCAATCAGTAATCAAAAAAGGCTTCGTGACTAGTCAAGAATATCCAGAACTTCTAGATCAAGAGAATTGGAAAACAATAAAGACTCACTGTAATAATTTAAGAGTATGGCTCATTTATGACAAAGGAAAATCTATAGCTTATGCTTGGGATAAAAATAAGCTAACGGACAAAGAGGCAAAACAAAAAGCTGAATTGAAGTTACTATTAATGTGAGGAAAACGATGTATCAACCAGAAAAACTAAAAGCTCGTAGGAAAGAGCTAAAAATGACTCAAAAAGATATTGCAGATCGATTAGGTATTAGTTATCAAGCTTATTCCGCATGGGAACGTGGAGTAAAAAAACCATCTAAAGAAAAAGTGCGACAACTGGAGGAGATTCTAAATGTCTCAAAAGGTTATTTTACAGAGATCGAAATTGTCCGGCTATATAATACTCTATCAGATGAGGGGAAGGATCAAGCACTTAATTATGTCAGAAACCTAGTTCAAAAAGAACAATGTAAGAATGTTGTTTCGATGTCAGAAAAAATATACGAATACCATGTTTACGAAAAAATGTCTGCTGGTATCGGTTCATCGGTTTATAATGATCAGAACTATGATACTGTTTATTTTGATAAAGAACTAGCTCATGATTTTGCCTCATGGGTTTCTGGAGACTCGATGGAACCCAATTATAAAAATGGATCCGTTGCTCTCATTCGTGAGACAGGATTTGATTACGATGGTGCGGTTTATGCTGTTGCCTGTAATAGTAAAACATACATTAAACGAGTTTATCGTGAAAAGCACGGCTTACGTTTAGTTTCCATCAATCCAAAATATAAAGATATTTTTCTTTCATATGATGAAGATCCAAGAATTGTGGGGATCGTAGTTAGAAATTTCATTCCGATCAAATTAAATAATTAAGGATATAAAAATGATTATAGATTTTAATAAAACAAATAATTTAGCAACTCTAGTAAAAAAACAACTAGCACGAGGAAGATATGTTATTGATGGAGTTCAATGTAAGTTAAATATTTTGGTATTGGGAGAAATTAATGAAATCATACTAGATGATTACTTCGATATAAAGAAGATAAAAAATTATTCAACGGTACCTAATGAAGCATCATGTAATTTCTTCGATAAGTTTTTGCAGAATAAAATTTATGAATATGGTAACGATTTATCGTTAATTAGGATACTTTCAGAGTATAAGGAAAATAATGTGAAACCTGGACATAAACTAAAGTGTAAGAGATTGTTTAAGCTGTTCAGTAAGGATGAGGTACTTCTAAATAAAAAAAATCGTGATGAATATGGTGTAGTATGGATTGATTATGTATCTCAACTAAGAACTAGTGGAAATATAATTTATGATGAAAATAATATAAATGGTTTATGGGCGATGACTCCTAAAGCATTGAGTGATATTGATGATAAGAGCATTGAAAATTTTGGGGATAATATTTTTATATTAGAGCCTATGTCTAACTGTAGCTACTTAGAGACAGATATGGAAATAATAGGAGATAGATTTAAAGTACTTAGAACTATAAATATTTCTCCGAATAGAACAATTCGAAATTTACAATTTTGGTTGATTAAAAAATTAAATGCAAAGAAATAAGCGGACGAAAAATAGAAAAAAGAATTCGCTTTTTCAAAATGATAATGTTATAATTTTCATTAGTAAAAAACTTGGAGGGAAATTATGCGTGGAGGAGCTAGAAAAAATGCTGGAAGAAATAAGATTAATCCAAACAAAAAAAAGATTTCGAAGTCAGTCAAGCTCAGTCCAGAATTGTGTCATAAAATTGATTCCTTAGTCATTCAAGATTGTGAAAGTTTTTCATCAAAATGTCAGTCTTTGATTGAGAAGGCTATTGCGATTATAGAGGTTGAAAATTTACAAGAAAGTCATAAAATGAAATTTATAGATTTATTTGCGGGTGTAGGAGGAATTAGACAAGGTTTTGAAGATCAAAATACCACTTGTGTTTTTTCTTCTGAGTGGGACCGCTTTTCTTCAAAAACCTACGAGGCAAATTTTGGTGAAAAACCATACGGAGATATTACGCAAATAAAGGAAGAAGATATTCCTGAACATGATGTTTTATTAGCAGGTTTTCCATGTCAGCCATTTTCAAATATTGGAAAAAGAGAAGGGTTTGCACATGAAACCCAAGGAACATTATTTTTTGATGTACTTAGAATATTGAAATACCATATGCCAAAGATGTTCCTTCTTGAAAACGTTCCTGGTCTTCTTACCATTCAGAAAGGGGAAACTTTTAAGGTTATTTTAGAAAGTCTAGAGTCATTAGGTTACTCCGTATTTTATGATGTTCTGGATGCACAGAATTTTGGATTACCTCAAGTTAGGAAACGTGTGGTCATTGTTGGATTTCATCCAGATCTTAATATTGATACCTTTGCTTTTCCTATTGGCAATACGGAAACAAGAGTTGGTGTAAGTGAAATTCTTGAAGATAATCCTTTAGGGTATAGTATTTCTAAACATCTACAGGAATCATATCTGTTTAAAAAAGATGATGGTAAACCTCAAGTTGTGGATAAGGAATCTAATATACAAGTTAAAACATTAGTTGCTTCGTACCATAAAATTCAAAGGTTAACGGGAACATTTGTAAAGGGTGGGGAAACTGGCTTGCGGTTATTCTCTGAACTTGAATGTAAACGACTTATGGGCTTTCCCGATGACTTTAAAATTCCTGTAAGTAGAACTCAGATGTATAGACAAATGGGAAATTCTGTTGCAGTCCCAATGATGAAGGCTGTTGCTGATGCAATGAAAGAAGAACTATATTCAAAACTTAAAAAGGAGTGTTTGGAATATGCCTAATAAAGTTAACAAAGGTGAATGGGCTGAGTTATATGTTTTTTTAAAAGCCTTGTCTGAAGGAAAAATTTATGCAGCTGATGCCGACCTAAACAAAATACCAGACTTGTTCTATATGATATTAAGCGCTATAAAGATAGAGAATAATGTTCAAAAAGAGTATAGTCGAGATGAGGAATCTGGCAATATTGTCTTAATGGAAGATAATCATGAAGTTTTAGCGGTATCTATATCAGAATTCACCAAGTATGCTGAACATGTGATAGATAGTATTCAAAAAGGAAAAGGAACCTTTGAAATACCCTTAGTAGAACCGTTCCTGAAGAAGATTAATATTACAAAAATTAAGCAAAGTAGTGATAGTAAGAAAGATATTGTTTTTAAAATTCATGATGATTTCACAGGTGCCGAGCCAACAATTGGTTTTTCAGTAAAATCGTATGTCGGAAGTAAGCCAACACTATTAAATGCAAGTGGAGCCACAAAAGTTACTTTTGATATTGAAGGAAAAATATCACAGGAGTTTATCAAGGAGATAAATTCAATTGATTCTCGAGATAAAATAAAAGATAGAATTCAGAAGTTAGATGAAAATGGGAATTCATTGATTTTTAGAAAAGCAACTAATTCTATTTTTGAGAGAAATCTACAAATGATTGATTACCGCTTACCTGAGATTCTAGGTAAACTTTTTATGTTCTCCTATTTTGTAAAAGGTAAATCTATTCCTAAAGTTGTTGAGTATTTTTGCGAAAAGGAAGTAGAGGATATCAAGTTAATTGAATATAAAATAAAAGATTTACTAGTAGCAGTTGCTCTTGGAATGGAGCCAAATAGCCCTTGGGATGGAATGGAAGATGCTAACGGAGGTTATATCGTTGTTAAGGATAATGGAGAAATTCTTTGTTACCATATCTATGATAGAAATAAATTAAGAGAGTATCTATATCGAAACACTAAATTTGACAGTCCTTCAAGTTCTCGAACAGGTGCTGGACTCATAGTCGACAATGATGGAGCTTTACAATTTGGACTGACAATACAAATTAGATTCTAAATTGATATTTTAGTTAAGAAATAGCATAAGGTGCCTATATGAAAATAGGTGCCTTTTTAGTTATAAAAATAAAATATTCTGTTTTTAAATTATGGAATGTTTAATCAAATTTCTTCGAATGATCTCTTGATTCAACTATTTGGTTAGAAATATAAATTATTCAGTTAAAAATATCAAAAATTAAGTTTGATGAAAACCTATTATGCACAAAAAAACACCTATTCGGTAAAATAGGTGTGAATGATGTTATTTATATCCATATTGTTTTAGAGCCTTTTTATACGCTTCGCTACCTTTAAGATAGTAGTCATGCTTAACTCCACTAATATCAACAGAAAAGACCCCATCTTTAAATGAATATTCTTCTGTTCGACTTGCAATATTTTGTCCAGTTAATTCGATCGTATTCTTTTGTTTGTTAATGGTAAAGCTATCGGCTTCTCCATGCTTGATGGAAGCATTTTCTCCTTTAACAGTAAATGCTAACTCGTTTCTTTCACTTGATATCCAGTAATACTCACCATCTAAAGATTGGTAGTTATTTTTAGAGCAAGCAATTAACGTAATTATTGATAATGAAAGTAGTAGTATGCATGTTAATTTTCTCATAATCTTTGCCCCCTTCTGCAATTTTAATTATACCCAAATAATATTACAAGAGTATGTCAGTGTCTGTTATAACGGAAAACTGAAAATAAAACAATCCGCTTCCCCCTACTACTGATTGAAGAAATTGAGAAAGCAATACAAAACAAGGATGTAACTTTTTCAAGCTTTGTCATTCAAGCATGCGAGTATGCGCTGAGAGATATGGATGAGTAGAATATAAAAAAGAAAAATACTATAATAGGTTTATGACAAAGAACCATCACCTTATGTAAGCAATATTAAGGTGCTTGGTTTTAGTAACATGTAGTAAGGGAATGTTGTATCATGAGCATAATTGATGGATATATGACTGCAGAGCTATCTAATAAAATAAAATCAATAGAAGTTGATTTTATTGAGACATTTTCAAATGGATTTCAATCAGACAATCAGTATCTATATCAAGAAGATTTTGGAGAACGTCTTTCTTTGCTATTATCAAGTATTCATTATCATGTTAATCTGCTTTTGCGTGAAATGAACTCTAGAATGAAGCAGAAAAATTTTTACTATTTGGCGGATTCAAGTAGGAAATTGCTGGCTTGTATCAACATTGTGGATAGGTTATCAAAGATTTCGGAATTAAAGAATATTGGTTTTACAGTTGATAAAGAATATGGTGAAATATTTCAAAAATGTAATCAATTCCTTATGGAGTATAATGGAAGTTCTATTCCTACAGATATGGAGCAAAATGAAATTAAATACGAACTACCTATATTTTTTATTGGAGATACTATTAATAAAAAAAGTGGGGGAGTTGAATCTGGTTTTAAATTGTTCCCTATTGGTGAAGGGTCGTATGCTCAGGTTTTTAAATACTTTGATGATTTCTATGATAAATATTTTGTTGTGAAAAGAGCTAGGACTAATTTAGATGCTAAAGAGTTGGAGAGATTTTATAAAGAGTATGAAGTTATGAAATCCATAAATTCTCCTTATGTATTAGAAGTTTATCGTTTAGATAAAAATAAAAATGAATACTTCATGGAGTTCGCAGATTTTTCATTATATGATTATATTTTGAAGAATAATCAGAAGCTCAATTTTACGATACGTAGAAAGCTCTGTTTACAAATAATTAGGGCTTTTGAAGTGTTTGACAGAATTGGGGTTTTGCATAGAGATATTAGTCCAAAAAATGTTTTACTCAAAAAATATCAAGATGAGGTTGTCGTAAAAATTGCTGACTTTGGATTAGTTAAAACAGTTGATAGCCAGCTGACATCATTAGAAACAGAAGTTCGTGGATATTTTAATGATGTATCTAGTTTAAGTACAGAAGGGTTTAAAAATTACAACAAGCAATACGAATATTACGCACTCTCGAAATTAATTTACTTTGTTTTAACTGGAAGATATAAAAATATGAATAAATTTGATTTTCCAAAACTAAAAGAGTTTATGGAAAAAGGCTTGAATTCTAATCATAATTTGAGGTACAAAGCAATAGCGGAGCTGAGGGATGCATTTTTAGAAATACAAGAAGAATGGAAATTTTAGAATTTTGAGGTAAGTGGAATGGATTATACAGGAATGATAGAGAATATTGCTAGTTTGCATAATATTCCGAATATGGATAAAGAGTATGTCTTATACTATGATGAAACCAATAATGCTAGAGTTTTTAAGTTGACAGAAGAAGGCTTTAATTTTGACGAACATGCATATTTTATTTTGGGTGGTCTAGCTTTTGAAAAAGGAAAAATCTTACAGCAAAGCATTACAGATGAACTGGTTGATAATTTAAAATTGCAGTCCAATATGAGAGAGATAAAATTTAAGCATATTCAGCAAAAGTCTAAAAATTTCATAGAATTACTTTCTAAACCGAAGTTTAGAATCTTTGTTGAGTGGTTGGAAAAAAAATAACTGTTGGATACATTACACATATTTAGATAATTTTTATTTTAGTATAGTTGATATAATTGATACGTTGCCAGAATCGGCTATTGGAGGGTTAAATTTTAGTAGAGACTTAAAAAATTCACTGTATTATTATATAAAAAAAGATAAAGATTGGTTTGTAAATTTCATGAAGTATTTTGAATACCCTAATGTTACCAATCAGGAGCAATTTATTAATGAATTGTTAAGTTGGATTGAGAGATTTAATCCAACTATTGAGGATTTTAATATGGAATACATAAGGCAGTCACTTAAAGCTCATAAAAAAGAAGATTTAATATTACTAACATCGAATAAAGCTGGTGTTATGATTGAAAAATAATCCTAGACACGATGTTACAGAGAAAGGAGGTTTAATTTTTGACACTCATGAAATTAGCTGGGACAGTGAAACAGGTTACCCAAACGAGGGCTACCTTGAAGACGTTTTTTTTGAGCTATTTGAAAAGATTAGTAAAGAAGAAATTAAAGAGAGAGCAAAAGAATATCTAACGACACGGAGCAATCTATCAGAGACTAAACTAACAGAGTCAGTTGATTATATGGTCAATAATATTTACACCGCCTATCACTTAGTAAAAGATTCTAAAAATCTGACTAATGAAACGATTGATAAAGAAATTAAGGACATTAGTGAGGAAATCATTAAAAGAGCTAATCAAGATGATAAAAATCCTATTCAATATGATGACAGCTTTCTTTTAGGCAGCTTAATCAATATTTTAGAGGATAGCCAAAAAACACGACGTTTATTATCTAATTTATCATATGAGCTAACCAATATGCCTTTTTCACAGTTTCATGAGGGCTATGAGTTGGTTGATGTTTTGCAGTCTCTACGCCCCAAGTTAATCGAATTGTATAATAGAACAGATTATGATGATTGGAGTAATTGGGTTGAGAAATAGAGCTCATTTTAGATATAATTATTTAATTTTCAAGGTCTTACACTTTCTAGTAAACTCCCACAAGGACGGTAAAAGGAATAATCATTAAAAAGGATTTCAGCATAAGTTATGCTGAAATCCTTTTCCGATGATTATCGCTATCAAAAATTATAATTTTGGCTTATTTTTAGAGTACAAAATACAATCTTTTTTCATCTAGATAAAACTCCTTTGTTCAAATAATCATAAATCCTTAGATAATGAATCCATAAACCACTATAAGTGCTGTAAAAAGATATATATTTATCTATTTGCTCATTGTAGTACTGTTGGAAAACTTTTATATTTGCTCTTTCTGATAAGGGGGCTTTTTCAAAATTAGCAGCCCCACGTAAAATAATAAATTCACTTGACCAAGTGCCTATTCCTTTTATTGAAATTAAAAGATCAAACAATTTATCGTATGAATAAGTATATAAATCATCAATTTCTATATTGTTCAATGTTGAAATAAAGTTAGAAAGATATGTAACTTTTCTACAATCACCAACTATTTCAATACAGGTTTCCTTTGGTATTGAACCTAATTGCTTTATATTAGGAAATCCATGAAACTCTATTGATTTAACACTTTCTTTAAAGGAGCACAAGAGGGATATGTCTTTTTTTTGATTATAAGCTTGTTGAAATTTTGAATGTTGAGATAAAATTGCCCAAATACCCGCTTCCTCTATAGAACTAAATGAAACGGGATGATAGCCATAAAGCTTTTTAAATTTATATTTTAAAAAGTCAAAATTATATAACTTCTCATAGAAATCAGATAATGTAATTTTAAGAGAAAACTGCCTGATAATTTTATTTTTTATTTTTTTTATTTCCGAATCATATAATCCTTTATGAGATAATAATTTGACCTTTATTTTTGGCTCCTCTAGTGTCCCCAAACTTTTCAGAGCAACTATAACAAGTTGATTTGCTAGGTTATATGAAAAAACTATGTTGTCATTAATTATCCTATAATTCTCTTTGGTAGGGAAGAAATTTTTAACTATTCTTTTCGTTAAATCAAAATTAAATGGTTTGGTGGGATATATATATAAAATTTTTTCTTTCAAGATAGCCTCCTAAACTTGACAAATAAAAAAATTAAAGTTATCATCTAAATAATTAGCAATCTAATTATATCATTGCTGATTATAATAAGTCAAATCAAAAGGAGTTAAATAATGAAAACTAATTATGACGTTATTGTTATTGGAGGCGGACCTGGAGGTAGTTCAATTGCAACATTGTTACAGCGCAAAGGATGGGATGTAGTGTTATTTGAAAAAGCGAAATTCCCTAGATACCATATTGGGGAATCTGTGTTTCTGAGCTAAAAGAATGGAATAATATAACTTATTTTTCTTTAAAAGATCCTGATTCTAATTTATTAGAAATATGCAGTATTAAATAAAGTTGACTTTTCAGAGGAAGGTAGGAGATTAATATAGATTACCTCATTTTTATCAGTTGACCAACAAGATATGTTTTTAAAAAGTTTAGCAAAATTAGAATTAGGACTTGAAAAATATAAATCAGAAATAACAAACATAATTAATTAAAATAAGAAAGGGAAGACCATGAATAAACTTGAATTTTTAGAAATGTATTTAGACTTATATATTAACCATTTTGTAATTTTAGAAGCCTTGAAAGATCCAAATTCGGATTATGTTGTTCTAGATATTAGAAATGCTCCTAAAGAAATGAAAAAAGAACAAATAAAAGGAGCCAAAGCCCTGCCAGCTAAAGATTTATCTAATCAGTTAGCAATGTTAGATAAGAGTAAAACTTACGTTGTCTATGATTGGAATGGAGGTACTATTTTAGGTAAACAAGCCTTATTTATCCTATTAAAAGCAGGCTTTAAAGCATATGAACTTGCCGGTGCTTTTGAAGGTTGGAAAGGAATGAAACTTCCAACCGAAGAAGCCAAGTAGATTTGGAAAGGTTGATTTTTCAATGGAAGACTTTGGATTAAAGGAATTTCCTACTGTTGAAGAACTAGCATCAATAAGGAAGTTATATCCAAATTTGGATGAATATTCGGTACTAATCATTTTACGTTACTTATCCATAAGTAAGGAAATCACCAAATCGTATAATCATTTTTTTGATTATTATGGTCTTACGGATGCTAAATTTTCTGTTTTAATGATACTATACAGGGCACCCAATAAGACTTTATATCCATACGAAATTGCTGAACAATCTGGTATAGCTAGAGCATCTGTCACTACTTTATTAGATGGATTAAATCGAAAGAATTTAATAACTCGACAACATGATGCTGTAGATAGAAGGAGAGTAGTGGTTACGTTAACTGATAAAGGTTTAGAATACTTACAAAAGATTCTGCCTATTCACTATAAACTGACTCAAAATATTACCTCATTTTTATCAGTTGACCAACAAGATATGTTTTTAAAAAGTTTAGCAAAATTAGAATTAGGACTTGAAAAATATAAATCAGAAATAACAAACATAATTAATTAAAATAAGAAAGGGAAGACCATGAATAAACTTGAATTTTTAGAAATGTATTTAGACTTATATATTAACCATTTTGTAATTTTAGAAGCCTTGAAAGATCCAAATTCGGATTATGTTGTTCTAGATATTAGAAATGCTCCTAAAGAAATGAAAAAAGAACAAATAAAAGGAGCCAAAGCCCTGCCAGCTAAAGATTTATCTAATCAGTTAGCAATGTTAGATAAGAGTAAAACTTACGTTGTCTATGATTGGAATGGAGGTACTATTTTAGGTAAACAAGCCTTATTTATCCTATTAAAAGCAGGCTTTAAAGCATATGAACTTGCCGGTGCTTTTGAAGGTTGGAAAGGAATGAAACTTCCAACCGAAGAAGCCAAGTAGATTTGGAAGTTGTTGAAGTGAACGTGAATGTTGTCGATATTAAAACGAAAGAACAACATGAAGCAGATTCAGTAAGCTTGCAAGATCGTGTAACTGGTGCAGTTGAATCAACAGGTGAATTTGTATCTGAACAGTTTGAAAATGTTAAAACAGGTTTGGGGAATGGATTCTCAGCAGTTAAAGAAAAGTTGACGAAGGCGTAGAAACCGTAACTGACTCTTCATCAAATGAAAAACCACGTGTTCATTGATTTGGATATTTAAAAACGTACAAATAAAAATATGGAGGTAAGACTATGTCTACAGAAGAAAAATTTAATCAAGCAAAAGCTGCGATCAAAGAAGGTGTCGGTAAATTGACTGGCGACAAGAAAACAGAAAAAGAAGGGGCTGCAGAAAAAGTAGTTTCTAAAGCTAAAGAAGTGGCAGAAGATACAAAAGAAGCCGTTGAAGGCGCAATCGAAGGTGTTAAAAATATGGTAAAAAAAGACGATAAATAGTTATAAAGTCAATTGATTTTTCATAGAAAATATAATAAGCTACTCTACTAAAAAGATAAGGTTGTCGTATTCTACTCCTAATTACTCACTTATAAGATTACTTTCAACATAACTACAACTCGATATTCTTATAATATTATTCAGTTGAAAAATCAACTTTCTTTAGATGAATTTAAATTCCTTTTTAATTCCATGTACATATTCTTTCTAATAGTAAAAGCACTCTAATTTCTACAGTTTTAGCTCAATCATAGAAGTTAGGGTGCTTTTTAATCAAATGTTTTAAGAAAGTGTTACTATTCTGGATGTTTTTATAATATACGCAATTGTTTACACAACTTATTTTACATTACCAGACCAACAATTAGTGGATATGGTTGCAAGGCAACTTGAGATAACATTTGGTAAAATAATATTTTCTATGATAGATGATCAATGCAACCTAGTGATAGTATCATAGGTAAAATGAAAGAGGGTCTAGAGCAATATACTACTTTTTTCTATTTTCTGCCTACAAATTCTCTTGGGAGTAATATGGTTGCTAGAGAATGGCAGAGTGCTCAGATGAGTAGTGTCAATAGTGGCTTGAAATTTGTTCCTATCTGTCTTGATGATTGCAATCCACCTGTTATCATGAAAGATTTATTATATATTGATTTATATGGTATTGGAATTGATGAAGCTATTTTCCAAATGAAGGCAGTTGTGAATCAAGAAAATAATTATAAACCCTTAGAAGATAAGGAAAATCTTGTTGCAATTCTACATAAAAATCAGATTTTGAAATCAAACTTGAAATTAGAGCAACAATATTTAGTGTACAAAGTGTTGATTTTGCTTTTGTATGTAATAACTTCTTTGATGACTTTGAGGTTATACCATATGATGAACCGATAATATATACTCGAAGTGGAGAAGTATTCAGAAATTATTCTAATGGAGAGCGTAAATACATAAATGCGATTATAAGGACTTTATATAGGAGTTGAAAAAATCCCCTCTAAATTTTGAAGGGATAATTCATGTCTTATCAGAAACCGATGTAAAAGAGTTAAAGATAATTTGGGAATGATATTTCCAGATGGTGTGAACTTTTTGTAAAATTCTAGCTCAATTAGTGTATTTTAGGGTTAAAATTCACACCATTCAGATGAAATTAGTTGAAATTGAATGAAATAACGCTTTCAGAAAAGTCTAAAAGTGCCTGATATTAAAGGCTTTTGAGATTTATTTAAACAAAAGTTGTTCAAACCAGGTCTCACAATTTGTAAGTAAAAGAACAAATAAAAAAGAGGAGCTTCATACTAAAGTTCCTCTTCTTTTATATATCCGAATCATTATTCTTATTTCAAAAAAGGTAGTGAAAAAGGTAGTGATTCGGTTGATTTATATTGCAATGTAGTGAAATTTAGAATTTCAAAAATCGCTTTAAATCAAGGTTTCTCACATCTATTGACGTGTAGTGAATCCCTATTTCACCTCTGTAAAGATTACGTGTTTACGCAATTTTGGTGAGTATTTTTTCAATTGAAGACGGT
>OBZC01001042.1_pt1 | contig 22225 bp, 20 predicted proteins | sample 1538231 | NCBI WGS metagenome assembly OBZC01 (sample SAMEA2580225, study PRJEB22360) | human gut metagenome | biome: human gut; feature: human-associated habitat; material: faeces | place: Denmark | collected 2008/2010 | reverse complement strand
TTCGTGGGTGAGACGCTGGACTGCGCGGGCAGCTGCGGCGGCTACAACCTCCACTGGGCCTTCGGCAGCGGCATCCTCGCCGGCCGGTCGGCGGCGAAGCGCCGCCCCGCCCCTGCCCCCCGGAAAAAGAGAAAGACCTGAAGCAGCACAAGACCCCGGAGAGCATTTCTCCGGGGTCTTGTTTTCTGCGTTATTCGTTCGCCGCTTTCTCCAGCTCTGCGGCCTCGGCGGCGGCTTCCGCCTCTTCTTCCTTCTGATACTCCGCAAAGGCCGACCACATCGGCTCGATGTCCTCGCCCCGGACGCGGCGGGCGAAGTAGTTCTTGGTGATGTCCACCACAGTGCCGGACAGCGCCAGCACGCCGATGAGGTTCGGGATCATCATCAGGCCGTTGAAGGTGTCGGAGAGGTCCCACGCAAGGCCCAGCTTCATGGTCGCGCCCACGACGGTCATCCCCACAAAGACGACCTTATAGATGCGGCTGCCTGCCGTGCCGAAGAGATACTCGACGGCCTTGGTGCCGTAATGGCTCCAGCCGAGGGTGGTGGAGTAGGCAAACAGCAGGATGGACACCGCGATGAACTTGGGGCCAAAGCTGCCGAACGCCGCCGTGAAGGCCTGCCCCACCAGTGCATTGTCCTGCACTCCCGCAAGGACAGCGCCGCTCTCGAGGTCTACCACGCCGGTGGTCAGGATGACGAGGGCCGTCAGGGTGCAGACCACGATGGTATCGGCAAAGACCTCGAACACGCCCCACATTCCCTGATGCACCGGTTCTTTGACGTTGGAGGCCGAGTTGACCATGACCGCAGAGCCGAGTCCGGCTTCGTTGGAGAACGCACCCCGCTTGAAGCCCCATGTGATGGTCTGGCTGATGCCGTAGCCCAGCGCGCCGCCGCCTGCGGCGTTCAGATTGAATGCGCCCCGGAGGATCGCCGCCAGCGCCGCCGGGATATTGCCTGCGTGCATGACTACGATGATGAGCGCGCCCGCGATGTAGAACAGGGCCATCAGGGGCACCAGCTTCTCGGTGACAGCGGCCACCCGCTTGAGTCCGCCGATGACGATGAGGGCCGTGACCACCATCAGCGCAAGGCCGGTGGCAAGGTAGGGCAGATGGAACGCGGCGTTCATGTTGCCCGCGATGGAATTGATCTGGCTCATGTTGCCGATACCGAAGGAGGCAAGGATGCAGAAGCAGGCGAACAGGACGGCCAGCACCCTGCCCACCGTCTTACAGCCGGGCTTTGCGCCCAGACCGTCGGTAAGGTAGTACATCGCGCCGCCGGACCACTCGCCCTTCTCGTTCCTGCGGCGGTAGTAGACGCCCAGCACGTTCTCGGCGAAGCTGGTCATCATGCCCAGCAGCGCCATGACCCACATCCAGAAGATGGCCCCCGGGCCTCCCGAGACGATGGCCGTGGCCACGCCCACGATGTTGCCGGTGCCGATGGTGCCCGCCAGCGCTGTGCACATGCTCTGGAACTGGCTGATGGCCATGTCCTCCTTGCTGGTATGGGCGGTGACGTCCTTATTGGTAAAGATGGCGCCGATGGTGTGCCGGAGCCAGTAGCCCATCCTCCGGAACTGGAAAAAACCGGTGCGGATGCTGAGCCAGAGGCCGGTGCAGAACAGCAGCGCCAGACCAAACGGCCCCCAGACGAAGCCGTTGACCACGTTGTTGAGCCGCGTGACGATGTCTACCATAGGAATCCTCCTCCAAATATCCCAAACAAAATGCGGGCAGAACCTCTTTCCCAAAGGCTCTGCCCGCAAAAAACGCAGCGTATGACTCTGCGCAGGATATGCTTCCTGCACAAAAGACGTTTGCTCTGTCCTTCTGCCTGAGAGATCGGCCCATTCGGCCTTACACCTTCGGCACCCGCTTTCTGCGGGCTTCTCCAGAGTGCGGCACACCCGGCGCACCGGGCGGCACATCTTGTGATTTCGTTCTCCTTTTATGCACAGCTGTGCACAGTAGAAAAACTTTATCATATTTTCGGCTTCTTGGCAAGCCTTTCACCGCATTTTACGCTCCGGTTTCATCTTTTATTCCGAAAGGTGAATTTTATTTTGGTATGACTTTCTCTTGTCTTTATCGGTCGATGGGCGGCACATCGTCGGGGCTGCCCAGCGCGTCCAGCCACTCCTCAGCCTTCAGCTGGGGCGGCAGGTGGGGCACCGGCTCACCGTCCGGGTCGTCATCGGGCGGGGGCACGAGGTCTTCCGGGCCTTCCGCGCCCTCAAAGCCGTGGGCGAGGCCGTCCGGGCTGGCGTCGCCGTCACGGCGGGCGGTTTCGCAGCAGTCCAGCCCCTCGTAGGCACTGTCGGGGCCGAGGTCGAGCCAGAAGTCCTCCCGCTCTTCCTTACTGGGGGTATCATCGAATTTCATAGTGTTTCCCTCCTTTTCTGCATAAAGCTTCCCCCGCCCGGCCATGCTTTATGCAGTTTTTTGCAGGGAGGCAGAGGAATGAACGCAAAAGGTTGGAGGCCCTTCTGGGCCGCGCTGCTGGCAGGGCTGCTGGTGCTGGTACCTCTGGTGGGCGGGACCATCCTGCTCACCCGCCGCACTCTGCGGACAAAGCTGGCCTCCCGCCCTCAGAGCGGTGTGGCCATCCGACAGCCCAAGGAGGAAAACCGCCTGAGCCTGCTGGTCTGCACCGCCCCCACCGAGACGACAGCCCCCGGCTTCCTGCTGCTCTACCTCAGCGCCAGCCAGAACTGCATCCATGCGCTGGCCCTGCCCGGGGAGCTGACCGTCCCCTTCGGGACGGACGAAGCCGCCCTCGCCGACTGCTACCGGGCGGCAGGCCCGGCCCGCTGCCGGGAAGCACTGCTCTCTGCCCTCGCCCTGCCTGAGGACACCCACTACCTCGCCCTTGCGCCCTCGGTCTTACAGGCCATCGCTGACCGGTATGGGGCGCTCCGGGTGGGCTTTTCGGGCGCGCTGACCGCCGACGAGCTGGCCCGCACCGGCTGCAGCGCCAATGTGCAGGCCCTCTCGGCCCGGGAGGCGGAAGCGCTGCTCAGCGGGATGGAGGGCGTCGTCCCTCCGGCCCACAAAGCAGCCGCCCGGGCGGCGGTGTGGGACGCCTTCTTCCGGCAGGAGCTGGAGCTTCTGCCCGCCACCCTGCCCGACGCCCTGCGCACCCACAGCCCGAGCCTGCTCACCGACCTGACGGCGCAGGACCTGCTCATCTTAGAGGATACGCTGGAATTTCTCGCCGACCGCACAGCTTCCGTCCATGCCGAGGCGCTGCCCGGGGATTGGGATGCCGACGCCGGGCGTTACACCCTTACCGAGGACTCCCGCGCCGCCGTGCAGGCCCTCTTCAACGTCTCTCCCACCGACGGGCAGCTCTCGTCCGCCAGCGAGCCATAGCCCAGCACCAGCGTGCCGACCGGAGCGGCTCCGCCGCCGGTGAGGTCGTAATCGCTCAGGAGGCTGAGCCGGACGCCCCCGGCCTCGGCGGCGGCCCGGAGGGCGTCATCCGGGGGCGGGTCCCGCAGCTCGGCCAGCAGATGCAGGCCGGTGTGCAGCCCCGTCAGATGCAGCTCCTCGGGCGCGAAGGCCTCCTGCAGCGCCGCCGTCAGGGCGTCCCGCCGGGCCTTATAGGCCACCCGCTCCCGGGCCAAGTGGCGGGTGAAGTAGCCTCCGGTGATGAAGCGGGCCAGCGTCTGCTGCTCGAAGCGGCTCACGGTGCCGGAGTAGAGCCGATACTTCGCGTGCCACGCGGGCAGAAGCTGCTCGGGCAGCACCATGTAGGCGATGCGGATGCTGGGCGCGAGGCTGCGGGAGCAGGTGGAGAGGTAGACCACCGGCCCGTCGGCCCCGGCCATCCCCTGCAGGCTGGGCAGCGGGCGGGTGTCGAAGCGGAACTCGGAGTCGTAGTCGTCCTCGATGATATACCGCCGGCCCGGGCAGCGGGCGGCCCAGTGGAGCAGCTCGGCCCGGCGTCCGGCCGGCATGGTGACGCCTGTGGGAAACTGATGGCTGGGGGTGACGTAGCAGACCGCCGCGCCGGAGTCCGACAGCGCCCGGATAGAAAGCCCGTCCTCGTCCACCGGCAGGCAGCAGCAGGCCACGCCGTTGTTTTCCAGCACCTGCTTTGCGCGGGGGTAGCCGGGATTCTCCACCGCCGCCGGCCCGGGCAGAAGCGGGGCCAGCAGCCCCAGCAGGTACTCAAGGCCCGCTCCCACGACGATCTGGTGCGCACCGCACCGGACGCCCCGGTACTCTTCGAGGTAGCCCGCCAGCGCCTGCCGCAGCGCAAGGTCGCCCTGCGCGTCGCCGTGGGTCAGCAGCTCGGGCGACGAATACAGCAGCTCTTTTTGCAGCCGCGCCCACGTCCGGAAGGGGAATAGCCCCGGGTCCACGCCCCGGGTGGAGAGGTCATAGCGGATGGGCCGCTGTTTCGGTACAGCCTCAGCCTTCGGCGGCGCGGCGGGCGCGGCACTCTCGGGCAGGGCCAGATACTCCTGTACATAAAAGCCGCTCCGCTCCCGCGCCTCCAGATAGCCCTCCGCTGCCAGCATCTGATAGGCCGCGTCCACCGTGTTCACCGAGACGGAAAGCTCTGCCGCCAGACGCCGCTTGCCGGGCATCCGCGTCCCCGCCGGGACAGCCCCCGTCCGCATCTCGGCGGCGAGGCTGCGGTAGAGCTGCTCATAAAGCGGCACATCGGATGCCGCGTCCAGCGCTGTCGTCAAATGGACCATAAAAAGCCCCTCCTTTTCAGCCAGTGTGCCAAACTGACCCCATAAAAAATCTTTGTTCTGGGTATTTGCACGGGGCCAGTTTTGCGTATAATAGGAGCATACCCGCAAGAACCAAAAAAGTCAATCGGTTTTGTGGGTTTTTCGTAAAATGGGAGGGAAAAATCATGTCTACCACCGCAATGTGGCTGCTTCTGGCAGTCGTTGTCATCGTGATCGTCTTTGCAAGTGTGCTCTACAAGCGCACCTTCACCGTCCACGAGCTGGCGCTCACCGGCGTCATGGCCGCTCTGAGCCTCGTGGCCTACTTATTCTTCCGGGTGCCCTTCTACGGCGGCTCCTCGTTCCATCTGGGCAATACCTTCACGGCCCTGACCGCCCTGCTGCTGGACGGCGTATCCGGCGGTCTGGCCGGTGCCATCGGTCTGGCTCTGGCCGACATCCTCGCCGGCGACCCGGGCTATGCTGTCACCACCTTCATCCTGAAGTTCCTCATCGGCATCACCTGCGGCGCAGTGGCCCACAAGGTCTTCAAGCTCCGCGAGCTGGATAAGCACGCCCCCGGCTATCTCGTCAAAGTGACCGCCGCCGCTGCCTCCGGCCTGCTGCTGAACGTCTTTACCGACCCGTTCCTCGGCTACTTCCGCAATGTATATATCTTCGGTCAGGATTACACCATCGCCAAGGCCCTGACCAAGATCACCGGCGGCGTCACCTTCGTCAACAGCGTGGCCTCCACCGTCTGCGTCGTTCTCCTCTATCTGGCCCTGCGCCCGGCGCTGGAGCGTGCGAACCTTCTGCCCAAGGCCGAGAAGAAGGCGGGAAACAAGTAACCAACTCCATCCCTGTCTGATGTACTCATAAAGCGAAAAAGGCATCTGCCCCTGCGGACAGATGCCTTTTTCGTTTATTTCTTTTCAAATACGAGGAACCGGAACGAGATGTCAGTGGTCAGCTCCGGCAGCGCCGCGAGGCGGGCTGCACCGTCCCGGGGCGTTTTCCAGTAGTAGGGCGTCATGGCGAAGAGGGCTTCCAGCTGCCCGGCCGGCACCGTGATGCGGCCGGACACTTCCCGCTCCCCGACGGCCTCAAAGCCCGGATATTCCACTTCCTGCACCGGATTTTTGTAGGGCTTTTCGTAGAGGACGTCCTTCATCTGGAAAAGGTGCTCCGGGCCGGGCACGGCGTAGATGAGCCGCCCGCCCGGGCGCAGCACCCGGAGGAACTCCTCCTGCGCGAAGGGCGAAAAGCAGTTGAGCAGGACATCGGCCCATCCCGTGCGCACCGGCTGATGGAAGCTGGACGCCACGGCGTACCGGGCCGAGGGCAGGGCCTTTGCGGCCAGACGCACCGCAGGCTTTGCGATGTCGAAGCCTGCCAGCTCCAGCGGACGGCCTGCCTCCCCGAACTGCCGGGCGATGCAGCGGTCATACCAGCCCTCGCCGCAGCCCGCGTCCAGCAGGCGGAGCGGCCCGTTTGCGGCGGGCTGGCCGTACATAAGGCACAGCTCCCCCAGCGCCTGCCCGAAGATGCCATAGTAGCCCGCGCTCAGGAACGCGCGGCGGGCGGCTACCATCTCTTTGCTGTCGCCGGGGGCTTTCGTGCGGGTGTTCTGCACCGGCAGCAGATGCCAGTAGCCCTCCTTGGCCCGGTCGAAGCTGTGGCCGGAGGGGCATTTCAGCGCATTCTCCCCGGCAAGCGGTGCGCCGCACAGCGGGCAGCACCACGGAGCAAATCCCTCTGCCATCACACTTCCTCGCTGTGGTCCTCGATGGGGGCCGTCGCGCCGCCATGGGCGTTCATATACTCCTCAAAGCTGGTGAACTTCTGCTGCGGCGGGCGGCGGCTGATGAGCATAAGGCCCGGGTCTTCGTCTTTTCCCGGCGCGTTGCTGCGGCTGCGGCCGTTGTTCCGGCCGGGCTGCTCGGCTCTGGGGGCGCGGGGCGCACGGCCTGCGCTGCCCTGCTCGCTGCGGTCATTGCGGCGGCTGTTCCGGCCCTCGCTGCGGGCATTGCTCTGCTGGGCAGGCTGGGCCGGGCGGGCGTTCCGCTCATTGCGGGGGCTGCGGCCTGCGCCATTGCGGCCATTGTTCTCGCCGCGCGGGGCGGGCTGGCGGCTCTGCATCGCGGTGGGGATGCTCTGGGCCGGGGCAGCGGGCGCGGCGGCGTTCTTTTTGGCGGAGCGGAGGGGGGTCGCCTCCGGAGCGCTCACAAAGTGGGGGTCGAATTTCGGCTGGGCGTTGCTGCCGCGGCCTGTGCCCTGTGCAGGGGCGTTGCCCTCGCGGCGGGGCCGGTTGTTATTGTTACGGCGGTTGTTGTCGCGTCCGCCGGGAGTGCGCTTGTTGTTCTCATCCATGAGCTGTTCCTCTTTTGCTTCGATTTTGGGGGCTTTCTGCTTTTTTGCCGCAGAAAGCTTGGCCGCGCCCTTTTTCTCAGGTGCAGCGGGCTTGGCGGCGGCTGCCGCCTTGGGGGCCTCGGCCTGCTCCGGGGCAGGCTGGTCGGCCTTGGGCTTGCGGCCCCGCACCGGCGGGGCGGCTTTTACGGGGGCGGGCACGCCGTCCCACGGATGGCCGGACACCACCGGGATCTTCCGGCGGTTGAGCTTCTCGATCCCGGCCAGATACTCCATCTCCTCGGGGGCACAGAAGCTCACAGCCGTGCCGTCTGCGCCTGCGCGGGCGGTGCGGCCGATGCGGTGGACGTAGGTCTCCGGCACCTCGGGCAGGTCGTAGTTGAACACATGGGAAAGCTCGCTGATGTCGATGCCCCGGGCGGCAATGTCCGTGGCCACCAGCACCTTGGTCTTGCCCTCCTTGAAGCCCTCCAGCGCGGCCACACGGGCGCTCTGGCTCTTGTTGCCGTGGATGGCGGCGGCGGTGATGCCCTGCTTGGTGAGGTCGCGGACGATCTTATCTGCGCCGTGCTTGGTGCGGCTGAACACCAGCGCGTTCTGCACCGGCGGCTCCAGATTCTTGATGAGCCAAGGGAGCAGGAGCTTCTTGTTGCCCTTCTCGACGAAATACAGGCTCTGGTCGATCCGCTCCACTGTGCTGGACACGGGATCCACCTTGACGAAGGCGGGGTCGTGGAGGATGCCTGCGGCCAGCTGCTCGATCTCTTTGGGCATCGTGGCGCTGAACATCAGGTTCTGGCGCTTTGCGGGCAGCTTTGCGATGACCTTCTTCACGTCGTGCACAAAGCCCATGTCCAGCATCCGGTCGGCCTCATCCAGCACGAAGATCTCGATGTTGGCAAGGTCGATATAGCCCTGCCCGATGAGGTCGTTCAGCCGGCCCGGGCAGGCGATGAGAATGTCTACGCCCTTCTTGATGGCTTCCACCTGCGGGGCCTGGCCCACGCCGCCGAAAATGACGGTGCTGCGCAGCTTGAGATACTTTCCGTAGGCGGCGAAGCTCTCGCCGATCTGGAGCGCAAGCTCCCGGGTCGGGGTGAGGATGAGGGCGCGGATCGCACCCTTTTTGCGGGGAGCTTCCCCGCTCAGGCGGTCGAGCATGGGCAGCGCAAAGGCAGCGGTCTTGCCAGTGCCGGTCTGGGCGCAGCCCATCAGGTCCCGCCCTTCCAGCACCGGCGGGATGGCCGAGGCCTGAATGGGCGAGGGGGTCTCATAGCCCGCCTCGCTTACAGCTTTGAGCAGGGGGGCGGACAGATTCAGTTCATTAAAAGTCATGGTACTCCTTGGTCATTCTTTGATCCTGCGGCACTCGATGTAATACCGCTTCTCCTCCGCATGGCCCATGCTGAAGGTCTTGCGGGGCAGCACGCCGCCCATCACGATGCCCTTGAACAGGTCGCTCTTCTCGAAGGGCGGCAGCAGGAAAGCCACGCCGCCCTGCTTGGTCAGGGCGCGGACAGCCGGCTCGTCGTGGACATAGTCCACCCGGGCCTCGCTGTGGCGGGCCATAAAATATTCGATAAATTCATCCACCGTGCCCACAGTCAGCGGGGCGACGGGGTCCTCAAAGCTGAGGACATTGGACACATGGGGGCCTGCCAGCGTGAACGCCTGCTGCTTCGAGTCGCCGAAGCAGATCCCAGCCATGTTGGCGTCGCTCCACGCGATGAGGGCCAGCAGCACCGCGCCGCAGTCCACGTTGAAGAGGACGCGGTGGATGGGTTCGATCTCGATGGCGGGCGAATGGACGTTGCACACCTCGGCCAGACACCAGCGGGCGGGGTGGTTCTCCCGCTCTTCCGGCGTCAGGGTGGGCTTCAGCTCCTCCCAGCAGGCCTTGGCCGCAGCCAGCGAATGGTTGCCGTCGCCCACGGCCAGTGTCAGGGGCGCTGCGCCCTTGGCCTGCGGATACTTGGCGTCGAAGGCTTCCTGACTGCCCAGTCCGGCCAGTGCGGCCTCGATCTGGGCCAGCAGGGTGGGGTCTTCCACGGCCCATCCGGCGATGTGGCCGCCGCCCTGCATCAGCTCGCCCTCATACAGCTTTTTCAGCGCACTCTTGTGCGCGCCGATCGGCTCGATGAGGGTGCAGCCGGGGTCGTCGGCCAGCATCATGACATGGGGCGTCTCCAGCGCCGCCCCCCGGCGCACGGTCATACGGGGCGGGATGCGCTCGGTGACGGTGCGCTCGCTGGGCCGGATGGCCGGGCGGCTGCCCTTCTCGTAGCTGTAGGCCTCAAGGTCGATCTTACCCACAAGGCCCTGCCGCACCCGTCCGCTCTGCTCGGTGCGCTCGACGTAGACGAAGCCGTCCACGGCGCGGGTCAGCACATCCCGGCTGTAGGCGTCCATCGCGGCGTGGATGCGCTCCACGCGCTGGGCCGCGTCCTTGTCCCCGAGGAAAACCTCCGGCAGGATGAGGCGCAGGGTGCTGGGGCAGCTGCCCACAGCAGCGTCTGCCCGCTCCCAGTAGGCACGGTCGCTGGTAAACTGGTCACAGGCCACACAGCCCCACTTTTCCAGAGGGATGTCCTCTCTGGGCAGCAGGATGTGGGCCGGACCAAAGCAGGATGCAGGTTTCATGGTTACATTCCTCACTCTCTATACGATCACCGGCAGCGAAACAGGCCGCGTGATCTTCTTACCGGAACAGCCCCGCAGCGGCGTCCCAGAACACGGTGTGCTCCACGCCGGAGGCTGCCAGAGCGTCGCTCAGCGCATTGCGGGCGGCTTCGTCCATCGTCTGCTTGGCGGGCACCTCGACGACGAGATTCTTAACGCCCAATGCATCGGCCTTGCCGCCCACGGTGGCAGCGCCGTCCGTCACCTGCGCCAGCGAGTAGCCGTACCACAGGGTAACGCTCCCGCTGAAGCGGGCGTCCCACAGGGCGATGTCCGCCGCCAGCTGGGCGCTGCGGTCGCGTCCGCCGGTGGAGCCGAAGTCCTGCTTGCCGTTCTGGGCCAGCGGGAACTGGACATTTTCCAGCAGGACATGGTCGAAGCCCATGCTCTGCACCTCGCCGATGAGGTCGCCGATGAACTGCACAGCCTCGTCGGAATAGGGGTTCAGCCACGGGTTGCCGCCGGCCGAGGCCTTATTGTCCAGCCAGAGGTATTCCTGCCCGGTGTAGCCGATGGCCATGCCGCGGTTGGCGCGGGCGGCGGCGGGGTCGCGGAAGGCAGCCAGCTTGGCCACCGGCACAAGGCCGTTCTCCTTCAGCACCGAGGCGATGAGGGACGGGTCGAGGGATGCGCCCTCGATGCTGCCCGCCGCAGCGGGGAGGGCGGAGGGGTACAGGATCTGCCCGCTGCTGTCCTTCAGAGTCACGACGGCATACGCCGCACCCTGCCGGGCCAGCTCCTGCGCCGCAGCCCGCAGCGAAGCTTCATCCCGGGCCGCAGCGGTGTCCAGAACGCCCCAGCTGCCCTCAATGATGGCATTGGCGGGCGCGGCGGCGGGTTCCGACGAAGCAGGCTGCGCCTCCGAGGAGGCCGCAGGCTCTGCCGCCGCCTCGGACGAAGCGGCCACGCTGGACGCTGCCGGCCCGGACGAGGCCGAGAGGTCGCGGTTGCGCACCACGGTATACCAGGTGTGGGTGGCCCAGTCCAGCACATGGGGCGCAGCCAGCCAGCCCACCACCAGCACCACGGCCACCAGCACCACGATGCCAACGACCTTCTTGGCCCACATACCGGGGCTGTAAAAACTGCGGTGATACCGCTTGACCTTTTTATACTTTGCCATGTTCGTCCCTTTCTCCTGCACTCCTTACAGGATCACCGAGTGGCCCGTAAAACCATAGATGGCCAGCGCCAGCACGCCGACATAGACCAGCGTGATGGGCAGGCCCCGGAACGCCTCCGGGATGGCCTCGCTGCGCAGACGGTGGTCGGCCTCCGTCACCAGCATGACGGCCAGCAGGTAGCCGAGACCGCTGCCGAGGCCGAAGCCCATGCTCTGCTCCAGCGTAAAGCTCTGGGTGCGCTCCACCAGCACCGTGCCCAGCACACCGCTGTTGACTGCGGCAGCAGGCAGGATGCGGAGCAGCTGGCCGCCGTGGCGTCTGCCCCGTGCTGCCCAGAGCACAAGGAATTCAAACAGGCTCACCACCGCCACGCAGGCCAGATAGACCAGCGGGCGGAGCTGGGCGAAGTTGGGCTGGGCGGCCGCGAAGCCGCCTGCATAAAAAGCCAGCGGAGCCACCAGCACCTGCGTCACGCAGAGCAGCAGGGCGAACCACCCGCTGCTGGTGCGCTCGTCGCCCACCAGCTGGACCAGCCGGGAGACGCCCAGACCGCGGGTGAACACCGCATTCTGCGCAAAGATGGCCAGCACGGCGTAGCTGAAAAAGACGCCGACGGCCTGTATCACATCATTGCTCATCCTGAGGCTCCCCCTCTCTCTGGCGGTAGACTGCCATGAGGCCCCGGGCCTCCGATGTCAGATAATCTTTCTGCTTCTTGGCCAGCGCGCGCCAGACAGCGCACAGGACGCCCAGCACGATGAAGCCGCCTGCCGGCATCCCCGCCATCGGCAGGATGGGGCGGCTGAGCAGATGGCCGAACACCGTACCAGCGCTCAGCCACTCCCGCACGCAGCCCAGCAGCAGGAGCAGCAGGCTGTAGCCCACCGTGATGCGCACGCCCTTGGAGAGGGCCTTGCGGGGCGACTCCTGCACCCGGCCAAAACGGTAGGTCAGCAGCGGCTCCACCACCAGCATGGGCAGGTAGATGCCCAGCACCAGCAGGCTCACCCCGAACAGGCGGTTCAGGATGGGGTAGGCTGCCAGATAGACCACCGCCGCGCTGCCCGAATAGAGGATGCTGCGGGGCAGCAGCTTCTTTTCCAGTTCTGCTTTGGACGGGTGCTCCTCCCGCAGGGGGAACAGGCGGCTCAGCAGACAGGCCAGCAGACGGGAGGGCGTCAGCAGCAGCGCCACCGCCGCCGCCAGCATCAGAGCGTTCTGGCCGTTGGTGGCAAGAACCACCAGCGGCGCAAGGCCCATACCCTGCATGACCACGGGATTGTTCAGGAAGACGCGGTCATGGTGGAAGAATCGCTCCGGGTCGCGGGCGATGAGTTCTGCACTTCTCCGCTTCATACGGCATCCCCCTTTCCGGTCTGCTTTTTCCAGCTGCTGTGGAGCAGCTCGTAGAGATGGACTTCGGTGCGGTCGAGCCAGCCGGAGATGCTGTTGACTGCCAGCAGCGCGAAGCAGACGCCCGTCTCATAGACGCCGAAGTAGCGGAAGCCCATCGTGAAGGCACCCACCATGATGCCGTAGAGGATGCGGCCCAGCCGGTGGTGGGCGCAGGTATACGGCTCGTTGAGCAGGAAGACGGCGCTGAAGATCATCGCGCCCGTCAGCAGTTCGTCGCGCACGCAGCGCAGACGGAACATGGCGCTGACGGCAAAGGACGCATCCTCGGTCAGGCCCAGCTGACGTGGGAAGAGGAAGACGATGACGCCCGCCGTGACGAGAAAGCTCAGGGCAGCGCTCAGCTTGATGTCCTTCTGCACCCAGAGGAAAAGCCCGCAGGCCGCCAGCACAAGGGCCGAGCCTGCACCCATCGGGGCGGCATACTCGCCCAGCGCCAGCGACAGACCGCTCAGGTTGATGAGGCCGCCGCTGCGCAGGGTATCCGAGATGGTGCTGGCCGTAACCACGCCGGAGGCGTCCCACAGGGGGATGCTGGTGTAAGGGGTCGGATAGCGGAACACCTGCTCCGGCCACGACACCGCCGCCACCGCATAGCCCACGGCAGCCGGGTTGAAGGGGTAGCTGCCATAGCCGCCGAAGACCTCTTTGCCGATGAGGACACCGGCCACGATGGCGGCGGCGAGGACATACCAGTCCACCGTCGCAGGCATCAGCAGTGCGATGACGAGGGCGAAGCTCTCGTTGGAATAGTCCCCGGGCCGGTAGACGCGGCGGCGCAACAGCGAGATGAGCCGGTCGCACAGGTTGCCCATCAGCAGCGCAAAGCCGCAGAGCAGCAGCGGGCGCAGGCCGTAAAGGTAGCAGGAGACGAAGAGCAGCGGCACGCAGAGAAAGCAGATGTGCTTGTAATATCTGCCTGTGTGCTGCAGCTCTTCTTCCTGCTTCCGGATCAATGCTTCATCCATGGGCCGTTCCCTCTCAGAGCGCGGCCAGCGCGCGGACGGCGGCAGCGGGGTCGGCCGCACCATAGATGGCGCTGCCCGCCACCAGCACGTCTGCACCGGCGGCGACGCACTGCGGAGCAGTGGCGGCGTCCACGCCGCCGTCCACTTCCAGCAGGAAGCGCAGGCCCCGGCGCTCCTTCTCTGTCTTGAGCCAGCGGAGCTTGTCGAGGGCCGAGGGCATGAACTTCTGCCCGCCGAAGCCCGGCTCCACGCTCATGACCAGCACGAGATCCAGCTGGTCGAGATAATAGCCCAGCTCCTCCACCGGGGTGCCGGGCTTGATGGTCATGCCCACCTTGCAGCCCTGCGCCTTGATGGCGTCGATGGTCTCCTGAATGTCGTCATCGCACTCGAGGTGGAAGTTCAGCAGACTGGCACCGGCCTTGGCAAAGGCCTCAGCGTACTGCTGCGGGTGGGTGATCATCAGATGGACGTCGTAGAACGCATCCGGCATGGCCTTGTGCAGGCTCTTGAGCACCGGGACGCCGAAGCTGATGTTCGGCACGAAGTGGCCGTCCATCACATCATAATGCAGCATTTTTGCGCCGGCATCCAGCACCATGCGGCAGTCTGCGCCGAGCTTGCTGAAGTCAGCCGAAAGGATCGAAGGACTGATCGTTGTCATTTTATTCTACTCCCTGTTGTTTCCAAGAGATTTTTTGTGTTTTTGCCCTGCCGCCGCCCCCTGTGGGGGACAGTCGGCATAGTTGTTTATAGTTTACATGAAAACGGTGAAAAAATCAAACCCGCCGCCGTGTTTTTCACGGAAAAGACGTAAACTCCGCCCGCACCCCTTCTTCTGCAATGCAAAAAGCAGCCAGACCGCTCCTCTGGGGAGCAGTCTGACCGCTGTGATTCAGTCTACCGGCTTCATGCTGGCCGGGTCTTCCACTGCGCCGGGAAGGCCGCTCTCGTCGGGCAGACGCTTCATGCCGCCGGGGTTCGGGGGCTGGACGGGCAGGGTGAACACGAATCTGCACCACTCGCCCTGCTGGCTCTCGACGCGGATCTGACCGCCGGAGAGGTTGACCAGCACCTTGCAGATGTTCAGGCCGAGGCCTGCGCCCCGGGCGTGGAGGCCCCGGGACTGGTCTTCCTTATAAAAGCGCTGGAAAACGTAGGGCAGCGCCTCGGGGCTGATGCCCTGACCGGAGTTCCAGATGGAGACCTCCACCTCCGGGCCGAGCTTTTCCACCCCAAAGCGGATGGTGCCGCCGGCGGGGGTGAACTTGATGGCATTGTCCAGCAGGTTATAGGCCACCTGATGGATGAGGTCGGGGTCGGCGTAGACCAGTACCTTCTCGTCCATCGTCAGGCCGTCGATGTCGATCATCCCGTCGTTGATGCGCTGTTCGGCCGAGAGAGCCACGCCGGTGAGGGTCTCCCAGATGTTGAACATCCGGGCATTCACCTGATATTCGCCGCTCTCCAGCTTGGACAGATCCAGCATATTCTGGATGAGGCGGGCCAGACGGCCCGTTTCCTCGCTGACCAGCTGCAAGTAGTGGTTCTGCATCTCGGGCGGGATGGTGCCGTCCAGAATGCCGTCGATGAAGCCCTTGATGGTCGTCATGGGGGTGCGCAGCTCATGGGCGATGTTGCCCATGAACTGGCCCCGGGAATTGTCGTTGGACTGGATGTTGTCTGCCATCTTATTGAAGGTGCGGGCAAGGTCGGCCACCTCGCCCTCGCCGTCCACACCCTCGACCCGGACGGACAGGTCGCCGCCGCCGAAGCGCTGGGCCGCGTCCGTCACCTTCTGGAGCGGGTCGGTGAGCTTGTGCATCATCACCTTCGTGAGCACGCTGGCCAGAAGCAGCATCAGGCAGGCCGAAAGGAAAAAGTTCGAGAAGAACTCTCTGCGGAACTCCGCCAGCCGCTCGCCGGACGAGCAGAGAAAGAGGTAGCCGGTGCACGCGCCGTCCTCGCTGCGCATCTCACGCACCGAGATGTAGCTTTTCTCCGCCAGCATACCGCCCAGTGTGTCGAAGAGATGGTAGTTCTCCTTGGCCTTGCCCGCCTTTTCCAGCACCTCAGCCTCCACCGTATCGCCGGTCAGCTTTTCCGGCACGGACGCCAGCATCACATTGCCGTCGCAGTCGGTGAAGAACAGATAGGCCTCCGCGCTCTCGCCGATGATCTCGAGCTTGGTGCTCAGAGCTTCCAGCTCTTCGCCCTCGGGCAGAGAGGCCTCCTGCACAAGGTAGGACGCCGTCCGCTGGGCGACGTTGACCACCTCATCCAGCGTATCGTACCGCTCCTGCGCAAAATACCGGCTGAAGAGCACCAGCTCAGAGCCGCCCATGACCACCGTGCCGAAGATGAGCAGAGTGCTCATGAGCGAAAAGAACGCGACTGGGATACTTTTGCGCATTACTGACGCACCTCGAACTTATAGCCCACGCCCCAGACGGTCTTCAGCTCCCACTTATCGGAGGCCCCGGCCAGCTTCTCGCGCAGGCGCTTGACATGGACGTCGATGGTGCGGCTGTCGCCGTAGTACTCGAAGCCCCACACCTCGTCCAGAAGCTGGTCGCGGGTGTAGACCCGGTTGGGGTGGGAGGCGAGGCAGTTCAGCAGCTCCAGCTCCTTCGGGGGAGCCTCCACCACCTTGCCCTTGACCCGCAGCTCGTAGCTGTTCATGTCGAGGCGGAGGTTGTCGAATTCGATGACGCCCTCGGTACTCTCGGTCTGGGTGGTGGCGGCGGTGCAGCGGCGGAGCACCGCCTTGATGCGGGCCACCACTTCCTTGGTGTCGAAGGGCTTGACCATGTAATCGTCTGCGCCCAGCTCAAGGCCCAGCACCTTGTCGAAGGTCTCGCCCTTGGCCGTCAGCATCATGACCGGGGTATTGCCCAGCTTGCGGATGCGGCGGCAGACCTCGAGGCCGTCCATCTTGGGCATCATCACATCCAGCAGCACCATATCAGGCTTGAGCTGGTTGAATTTCTCAAGGCCCTCTTCGCCGTCGTTGGCGGTCGTGACCTGATAGCCCTCCTTGGTCAGGTAGAGCCGCAGCAGCTCGCAGATGTTGGTATCGTCGTCCACGACGAGGATCTTTTCGTTTGCCATGTGAGTGTTCCTCCTCTATCCAGTCAAAAGCCAGCCCCGCACGGGCACCGGCTGCGATCCCGAGTTTAACTCATATTCTATTATACGGGACAGTTATGACAAAATAAAGAAGGTTTTGTATGATTTTTTGAATCTTTGGCGGCCAAGGGCCGGAGAACACAAAAGGGGCCTCCTTTGCAGGAAGCCCCTTTTGCATCACACGGGCCGGTCAGAATGGGGGACGCAGCCCAGTTTCCGGTATTTTCAGGGAAATGCGCTCAAATCTTTTGATGGTCCTTACAGGATCGGGGTCTGGAGGTTGTCGTTGTTCTGGATGCCGTGCTTCTCGGCGTAGCCGGTCAGCATCAGGGTCAGAGCGCCGTCGCCGGTGACGTTGCAGGCGGTGCCGAAGCTGTCCTGCAGGGCGAAGATGGCGAGCATCAGAGCGGTGCCGGCATCGTCGAACATCAGGACGCCAGTGATGAGGCCCAGAGAAGCCATGACCGTGCCGCCGGGGACGCCGGGAGCACCGATGGCGAAGATGCCAAGCAGGGCGCAGAAGAGGATCATGGTTCCGATGCTGGGCAGGTGGCCGTAGAGGATCTTGGAGATGGTCATGCAGAAGAAGACCTCAGTGAGGACAGAGCCGCACAGATGGATGTTGGCGAACAGGGGGATGCCGAAGCTGACCATGTCTTTGCGCAGGACCTTACTCTTGCGGGCGCAGTCCAGAGCGACAGCCAGAGTGGCGGCGCTGGACATGGTGCCGACAGCGGTCAGGTAAGCGGGGCCGTAGTGGCGCAGGACCTCCCACGGATTTTTGCCGGAGTATGCGCCGGCCAGCAGGTACAGGACAGCCAGCCAGATATAGTGGCCAGCCATAACGATGATGATGATCTGGAGGAAGGCGGGCAGCTGGTGGGTGATCATGCCCTCATAGCTCAGGTTGCAGAAGGTAGCAGCGATATAGAAGGGCAGCATGGGGATGATGATCTTACCGACGATGTCCAGCACGATGTTCTGGAATTCGCCGAGGATGTCGCAGGTCAGCTTGCTGTTGGTCCAGGTAGCAGCCAGACCCACCAGAACGCTGAGCACGAGGGCGCTCATGACGCTCATGATCTGGGGGATGTTCAGCTCAAAGACGACGCCGGGCAGGGTCCGCAGACCAGCCACCTCGGTGTCGATGGACAGGTGCGGGATGAGGGCGTAGCCTGCGGTGGTGCTCATGAGGGCTGCGCAGACGGAGGAGACGTAGGCGATGACGATCGCCACGCCCAGCAGACGGGAGGCGTTCTTGCCCAGCTTGGTGATGGACGGGGCGATGAAGCCGATGATGATGAGCGGCACACAGAAGGTGATGAGCTGGCCCATGATATACTGTAAGGTAACGACGACCTTCATGACGCTCTCGGGGAAGATCTGGCCCAGAATAACGCCGATGATGATGCCGAGAAGCAGCCGGAACGGCAGGTTATTGAATAGCTTTTTCATAACATTTTACCCCTAATCTTCTCCTGCGCTGTGGGCGCAGGGTGTTTTTTGCAGGATGCGGATGCAGGCTTGCTAGAGGGTGAGGACGCTTATTGGGCGTCCGGAGTGTGGTCTTTGTTGAGCATCAGGTCGAGGATGACGCTGTCGCTGGTGCCGTGGGTGCTCAGGATGGCGAAGTTGTCCAGCGTGCGCTCCACGTTCTCCTCCACGATGCCGTCCGTGCTCTGGACACGGACGCCGCGGGTGCCCATGGCCGCTGCCTGACAGGCGGCATTGACGCAGGTGGAGATCTTCAGCGCGCAGTCTGCCTTTGCGCCGTCACACACCATGCCAGTGACATTGCCCACCATGTTCTGGATGGCGCAGCAGATCTCGTGATAGCCGCCGCCCAGCAGGTATGTAATGCCGCAGGCCGCGCCGGTCCCGGCGACGGTCGCGCCGCAGAGGTTGCTCAGGCGTCCGAACTTCGACTTGATGCGGATGGCGATGAGGTTGGACAGGGTGACGGCACGCAGCATGGTCGGCTCATCGATGTCCAGCCAGCGGGCGGCTGCCACGACGGGCATCGTTGCGGTGATGCCCTGATTGCCGCTGCCGGAGTTGGCCACCACCGACACCGGCGCGCCTGCCATGCGGGCGTCTGCACCGGCGGCGGCAGCGATCATGGAGTTGGTGGTCAGGTCGCGGGTCATGAGGCCCTTGCGGCAGTTGAGGTCGAGATTGCGTCCGATGGCAAGGCCGTATTCCTTGGAAAGGCCCTCATCGCTGATGACGGAGTTGACCTGCACGGCGCTGCGGATGATGTCGATGGGGTCGTGCATGGGGTCAAGCTCCTTGGTGCAGTAGTCCCAGATGGAGCGGACGGTCAGGAAGGATGCGATCTGCTCCGGGGTGACGACATCGCTGTCGCCGGATGCGGCGGTATCCGCGTCCTGCTTGTCGAGGGTCGCCGTGCCGTCCTGCTCCACCAGCACGACGTTGGTGTGCAGGTCGCGGACGATGGCGCGGCCGGTGTGGCCGCCGCCCTTGGCGATGACCTCAATGTAGAGCTTCTGGGGCACCTGCGCCACATTCACCTTGACCTTGCCGGCCTTGACCAGCGCGGCGGCCGCCTCCACTGTCTCACGGGGGACATGGTTCATGACCTCCAGAAGGTAGACCGGGTCGCCGCCCAGCGCACCGATGGCGGCGGCATAGTCCATGCCCTCGTAATCGGTGCCGGGGATGCCCGCCGACATGGCGTTCTTGATGATGTTGATGCTGGCGTTGACCGTGATCTCCTCGGCCTTGTCCACACCGGCCTTCCGCAGGGCCTGACCTGCCTCGGCGGCAGTCAGGGCCACAGCGCCCGGCTCGGTGCAGCCGGTAGCCAGCTCCATCTCACTGTTCAGGATGCGGATGAACATATTTTGTTCCATAGTATTGCACCGTCTCTTTCTCTTAGGATGCTCTGTTATTTCACGGCGATGCATTCGATCTCCAGCGGTGCGTCCTTGGGCAGACGGCCCACCTGCACGGCGCTCCGTGCGGGGAAGGGCTGTGCGAAGTACTCGCCGTAGACCTGATTCATCTCGGCAAAATCATTCATGTCTGCAAGGAAGACCGTGGTCTTCACTACATCTGCCAGAGTCATGCCCTGCTGGGCAAGGATGGCCTGAATGTTCTTGAGGGACTGCGCGGTCTGGGCCGCGATGCCCTCGGGGATGGCCCCGGTAGCGGGGTCGATGGGGAGCTGGCCGGAGACGTAGACCGTCTGGCCTGCTGCGATGCCCTGCGAATATGGCCCAATGGCTGCGGGCGCCTGCGCAGTAGCGATTGCCTGTTTCATAATTCTCTCTCCTTTTTCCGAATTGCAGGGGCACGGCTTACCCTCGTGCCCCTTGTCCTGCCCCTATCCTAACGCGGCGTGCGGCAAAAGTCAACAATTTTTTCTCTTGATGATAAATTATTATCACTTGTGACAAATCCGCGGGATTTTTTGAGGCAGTTTCACGAATTTTCAGCGAGTTTTCGAATCATCATTGTCAACAGCCGACGAACGTGATATGATACAGGCAGAGATATGAGAATAAATTCTCATTATTTTTCTTATGAAGCAATGGAAAGTGGTGACATACATGGACGCAAGGCTGGAGCCGTATCGGACGCTGGTTTCGTTTCTGGGTGAGGCGTTGGGGCCGGACTATGAGGTGGTGCTGCATGATCTGACCAGTGAGGAGGGCACCATCGCAGCCATCGTGAACAACAACATCAGCGGCCGCACCGAGGGTGCGCCGCTGTCCAACATGGCGCTGCGGTTCATCCACGGCAGGGTGTACGAGAAGCAGCCTTATGTCGCGGGCTATCAAGGTGCATCGCAGGCCAAGGGGCAGCTGCGCTCCTCCACTATGTTTATCAAAGACGGCAGTGAGCTTATCGGGATGCTCTGCATCAACTTTGACGCCGCCAAATACAGCCGGATGGCGCAGGAGCTTCTGGCCCTCTGTGGGGCGCATCAGGAGCCAAGCCCCACGCTGGGCGTCGAAAATTTCGTCAGCAGCCTCCCCGACGCGGTACAGGCTGCCATCACCGATGTGACCGGCAGCGTCCTGCCTCCCGACCGCCTGACGATGGACGAAAAAATACGCATCGTGGACGACCTGCAGCAGGCAGGCATCTTCTATATGAAGGGCGCTGTCAGCGAGGTGGCAGCGCAGCTCGGCTCCTCGGAGGCGACGATCTACCGTTATCTGAGCAAACTGAAGGATTGACCCTTGCACTCCTACGCTCCTTCGCGTATAATGATAGATGTATCAATATGTCTATCAGACGTGAAGGAGCGTATTTTATATGAAACTTGGTATCGTCGGCCTGCCCAACGTCGGCAAGTCCACTCTGTTCAATGCCATCACCTCCACCAAGAACGCGGAGGCCGCAAACTATCCCTTCTGCACCATCGAGCCGAACAGCGGCATCGTGGCCGTGCCCGACAAGCGGCTGGACAAGCTGGCTGAGATCTGGCAGACCAACAAGAAGACCCCCGCCATCGTGGAGTTCGTGGACATCGCGGGCCTCGTGAAGGGCGCAAGTCAGGGCGCAGGCCTCGGCAACAAATTCCTCGGCCACATCCGCGAGTGCGACGCCATCGTCCATGTGGTGCGTTGCTTTGACGACGACAACATCATCCATGTTGTGGAGGATGTGACCAAGGCCGAGGCCGTGGACCCCATCTCTGACATCGACGCCATCGACTATGAGCTGATCCTCTCCGACCTCGAGGTCGTCCAGAACCGCGCAGGCCGGATGGCCAAGGCTGCAAAGAGCGGCAACAACAAGGGAGCCGCCGCCGAGGCTGCATGGCTGCAGCAGCTTGCTGCTCATCTGGAAAGCGGCAAGCCCGCCCGCAGCTTCGACTTCGACGAGAGCGACGCCGAGCAGCAGGCCGTGCTCCACGAGATGGGCCTGCTGAGCAGCAAGCCCGTCCTCTACGCCTGCAACGTGGGCGAGGACGACCTGATGGAGGGCATCGAGAACAACAAGTACGTCCCGCTGGTGGCTGCACGCGCCAAGGAAGAGGGTGCACGTTACATCCCCATCTGCGCCAAGACCGAGGAGGACATCGCCGACTACACCCCCGAGGAGAAGAAAGCCTTCCTCGCCGAGATGGGCATCGAGGCCAGCGGCCTCGACAACCTCATCACCGCCAGCTACGACCTGCTGGGCCTCATCTCCTTCCTGACCGACGGCAAGAAGGAGTGCCGCGCATGGACCATCCGCAAGGGCACCAAGGCCCCGCAGGCTGCCGGTAAGATCCACAGCGATTTCGAGCGCGGTTTCATCCGTGCCAGCGTCATCGGCTACAGCGACCTCGAGGCCAACAACTTCGACTATGCTGCCGTCAAGGCCAAGGGCCTGCAGCGCACCGAGGGCAAGGAATATGTCGTCAAGGACGGCGATGTCATCGAGTTCCTGTTCAACGTCTGATTTTTGCTGTTGCAGCAGGGCTGAGTTTCCTTTAAGTGGGGTTTCGCGCTGGTGGCGCGGGGGTCAGAGCGCTGTTGCAGTAGGGCCGGATTTTCTTTAAGCAGGTTCGCGCGCTGGTAGCGCGGGGGATGTTTTTTCTTTCGGTCAAATGGCTTGCGCTCCGCGCGGGCCAGAGGCAGGGAGGGGTGTTTCGACTCCCCCCTCCCTACCTCTGGACTCCACTCTCCCCGCAACGAGTTAAGGGCTGCTCGCCCTTAACAATTCCAAAGAGGAAGTCGAAGCCCAAAAATGCTAGCCGCTGCGCTAAGACGGGTTGCGGTGCCCAGCGTCCACTTCGTGCCTTGAGCGGCACTCGTGTCCTGCTGACCGCGGCCCCAACAGCTCCTCCCTGTATCCGCCGCAGGCGGCGGTCGTCGCTGTTGCGC
>OBZC01001031.1_pt1 | contig 22469 bp, 18 predicted proteins | sample 1538231 | NCBI WGS metagenome assembly OBZC01 (sample SAMEA2580225, study PRJEB22360) | human gut metagenome | biome: human gut; feature: human-associated habitat; material: faeces | place: Denmark | collected 2008/2010 | reverse complement strand
GTGGTTGCCAGACCAACTTCATTTTACCACTAGGAGGTTCTTTCCTTTTCTCTAAAAATTTTTTTCCGACCCCCAGTTAAACTGGGGGTTTAGTCATGCCTATTCGGCGTACAATAGAAAAAGATGGCGAAATATATATTTCGCCATCTTAATATGTTTTATTAAACTATGCCATTCTATGAGATTAGAATTGGTAGTTAAGATCAACACGGTAGTAGTTGGAAAGTTTAGAGTTATCTCCATCTGCTTTATTAGTTTTGTTATTGAAACCATAGTATGCAGTCAATCCAACATTGTCTTGCAATGCATAGTTAGCAGTTGCCAACCAGCCTTTGAAGCCACGGAAATCAAAGTTAGTACGACTATAAACATTTGTATAATCATAAGGGATTTCCCAAGTAGAGGAAACTGCACCCAAATTTTCACCAAAGTTGAAGTATTGAGCTTTTACATCCCATGTACCTTCTTTAGCTTGGTCATAATTACCATAGCCAATACCAGCAGTCCATGCAGAACCGTGGGATAAGCCAGCAGCTTTCACCCATTCACCACCAACCCAAACTTTATCAAAGTTCATGTCTGTGCTGAAGCCATAAAGATTTCTGTAATCATCATTGCCGGATTTATGTGCATTTTTACGTGCATAGAAACCACCAAGGTTAACATGTTTATTTAAGTCACCTTTAATGCCTGCATATGTAAATGTATTATTTGTTTTTTGACTTAAACCTTCTGCTGCACCAGCAACGGCATAACCATAAGCAGCTTGGAATTGAATTTTATCATTGCCTGCATTGAATTGAGCACCATCAAATGCATCATCATAAATCAAACCATTGCCAAGCATTTGGTCAAAACGACCAGCTTTTACAGATACGCGTTCACCAAATTTATGGTTTACATAAGCACGGTCAACTGCAACACCTACACTAGCACCATCAGAAGCATCACCAAATTCAAAATCATCAGATGCAATACGAACAACAGCGTCAGTACGATCGTTTACTTTAGCATTGAATTGAACACGAGCGCGAGCATCAAATTTAGAGGATTTACTATATTCATCACCATAAAGATTTACATAGTGGCCATCTTTCTTTTGAGAGCCCAAGAAACGCATACGCATATCGCCAGTTACTTTCACATTACCAACGCGGTCTTCCAAACGAGCTACACGTACACCCAAGTTGTTCAATTCATTAGAGAATTCATCAGCCAAACGGTTGATCATAGCTTGTTGTTCTGCATTAGCACGGTCTTGGTTAGCCATTGCTTTCGCAATCATTTGAGCCATTTCGTAACGAGTGATATTATTTTGGCCTTTGAAAGTGCCATCTGGATAACCGTTAACGATACCTGCTGCTGCCAATTGAGATACAGCTTGGTATGCCCAAGAATCAGGAGTTACATCAGAGAATGGATTAGCTGCGAATGCTGTAGTTACACCCAAAACTGCTGTTGCTGCAAAGATTGCTGCGAATTGTTTTTTCATAATACAATACCTCTTCTTCACAAGAAAACAAAATACAAAATACGTATACTACAGTCCAATGATTTCTCATATGTATCCATGTTTCCATACAAAATATAATCATTAGTATGCAATATATATTAATATACTATCATGATTTTATTAATAATCATTAATATCAATATAAACTTTCATTTAATTTTCATGAAATCATATATTATAAAACAATAACCACATCTGTCATAACTCCATTCCCACATATAAATATATAATTTCTACTTAAAGATGAAATTTATTTCTCATACTCTTCATCTTAATAAGATTTTAGTGTAAGCTATAAATTCTTTTCCAACAATTGAAAAGAGAACCAATCTTCTTTTTACTAAGTTACCAAGCAAAATCGTAGAAAGAAGATTGATTCTCTATATTTAATCATTTACTAATATATTATCTGATATTACTAATTTATTCCCCCTTTTGAAGTTTCAGAATCTTTTAGAATATCAAATTACTCTAATAATCTAATTAAAAGCTAAAACAAACACCTAAACAGATGAATAGGCCTAAAAAAATAGTTTCTATCAATTGAGACATTAAATACTTTTATATGTACAATTGCTAGTGAGTATAATACTAAATATTGGGGCTAAACTCATAACTATCTGCCCCTATAAAAAAATATAATTGCTATAAACTACCATAAACAAAAATCATGCTTATATATAAAAGCTATCAAATCAATTATTTTTAAGAAATGACTTATCAAACTTTATAACATCATCAACCGAATCGAATTCTAAAATTTCTTTACAGTCATGTCGCTTAACCTCTAAATGCAGTTTATCTAAATTATGAATATATAAATATTCCCATACATGATGCCAATATTCACTATCGTCAGGTATTTTTGAAAGCAGTGCTTTAAATTGTTTACTAAACACTCGATCAAAGTAAACATATCCCATCATGATATCTGCATCATGCCCCCCAATGTTTACTGATTGTATGACACCGGTATTATCAGTATTAATACACCATTCATCAGTATATCCCTCTACATAAATAGAAGAATAATATCCTCTATACTCATATAATCGAAATGGATTATCTATATAATAATTATCTACAGAACAAATATACGTATTACCTAATATCTTTTTTACTAAATTTAATGATTCAATATTATCTTTAGTATCATACTCATTATTTTCTACAATAATTACATTAAATTTATCTTTTAAATAAAAAAATAGTTCTTTCTTGTAACCTACAACTACATAGATTTCTTTAATACCAGCTTCTTGAAGTTGCCGAATTTGTCTTTCTATAAGGATTTCTCCCTTTACCTTTGTAAGACCTTTAGGACAATACTCACTAATAGGTAGAAACCGCTTAGATAAACCAGCTGCTAATATAACGGCATTTTCTACTTTATATGATTTTAGTTCTTCATATTGCTGATTTCTTAACAATTTATCAAAGTCACTTCTTGTAATCATATGCTGAAATAATGCCTCCCCCTACAATTAATATCCCTAATATTAATTCTTCTAGTGTAGGTATGATATTCCACATAAAATAATTAATTAAAATAGCAAATCCACTATAACTACTATTTACAGCCATTGCACGACTTGCACCAATTTTATGTATAGCACTATAGTAAAAGAAATAAGATAAGGCACCACATATAGCGGCCATACATAATAAATTAACTCTATGACTCAAAAAACTTATATCATCATAATTGAATGGTTCTACCATCATTATTAAGGTAATAATACTTAACCCTATAAAAGCAGCAGATGTTTGTCTTATCCATAGTGCACTAGTATCTTTCAAATTATATTTACTTAGAGTCCACGAACAAATAACAGCCTCTGATCCCCATGATAATGTACAAATTATAGCGGCACCTAATCCAATCCAGATATTTTCAATAACTCCATCATATTCAAATCCTAAAGCCATAACGGAAATAATCGATATCATAAGAGCCAACCATTGAAATAAGTTTCTTCTTTCATTAATAAATACACGTGCCAATAAGGTTCCAATAGCTGGATATAATGATGTAATAACACAAGCAAAATAAGTTCCTAAATAATGAATTGATATTATATATGCGGTTAGCCCAATTGGACCTCCTAATATGGCTGCCAAAGCAATATATTTAGATCCTTTTGATTTAATATCCTTGATTAAATATCTTATTTTAGTTGTTAATAATAAAATAATACTTATTATTAATACACTAATAAAATCATGTAAACAAGCTATTAATACTGGTAATATAGTAATAGTTGAATTATCCAAAGATACATTATGAATTAATACTGTATCCGTAGCCCAAAATAATCCCGAAAAAATTCCTTGTTCCATGTTATTCACGCAAATCTTTAAATAAAGGCAAATTAATTGCTTCTTTTTGAAGAATCTCAAAATATGTTATAGCAAACTGATATTGACTAAGAGCATACTTATTAGTTAAAACAGACGAACCTTCTTTTACTTCACACCATATACTCCAAAGGAATCCCCCTATAGCAATATAGGAATAAATTATATAACGCAATTCATCGCTAACTAAATAATTATAATAACAGTCTATAAGAGAATCTATAGCACGTCTTTCTAAGCGAGAGTATAAACAAATCATAGCAATATCCAAATTAGGATCTTGCATACCAGCATATTCAAAGTCTATTAAATATACCTCTTTATTACTTGTAATCAGAAAATTATCACAATTAGCATCAATATGACATAAAGTATATTCTTTGGGGTATTGTTCTATAATATCTAACAAACGTAATATATTAGATTTAATTGATATATAAGATGGATACTTAGATTCTATATGCCTAAGTTTTTCGTAATAGTTAATTCGTTCTCGTAAATTAAATTCATGATTGACTCTAATTCCAGATTTATGTAATGCCTTTAATTTATCAAAAGCAAGCTTTATATCTTCTGTATTATCCAATTCCAATGTATGGGCATCATTAATAAATCTGCTAATTTTAATTCCAGTTCGATCATCAATATAAACTATATCGTCTGATATACCAAGACTTTGTATTCTATTATATACTTCAACTTCTTCTTTTCTATTAACTAATAATGAGGTTGTCTCATTAGGAACTCGTAATACATATTTCCCCTTATTTTTAATATTAAAGGTAAAACTCTCATTAGTTAAACCTTTCTTTACAGGTTGTAAATTTATTATATTTTTTGAGTATATATTCAATATATCTGATAATAATATAATTAAACCTTCCCAATTTCGTTCTTTTATATAGTTAATCAATATACTAATATCTCCTATCCATATATATCTTATTTACGATTATTTCAACTTAAAAGCTAACTGTAAACATCTAACCCCACCCAATAATGCAAATGCAGCTAATCTATTTTTTAGTCTTGCACGTTTATCAAATAATACGGTAGTACGTTCTTGTTTTACTGTTTCTACAATATGATGATATTGTCTTGGATAATGAGATTTTAAATTTGAAGGCTGAATAAGGAGACGACAATAGTTACTAAAGCGTTTTCCTTTAGCTGCCAATTCTACATTTTGACCATAACATTGACAGTTTTCAACTACTGTATTTGATGCATCGATTAAATCAGTAATAAATTTATCATTTCGAATACTCATAATACTGTCTGTTCGTTGAAAATAATAATATAATGGTACCCGAACAAATGCCACTATTTGAGCATCCAAATAATATTGATATGTTGTATATAGATCTTCAAAGATTCGTCCTTTAGGAAATGGATATTTTTGAGCTAATGAAAGTGGTAACAAAATACCCCAAGCTGCAACATCGTGAAATTTCTGATGTAAAATTTCAACTAATCCTTCCTTAGCATTTATAGTAGATATATCTACTATATTAGGCTTTATCTTTCTAATACCATTTCTATCATAAACCTCTATAAAATCACAAACAGAAAAATCTGCACCTTTCTGAATCCCTTTCACTAATAACTCTAAATATAGCGGATGAATATAATCATCACTATCTACAAAAGTAATATATGAACCTCTAGCATCATTCATTCCATAATTACGTGCATCAGATAGTCCTCCATTTTCTTTATGAATAACATGTATCTCTTTATGTTCTCGTTCATATTGATTACATAATTCACCACTATTATCTGTAGAGCCATCATCTACTAAAATAATTTCAAAATTTTTATAGGTTTGTGCTAGAATACTTTCTACACATCTTGGCAGGTATTCCTCTACATTATACACAGGGACGACTATACTAATTTTATAATCGTCACTATTTTTAACCATCTCTATGCTCCTCTAACAAATGTTTATACATATTCACTAATTTAACAGATTCATTTTGTATATCAAATCCAGCAGAATCCATAGTTGATTCTGTATTAACCCTTGATTTATCTTTTTTATAATATATAGTTTCTAAATCCATTAACCATTTCTCAACTGGAGAACTCAGCTCTTCAGAGGAAATAAGATTTGTAATAAAAAGTTCTTTAGTAACAGCATCCGATACAATAATAGGCAAACCATTAGCTTGAGCTTCTAAACCAACTACAGGAAATCCTTCACTAAATGATGGTAATAACAATACATCCATAACACTATATAAATCGGAAACGTTATTTCGCATTCCTCCAAAAATTACACTATCCGATATTCCTAATGAAATTACTTTTCGCTCTATATCTTTTTTTAGTGGTCCATCCCCAATCAAAAGTAGTTTTGAATTATTATGTACTTTATGAAACTTATCAAATACATCTATTAAAAATTCATGATTTTTTACATATACGAAACGACCTACATGCCCAATGACAAAATCATTATGATTAATATTAAATTGCTGGCGAAAATATAATCGTTTATTTTCATTAAATTTAAATTTTGCAAGATCAATGGCATTATTAATAATCTGTACTTTACCAGTATTAACCAAGTTTTCTCCATACATCCAAATACCAGCTAACTTACCACAAGCCCAATATTGATTAGCAAATAGTTTAGCAAATGGACGGAAGATATATTTCATCAAATTTCGTTTCCACTCACCTGGGACAGATATACTGTGATTATGAAGAATCCTTATCGGAGCATCTGCCATATAAGCTGCAAATAGCGAAAGTGCTGATAATGTATTCATATTAGAATGGATAATTTGATAGTGATTATGCTTAATAATTTGATATATTTCTCTCATAAATGCTATCGGATTTTTATAATATGGTGTTACCTTATATACCTTTCCCCCCATGAACTTAACCTTATCCGTAATATCTATTGTATTATCATTATGAACTACAAAATCAAATTGGACTTTCGCTCTATCAATATGTTCATAATAATTCATAATCACAGATTCTACACCGCCACCAGCAACAATTCCTAAAATCTGAAGAATACGAATAGGTTCATTCTGCATAACTACCACTCCATATGATTTAAAATATCTTATTATTCCCCAACTAAGTTTGTATTTCTTTTATACTTGTTATCAAAATTCTTAAAGACTTTCTATGTGTGAATAAAAATACTATATACGCAATTCCATAAATTACCATACACCAAGCATTATGTATCGACCAAGCACTAATAACAAATATACTACACATTACTAAATCAACTAACATATTCTTTTTTAAATCAATCTTAATCATTGAGCTAATACAATACTCTGCTAAACAACATTGGATTGCATAAATTACTATAACAGAAAAAACTGTCAAATTAAGATTATGAAATACATATACTGTAAATATTGTTGCTAGTACTGATAATAATACTATAAAAACATTTAATTTCAACATTAATGTTTCTTTTCTCATGCTTTTAAAATACGTGTTAACCAATATATGCAATTTACTATCAAACAAACATATAGGAAATAGTACACTCAAATATAACAAACTATCCGTATATTGTGGTAACCACCATGACAAAATCAATTGCAATGGATAATACAACAATAAGAGCCCTAATAAAATACAATCTAAACCTAGTCGTATAGGTTTATAAACATGAATACGATTATCTTCATTCATACGTTTTAGTATAGGGAAAAAAACAATACTTATAGCCGAGATAAAAGCTATTAAAAAATTAGAAATACTGAGTGATAAAGATACCTTACCAAATGTTGTTACATCCCAACCTATAGAAATCCCATAACGAACGACTCCCAAAATTAACATTCCAGCTAGATAAGCAACCATCAATTGACTACCAACTATGATATTCTTTTTAGCTTCAGTCAGAATTTGTACTAGTGAACCAAAACTCGGTACTAATAATCTACGACATAAATAAATACTTATTATAGTTACTACAACTAATGAAAGCACCTTTGCATAATACATATACTGAAATTGATGCAATTGAAAGCCAAATAAAAATATAACAAGACCACCTAAAAAAAGTCCATTCTCAATCATTAATAAGCAAGCATATGATTGAATTCGATTAGTGGTCTGCAAAAGAGAGTAGCAGAGATTTGAAAAATTAACAAAAGGCGCCAATAATACAGCACAAGTTAAGGCTAACTGTTTAATTGGATCTAACACATCAATATGTAAAATTCCGATAATGACAATTAAAACTACCAATTGTAATACTATAAAACCATATAGTTGTCCGGAAAACACATTTGCATCTAGCTGATCAAAATATTTACCTGCATATCGTAAATAGATACCTTCACGCCATCCTAAATGTGAAAACCCCATATAATAAAAATAGAATAAGAACAATTGCCATAAACCATACTCATCACTGGTCAAATATTTTGGTGCAATAATAATCATAAAAATAGATATCAACAGGGATACTAGATTTGCACTAATTGAATATGATATATTTTTTAGAATTTTGGATAATATCATAAATACTACATCCCCACTCCTACTAAAATCTATATTTATATAAATCTAATCTTCAAATTTCTTCAATATATTTTCTAATTTTCCTTTAATTACCTCAGGGGAAAAATCATTGCCTCGTTGTTTACCAACTTTAATATAGTGATTAGCTAATTCTTTATCTGTCACCATTTGATAAATCTTCTTTGCCATATCTTTTGCATCTTCTACCTTACATAAAAGACCATATTCATTATCACCCAAAATTTCACGAGGTCCTGTATGACAATCACTTGCAACAACGGGTATACCTGACTGAAGTGCTTCAATAATAGTAGTTGGCAACCCTTCATATGAACTTGACTGAATAAAAATTACTGCAGATTTATAATAATCTTCAATATTATGTCGGCTTCCTTCAAAAAAAATATGCTCCGCTACAGATTTATCCTTATTATTTGCATATTCTTTTATTATATCTAAATCAGGGCCATCGCCTACAAAAACAAGATTGCTTTTTAATCCATACTCTAAATAACAAATTTCAAATGCATCAATAACTATATCTGGACGTTTAGGAGGCATCTCCATACGTGATGCCATTAATATATAATCACCATATTTTGATTTTAAAGATTCCACTTTTTTATCAGAATACTTTTTATCACAAAATACTACCGGATTATGCAATTGATTTATATTTAACTTCAAAAATGAGTTATATGCCAAAGCCTCAACTTCACAATCTCGCGTTAATACTATTAAGTTTTTTATCTTCTTATAAAGATTAATGAAACCATCTGATACAAGAATATAGCTATTTAAAGAACCATGAAGCCAACATAATTTATGACGTGCATTTATATAGTCACTAGCTACAAATGTTAAATCATTATAATGCCCAGCAAAAGCAATTGCCAAATCAAATCTTTCTCGACACGCTCTATGTTTCTTTAAAAATGCTTTATAGATTAAACCTACTCCACTTAAAGCTAAACTAACTGGCGGATAGACCCATTTTCCCCAAGATTTCCAACGCATGATTTTATTATATTGCTCAGGGCATATTTTTCTAGAAAAATTAATATGCACAAACCTACATTGCTTAGGATATAGAGACTCCATTTCAGATAATGATGGTACAAGATTAAAAACAGTAACTTCATGGCCTAGTTCTATCAATAATTTTGCATAATCAGCACCTACTCGTTCAATACCACCTATTTGTAAGCCATCGAAAACCATAGCAATTTTCATATTCTTCCTCCCAAACTATGAATTAATCATCTCATTCATATCATTGGAAAATCATATAGATACTCAGATAATTCTCTTTCTATAAACTCTTTTTCTTTAATCTCATGAGAAAACTGTTTCCAAACCTGTGTATTATGAATTGATATAGAAGGATTAAAAAACTTTAATTTGCTACTATGTTGTGTTTCATCGAGGACAAGCCATTCTCTTAAATCATTTGTAGTATCATCATACTTGTATACTAAATCCTCAAATTGTACAAATTTAATGTGCTCGCTATTCATGATTTCATGCTTACGGTGATTTCGAGTATAACGGAACCATTTACAAAATGTTTCTACGTTATTTGGTAAAATACCATCTTTCCAAACATATTTATCTAAGAAAAATATATCTCTAGGATCACGATCTACAACCACAACTTTGATATTATTATCAAAATAACGTAAATATCGAGATAAATTCGTAGGAGGTACTAGTTGGTCAACCATAATAGTATCTATATCCTTAGGTTTTACCGATTCAAATAATCTATAAATATAATTCTTAGTACATTGTAAAAATTTTTCTTCGCTTGGATGACTACAATATGTAATCTCATCCTTCATGGTATTAAATACTCTATCAGGCTGATTTTTCCAGATGGTTTTATGTAATAATTTATTGATAAATCGTTTTCTAAATAAGTAAAATTCACCTCTATCATACAAATCATAGAACCACCATCCTGGATAAGTGAAATCTGTTAATTCTTGAATATACTGATAAGACAACTCTTTCCACTTATTCCCAAAAAATGACTGATAGCGAGGAAGTAGAAAGTTTCCAGCATAAAAATCTACCAATTTCTTATATCGTTTTAACGAATGTCCAGAATTATGCCGATTAAAACACTCCACTAAATTAAATTCTAAATCAGATATACCATCTGGATCTTGAATAAAACGAAATTCCTCATTAGTAAAGGAGAAAACAGATGAAAACTCAGATACATAATCTGTTATCGCACTAGATCCGACTCCATAATAGCTCGCACAAGTAATAAATTTCATTTTTCTCTCCAAACATAATAATTAATTAATAAGCACCCTTACTCTTAACCACAGCTAACACTGTTTTTAACAAATATACAATATCAATCCATACGGACCAATTATGAACATACCAAGAATCCATTAACACACGTTCTTCATAGGTAGTATCGCTACGACCGCTAACTTGCCATACACCAGTAATCCCTGGTGGTACAAGATAAAAATCATTGATATAGTCACCGTATTTTACAATTTCATCGCGTACGATAGGACGTGGCCCTACGAGGCTCATATCGCCAACAAGAACATTCCACAATTGTGGCAATTCATCAAGACTCGTTTTACGAAGGAATTTACCAATTCTTGTAACGCGAGGATCATCTTTCAATTTGAAGTCTCGTTCCCATTCCTCACGAGCTGCAGGATTTTCTTTCAAATATATCTCCAATGCCTCTTGTGCATTAGGCACCATGGAACGGAATTTATAGCATGAGAACTCTTTACCGCCTTGACCAACGCGCTTATGCCCAAATACGATAGGGCCTGGCGAATCTAGATAAATCAATACAGCTACGATAGCAAGGATTGGCAAAATCAAGATGCCACCACATACAGTAGCTACAATATCAAAGATTCGCTTCATAATACGGTTAGATTTTTTTGCTAAATTATTTTGTACACGTACAACTATAGCTTGCTCTTCCATTAATCCTCGTGCACTAATATTACTAGCAGGAATCCCAAAAATATCAGGAACGAATGATACTTTACGTACTAATAATTGTAATTGATTAATTAATTTTACTAATTGTTTTGAATCTAACCCTGGAGCACAAACAAGTACATTTTGTACACCTGTTTCTTGTATAACTCGCTCTACATCTAAAAACCTACCTAAACAAGGAAGTGTAGTAGCTAAACTTTCAGACTTAGGATTATCGTCTACGAAACCAATAATTTTATAATACGAGATGGGCATACGATCTAATGATTTTTTTACAAGCTCTGCCGTTTTACCCGCCCCCACTAATAATACAGGAATATATAATATTCCTAATGTATTAAGTACTTTATGAGTAATAAATCTAAACAAAGTAACTAGAACTATAATAGAAATGTAACTAAATCCTACAAATAAGCGAGATACACTATTCGTAACGTGACCTGTATACATAAGTACAATAGATACTACTACACCTATAGTTATACTACGCACAATAGATTTAGTCTTATCCCACAAAGGCATTTCAATATCATACGAATTATTTAATAAAAATACTATTAAAAAAATAATAGGCACAATACCATATATATATATATTATCTATTTTAAAATTTAAACTTACAAAGGTTTCAGGCAAAGATAATCTTAACTGATATGCTGCTAATAGCCCAAATACAATGGATATGTAATCTACCAATATTGTTACTATCTTAACAAATGCGAGGCGCATATTCTCATGTTTACATATCTTCATATAAACTCCAATAAAAAAGGTTGTTTTCCTAATTTATTCATTAAGTAAACAACCTTCTTTCTTCTATTAATAACTAACACTCTCTAAAAATATTTATCAGTATTAGTATACTATAGATTCATATATTATTCATTTAAACAGTTCTTAAAATCATTGTACTTTAAGGCTTTTTATATTGTAGATTTATTCTTATCAATAATTTCATGGGATATTTTTAACTGAAGCATCGTTGCCATAACTATCCAGAAAATTTTAATACCCGATGAATTTCCCCATGTATAATCAATGGAACCAAATAAGAATATAAAGCTAATACACCCAAAGATAATACTTAAATCATAGGGATTATGATTTTTCAAATACATACGAAAAGATTTATACAGTACAAATATATTAAATACCAAAAATCCTAACAATCCCAATAGTCCAGATTCACTTGCTACTTGTAAAAAATTATTATGTGAATGTCCTAGCCCTTGTGTTTCTTCAGCTAATCTATATCGTTCTTCATACGTACGTTGCCATAACCCAGGACCTACACCTGCAACTATATGATCAATAATCATATGCTTATCGGCTTCCCATACATATAACCGACCAAGATTAGAACCATCGGTTGTAGTATTAAAGGTAGATTTAAAACGATTTACATAGTTATCATGCTGGCTCATAACGCCTACAATACCAATAGCAATACAACCTACTATGAATAAATATTTTATATTGGATAAACCATAACGCAATGTGATTAATAATCCATTAATTCCATTAAATAGCCATGTACCGCGACTTTGATTTCCCCACATACCAAACAACATAGATACAATAGAAAATAACGCAGATTTCCGAACCTTATCAGGTAAAGTTTTATCAAATACAGCTATCAAAGATATAGGGAATGCCAATGCTAATAACATAGCCAAGCCCATAACAGATCCGTTGAATAAACCACCAGAACGTCCATCACTAACACGAAATTCTAATAGCTGTTGAACAAAAGCTGTGATGGAATTAATTCCCATAAATAGGAAGAATGCTATTAATAAAGTATATAATTTAGATTTAGATTTAATACATAACAGTATGGGTAATACGATTAAACTTTTCCATATATATATATTAAAAAAATATTTTAATGCCCTATCAATATCATCACTACAAAATACAGACGGTAATAAACATAGTAACATAATGCCATATGCTATGCCGTATTGTTTTGTAAAACTTGATATACATAATTCTTTTCGCTTTATAAAACATGTACATATTGTAATTAACAACAATAATCCATATACTACATTTCCAATAGCCACAGATATTCTAGTTGTACATATCATGATAATCAGCAAAATAGTTAATACTAACTCATGTTTTTCTAATATCCACTGTTTCATAACTCTCCCCTAATAAATTCCCTATTTCATATATGGTTTCAAATTTTGTTGCACTTCCACTGCATATTGGTCCAACATATCATAACGTTTCCGATATTGACTTCGCTTTTGTGATTTTATTTCTTCAATCGGTTTTCGATATTCCTCTAATGGAACAATGTAAAATCTTGAGTCTTGTGAAAGTTCCCCACCACTTTCTTGCCATAAGGAATCAAGCTCTGCTACCTTTGCACGATGACCGCGTACTAAATGAGTATTTGCATAAAAACCTTCATCAGATACGGCATAGATTGTTTCTACTCCACATTGCTGTGCAATCAATCTAAGTAAGTACATAATAAAGTTTTTTGGGCGATAACCGAACATTTTTTTCGTAGCTGTTTTTGCGTTGGCTAAACCATCTTTATATCCCTGAATGGTACCAATCCACATAGCTTTTTTCCCATTAAAGCCTTTACCAAATCTAAAATTAGCATGATATACACCTTGTGATTCCAAGGTTAATAATAATGTTAACAATCCTTCTTTACGTTGCCCTGCTCCGTAATATAGTTGAGCTTTCATATTAAGATCTTCTGATTGCCATACTGTAAGACCACGTTTAATACAACTCACATCATCTAAGAAGTTATCTTTATCAACAGAATACATGGATTGAATCGCTTCATCAGTGAATATATTTTGTATGTAATCAAAGTGATTGATAATAGCATATAAGCGTTCATCTACTGTAGAGTCTTTATAGAAAAAAATACGAGTCATCAATTCATATAAACCAATTTGACGTTGTAACAGTTTAGAATCTGGTTTATAGTTAGCAAAATAGTTTTCTAAACGATTCATTTGCTGACGACGGCTCATAGAGCGAACGGTATGTAGTACAACGCGACGAGTTTCTCTCCAGCTACGCTTACCATATATTTTTCGGCCTTTTGCCCATTGATTTTGTATATACTGTAACACCTTATCACCTCAAATTACGAACTATCGTTACTATGGAATCCACCATCTTAGTAATAGTAAATGTAGATTCCACACGCTTATAACCCTGATTTACCATAGATACGCGAATTACATCATCCTGCATTAACTTTTGAATAGACTTAGCAATTACTTCACTATTAACCGCATCAATAAGAATACCTGATACGCCATTCTCAATAATTTCTCCCTGTGCTCCTGATGTACTTGCTATAACAGGAACTTTACAATACATAGCCTCACATAATACAAGGCCAAATGCTTCTCGTACTTTTGATGGAGCCACTAAACAATCGATAGACCGATAAAAACGATTCATATCCTGTTGAAAACCAATATATTCCACATACTCTTTCATGTCATATTGCATAATATAATGATGCAATTCTTGAATATCATCATGAATACCATCACCACATATACGCAATCGAATATCACCATTGCTATTATGTATTACTTTAATGGCTTCTAATAACTCATATATCCCTTTGTTTTCTGTAATGCGGCCTGCATATCCTACAATAAACTGCTTCTGTTCTTTATATTCACACTTAATAATAGGAAACCGATACGTATTAATACCATTATAAACTAGATGATATTTCTGAGAAATCGAAGGTATAACCTGTGCATCATACACCTGTTTTGATACGCAAATGAAAGAATCTACATAAGATTGAATCCAACGATGATAAATATCAGTTTTTGCCTGTACTATATTGTGTTTGTAAAAAATTAGTTTTGCACCCGTTAAATATTTTAATGCCAAGCATAGCAGAATATATTTACCGGAATGGCATTGAATAACATCAATACCATGTTGTTTCATTTGTTTAACAATGGATCTAATAGATAAAAAACCTTTACACGAATAAAGATTAGCGGTTACAACCTCTGCTACCGATGCAAATCGGTCTTGTAGTTCCTGATTTGTTTCATCTACTAAAACAAAAGAGGGTATCTGCCGTCGATGTAGTTCGTCGCACATATCATATACATATTGCTCTCCGCCGCCCCATACTTTGGCGCCTACTACATTTAGTATCGACATAGATACCCTCCTTAAAATATATATTGTGATTAACTATATATATTTAATCATATATGTATTTATTTTTCATCTACTTTTTAGAAAATAGTGTCTTTTCATGATTGATCAACCAAGTTGTTAGTAAGGTCCAATCACGTGCTTCATCAGCATGATTATCGATAGGTCGTATTTGTTCAACCGGTTCAGATGAAAGTATATTACCTTCACCATAATCCATACGTACATCACCCATCATGGTATCAGTTATCCATTGATAAGGAGTTACCAAAGTTTCAGGCTGCGCCTCAAATAACGATGGAGTAATAGAATAATACTCAAACCCCTTAGGGGCAATAGCCTCGATAATCGTAGGCATTAGACTCATATGAGTACCTTTTTGAGTAGCAATCATAGTATTATCTAACTCAGGATGTTGTAATAAACCAACCGTACAGAATGTATCGCGCAATGTATAATCACGATGAATTAACGATGTATTATTCAAAGAACCAAATAGATTAGAATGATCACCGGTCACCACAAAGAGACTATCTGGATAAGCATCTTTCATAGATTTAACGAAATTAAATATAGCCTTGTCACTATAACGGTAAGTCGCCAATTCCTTGTTACGCGTTTTATTCGAGCGTAAATCCTCACCCACATCTGGCATAACCTTTTCTGGATTATAATCGAGTAATGAATCCTCCATCTTATATGGTCCATGATTAGATGTTGTATAAATAAAATGGAATGTAGGTTCATCAATTGATTTAATTTGTTGCTCAATATTTTCTAAAAACACATGGTCATAGACACCAACCCATGTTTTAGGAGCATCAGGTCCACAAAAGATAGAAGCACTTTCTACTTTATCAAAGCCTTGAGCCTTCCCAAAGTGATTAAAGTTACCATATGATGCATTACCACCATACCAATATATAGTTTGATATCCTAGTTGCTTCATTTGATGTGCAAAGGATGTAGGAAATGCACCTTTCCAGAAACTTTCTCTCTCATTGATTTCTAATCCCGCATCATAGATGCCACTCATAAGACTTACGATAGATGGTCTTGATACATTACCTGCCGGTAAAAAATTAGGAATTTGAACTGTATGAGATTGCTCTTTAAAATTCCATAATCCTGTACAAATATTAAGAGATTTATGCGTTTCATCTAACGACCACTGAGGGATACTTTCACCAACGATAAAGAAAATATGCTTAGGTTTCGTAATCTTAGGACCTTTAGCAAATTTTTTAAAAGCATATAGCGGATTATCAAGTTCATGCCAATTATCTTTATATTCACAAGGTACAACACGATTAATAGCATTATCAATATCTTCTTCAGATGCAGTATACTCAGAACGCAACGGATTTTTATAAACTGTTTCCAATGCGCATAAATCAGGTACAGTCGCACGAGCAAAGAAAATGTCTTCTTTTACAACTGTAGGAATCGTATCCCATTCTGGCTTATCATCATGAGATAAGGTACCACCATAACGGAACCAATAAAATCCAACAACCGATACAATAACTAGCAATATATTCCATGCTACTGTCATCCATGTATTATCCATAGCAGGATAAGGAATAGATGGCAAAGATAAAAATACACTACCAGCTAACCATGAAATAATAGCTACCGGAATAAATCCAACTAATACTAATAAACCTCTATCTTGGTTGAAAAAAACATCGATAAGATTATTCTTTTCTGCATGTTTACCATAATGAACCATATAGTTATAGGTATCATGGAAATGCTTATAAAAGATCATCTTACCTGCAAACGCAGCATATAATACACAAGAGTAAAGCGTTAATCCAATAAGGCGTACTATATCTTCATATTGGTGATACGTATCAAACCATAATGCTGGAATCGTAACGAGTACTAAAGGTACTAAAAATACATACGCATCAAAGTCCATGCCCCACCAAAATCCATAACGTAGTGCACCTAAAACGGATTGCCACCGACCTTGCCATGTAGTATACGGATTATATATACGCATAAATATTATACGGAATAGGGTACTTAAAATAGGAGCCCATATCATTAATTTTATATTTTGTTGTAGGGATAGAAAAAATTGTTCACTCATTATATATTACGGCTTTCTCTCACTATAAATTCTCATATATCCCCTTAATTATTCTCACATTAAAATAAATCACAATCTCCCATTTGATTTATTTAAGTAATATAGTTTTACATATTTTGTAACAGTATACATATAATGATATAAGGATAAGATGAAACCTATTTTGCCATCGAGGAATCCCTTTTGCAAAATATATATCTTAAAGAATGCCCAGTGAGGGCGAAATATAATATCTTTCCAAAAAGAACAATGTTTTCCTTGTTCATGATATTTTTCAGCAGCTGCTGATGTATATTTATTGAACTTATTGAAATACTGGGTCCAGTTATCATAGGTATAATGAAACAGTTTTCCTTTTAACGTATCTTGTGGAAATGGGCTAATAAAGGTTTCATGCACAAAACCCTCTACGGTCGCTCCCTCTGTTGGCATCAAGCGCAATACCTTGTCTGGTCGCATAGATCCATGAGTGGCAGAGTTATGATGAAATATATTATGGCGAGATAACCAATAAGCCTTTTTTTCTCCGCTTTGTACCGCTTTTCTTATTTCATCATTTAATTCAGGTGAAACACGCTCATCTGAATCAATAAATAAAATCCAATCACATGATGCCTGACTAATGCCAAATCGTCGTTGTTGAGACCAGTCTCCATTCAATGCATGAGGTATAATCTTAGCATCTAAAGTCTCTGCTATTTCAACGGTTCTATCTGTACTTCCATCGTCTATGACGAGTATTTCATCTGCACACTGAATGCTTTTTATGCAGTCTGCTATATGCTGTTCTTCGTTGCGAGCTAATATAATAGCTGTAATTGTTGACATAAGTTGCCTCGATATTCATCTATTTTCAATCTAAATATAAAATTAATTACCTATTCAATTATAAAGATTTTTTGATACGTTCTAATCCAAACATCATATGTCCATATAGTTTTGAAATGAACGGTGCGTGGAGTGCACCATATAGTAATACTTGATATTTAGCACCAATAGCAGGCATATCAGAAGACTGTTCCTCTTGTTTTAAATACTCTAACATATGCTCAACTTGTTTTTCTTGTAGTTCTGGTTTTGCTAAGTTAAAACCAATTCCCCCTACAGCACTACGTATGGCTCTATGACGACAGTATCGCACAAAGTCTGTCATACCCAATTCTTCTGCTAGTGGCTGACGATATAAATAGGAACAGAACAATCCATATTTACTCTTTGCACTCCAATTACTCGTGATGGAATTTTCATTATCACAGTTATAAAAATAGAGTGTTTTTTGTAAATAGTATACAGATGAAAGATTTTTAAAAACCAATGGCATAATCATTAAATCCTCAAAATCTGTATTTTCTTTTAATCGAATTTCTTTCCAAGCATTTGCTTTAAAGAATTTATTACATAAATAGTTCGGAATTTTATCTTCAATCAATGCAGTATATGCACTTTTAATATCTATGAAATAACGTTCATCCATATGACGTGGACTTGTCTTGCCATTTTCTACAACAGCAATATCAAAGACAACTACATCTACTTGTTTCTCATCAATTGTTATTAAACAATCTTCTATCATAGATGGTGCTACATAATCATCACCATCTACAAAGGCGATATAATCCCCTTTTACAATAGCTAATCCATCATTACGGGTCTTACTAACACCCATGTTATGTTCATGATGTATAACAGTAATTCTATCATCTTTAGCAGCATAATCATCACAAATACGCCCACTGGAATCAGGTGATCCATCTTCAATTAAGATAATTTGTAAATTACTATATGTTTGATGTTGTAAACTTTCAATACATTTACCAATATAGTCTTCTGCTTTATAGACTGGAATAATAATAGATACTAATGGTCTATATTGACTTTCCATAATTAACTCCTCTTATTTATAAGCTTGTGCCGCTTTAAATCCCTTTTTATATTTTGATTTTACTTGTATATAAGCTAATTTATCTTGTAATTGATTCCACTTCAAAACAAACCAATCTTTGAAAGTACCTTTGCGAATAGTAGCTTCACAAAATACAGAACTATCATTAGACTCTAGGCGTAATTGTAACGGCTTAGTTGTTAACTCCTGTTCAATCAAAATCTGTAATACAGATTCATCAATATATTTACCATTGATAAGCCACCTATATGTATTTTCTTGTTCTGATTCCCTATATGTAAGCATCTCTTTTCTAATACTTTCAATATAAGGTGTAATCTTAGGAATTTTTTCGCCTGGATATACCACCCAATCATACATAAAGTGATTATCTGCTAAAATATGACAATAATCATACACATCATTAGCAATACTATACAATTCTATTTCAGATAATCCCAAACATCGTTTATCAATATATATATCAATCCACTCTAATAATAATGGTTGATCAAAAATATAAGATATTCCCTGCCCCATATGAATAATTTCATCTAGTTGCACATGTTTACCAATACTATTTTCAATGCGGATAGAACATAATTTACCAGAGTTATGTACACTACCAAATAGCTGAACCACCTGAATCGGCGTAATTTCTGTAAAAGTAATATGAACTTTACATTCTGTATCATCTACTGATGGAATCCACATATAGTGATGTGCATCATATGTATTAGAATTAACATCTACCGTATTAAAACGTAAAAAATCATTGAGATACTTAGCCTCTCCAGATGAAACCGTTATATCCGCATATAAAGCTATATTATCTGTTCTTCTTTTCCAGAATATTTGATCCCCATTAATAAGGCGAGTACCACGTTTATACCCTTGTTGACTCACATGAGACGCCATAGCCTTAAAAATAGGATTTTGTATTAAATTTTTTTCTCTACATGCTTGAGAAACCGGAATTCTTAGACGATGTATCCAAGATAAAGTTGGATTCCCCGTACTAAATTCATCAGTTGGCAATGCTTTTTTATTTATTACAGTAGATAATAAGTGATTATTATAGTAATCATCTATCGTTTCATAGCCTGTAGCATAAGCAAAACCTTTTAAGAATTGTGGTCTAAACTCTGTATGTTTTATGATCCACTCCATTGCACTTGCAACTGTAAGTGCACATAATCTGTGGTCTACATGAGTATCATAATCCGTAGCTATAATTGTATCTGGTTTAAAATGTAATATTACATCAATCAAAGATTCTACAATACCATTCCAAGAATATGGTTTAGGTTTAGACATTACTAGACTGGTAAAATCAGACCCATATGTTTGATTATGATTTGCATGACTCGTGATAACTGTCAATTTATCATAAATAATTTCATGTCCAATAAAATCACCAAATCCTAAAAAAATAATATTTTCTTTTGATAAGCCAATTTCTTTGGCCATTTGATATACCTCATTGCGACGTACATCAAAGGAATATTCATAATCACCATTTGTTAAAAAAACTACACGTACCTCTAATCCTTCTTGCAGTGCTCCCCAAATAGTAGCACCTGCCATATTTATTTCATCATCCTCATGAGGAACAATAATCATGACAGAATTGCCATGAAAAAACTCTTTATAAGAAAAACTAGATGTAGTCATACATATATAACTCCCTATTTATATACTAACTAACATATGTAGCTGCAGTTTTATTATAGTTAAAATTCTCTTTTATCATATTTTTGTAACAAAACTACATATACAAAATTATGTTGGATATTTCTTACATTTAGGTCCCTTACATCGTTTGCATTTACCGCATCCGCGGTCGATAGTCCCAGCACTGGCTGATTTCTCAGCACTAGTACTCTCCTGAGCCTTTTTATCGGCCTTACTATTCCATACGGAAACTATCGTTTCTACTTTTTTTCGGATCCATCCTTTTTAGATTTTTTATCCTTTTTCTTGTCTTTTTTCTTATCTTTTTTACTGAAAGTATCAGCCAAGAAGACTGTTTTTAACTTATCGTTTAAACCCTTAAGCTTCTTTTCCGCTTTGTCTTTCTTTTTCTTTAATTTATCTTCGGATTTAGAATGTTTATCTTCCTTAGATTTTTTATGTTTTTTGTCCTTTTTATCCTCTTTAGACTTCTTGTCATCCTTAGATTTCTTGCCTTCTTTAGATTTCTTTTCGTCTTTGGATTTTTTGTGGTCTTTAGATTTTTTAGACTTTTCGTCAGTCCCATTGATACGCGCCCATTCATCATCTACGCGTTTCAATTGCTTTTTAAGAAGCTTTTCCATCTTCTTATTGGCTTTATCGGAATCTAAGCCAGCTTTACCGAATAACAAAGCATTTACCGCTGTATACGGATCAATGGAGGATACATCATCGTCATCCTCATCGATATCATCAAATTCATCATCTACAGATTTACCTATATGAGATGTATCTTCATGCTTAGATACAATGCTATCTTTTTTAGTAGATGCATCCGTATTGTTAAGGGATATTTCAGTATTCTTAGATTTTGAAAGCAACACAGCATTTTCCGCATCAAATGGATTGTCTTCATCTAAGTGACGGACTTCTAAGCTTTCCACGCCATCTAGTGGATTGACATTCATATGCTCTACAAGTGCTTCATCAAGGTCAGACATCTCATGTTTGGAGCTTTCACCAGAACCTGTAAAAAGACCACCCATAGAATGTAATTCATTCAATTTAATATGATTCATGCCCACTGTAGAATCATGCTGTGCAGGAATATCGGATAACTGAACCTGTTCCATAGCATACACATCATTATTGTGGCTAGCACCCTTACCAAGATACGATCTATCAGCAATGATGATATCCTCTTGATTGTCTAACACATTGCCAAATAAATCCTCTTCAAGAGAATCATAGGTATGCAACATGGA
>OBZC01001005.1_pt1 | contig 23103 bp, 19 predicted proteins | sample 1538231 | NCBI WGS metagenome assembly OBZC01 (sample SAMEA2580225, study PRJEB22360) | human gut metagenome | biome: human gut; feature: human-associated habitat; material: faeces | place: Denmark | collected 2008/2010 | reverse complement strand
GGGTATGGCTCGTGGTGCCGGTTACGGTGAGAACACCGCCGCCATGATCGAGACCCGCGGACTTGCCGAGCTCGCTGCTCTGGGTGCTGCGGCAGGCGCCGATCCCAAGACCTTCTTTGGGCTGGCGGGTGTGGGCGATCTCATCGCCACCTGTGGCTCGCCGCTTTCCCGCAACTACACGTTTGGCTCCAACCTCGGCAAGGGGCTGAGCGTGGAAGAAGCCACTAAGGTCAGCAATGGCGTGGCGGAGGGTGTGCCTACCACGGATGCGGTGGTGGCTTTGGGCAATCAGCTTGACGTGCCCACTCCGTTGGCCTATCAGATGAGCCGTGTGCTCAATGAAGGCATTCCCTGTGCGGAAATGCTTGCCGGGCTTTTCGGGCGTGAAATCACTGTCGAGTAGACTCATAGCAGATTAGAAGTTTCGTTCAGCAGTCAAAGGATGGTTATGGCCAAGAAACGTATTGTGGTGCTCTATGGTGGGCGTGCGGATGAACATTCGATTTCCTGCATCTCCACGGCCGGCGTGCTGGCGGCTATGGATACCGAACGTTTCGAGCCGATTCCGGTGGGCATCACCAAGGACGGCAAGTGGATTATCGACGGTGAGGATCCGCGCGGCTGGAATCTGGACGGCGACGAGCTGCCGACCGTGAAGATCACGCTGAAATCCCGTCCGGTGATTCTCGACCCCTCGCGAGGCAAGGACGGTTTCTTTGCCGGTGAGCCGGATCATCTCAGCAATGCCGACTCCGGTTTTGGCACCAGCTTTGTGAGCTTGTCCGATCCTGAGATACATCACGTGCTGACCTCGCTGGGGCATGTCGATGCGGTGCTGCCTGTGCTGCATGGCCCTTACGGCGAGGACGGCACGGTGCAGGGTCTTCTTGAGATGATGGGTGTGCCGTATGTGGGCTGTGGCGTGTTCGCCTCTGCCGCCTGCATGGATAAGCACTACACCAAAGTGGTGCTCAATGCTGCCGGTATTCCGACAGCTCCCGGCATTATGGTGGATGCGCGCGCGTTCACCGCAGCCGATGTGGTCGCCCAGATCGAGGTCGCCGGATTGGCTTATCCGCTGTTCGTCAAGCCTTCCCGTGCTGGATCCAGCTTTGGCGTCACCAAGGTGGATAAAGCCGAGGATCTGGAAACCCAGCAGGACCGTGTGGCCGCTGCCATCGCCACGGCCGGTGAGCATGACTGGAAGGTGCTCATCGAGCAGGGCATCGACGGCCGCGAGATCGAATGCGCCGTGCTGTGCCCGAAGGCGGGCGATGAGCCCGAGGCCAGCTGGCCCGGCGAAATCGTGCTTGACCACCAGAATGACGACCAGTTCTATGATTTCGATTCCAAGTACATGGATGCTTCCGCCAGCCATGTGGAAGTGCCGGCCAACCTGCCCGTCAGCGTGCTTGAGGATGTACGCGACGTGGCTCGCCGTGCGTTCAAGGCCGTAGATGGAGCGGGTCTGAGCCGCGTGGATACCTTCGTGACTCCGGACGGCACCGTGATGGTCAACGAGATCAACACCATGCCTGGCTTCACGCCGATTTCCATGTATCCCAAGGCGTGGGACGCCACGGGTGTGGGATACACCGAACTCATCACCCGTCTGATCGAAGGCGTGTTGAAGTAATCTCGCAACAGCGACTGCGTGGCTTCCCTCCTTGGGAAGCCATTTTTTTTTTGACGTATGGCCGTCGAGCGTCAACAGTTCATGCCGAGTTTTCCTGAGTTCAGCCAACGTATGGCAAATGGCGAATGCAATTCACTTTCACGCCAGTGTCCGGACAGATTGGACGCATAGTTTCTTTTCTTGGGATTACGGGCTGCGCGCATGCCGCGCAACGAGCCCGGTTCCCCCAGACTTTTCCGTCTGGATGATGTTGAGAAAAGGAACATTATGAATAACCTGAGTAAGATCGCGGCCGGCTCCCTTGCCGCCGTGCTTGCGTTCTCCATGGCCGCCTGCGGCTCCAGCAGCGCCTCCTCCGATGGCGCCGGCGAAAGTGCCGGCAAGGCCGTCACCGTGAACGGGAAGTCCGCCAAGGCCACTTCCCTCGCCGACTTCGGTACTATGGAAGACCTCGAAAAGGCCGCCAAGGAAGAGGGTGCGCTGAACGTCATCGCGCTGCCGCACGACTGGTCCAACTACGGCGAGGTCATCGAGGGCTTTAAGAAGAAGTACCCGGAGATCAAGGTCACCGAGCTCAACCCGAACGCTTCCTCCAAGGAAGAGCTTGACGCCGCCAAGACCAACAAGGGCACCGACGCCGCCCCCGACGTGTTCGATGTCGGCCAGGCCATCGCCGCCACTTCCACCGATAGCTTCGCTCCGTACAAGGTGCAGGCCTGGGACAAGATTCCGGACACCGCCAAGGATGCCGACGGCGCCTACTACGCCGACTACACCGGCATCATGTCCGTGGGCTGGAATGCCGATAAGTACGGTGAGATCAACTCTCTGGACGATTTGCTCGATTCCAAGTTCGCCGGCACGGTGTCCTTGAACGGCAAGCCCGCCGAAGCCGGTGCCGCCTTCAACGGCTACCTGATGGTCAACCAGCTCGCAGGCGGCGACATCAATAACCTGCAGCCTGGTCTTGACTTCTTCAAGAAGCTGCAGGAAGCCGGCAACCTGACCACCGTGGACGTGACCAACGGCACCATCGACTCCGGCCAGACCGGTGTGGTGTTCGATTGGACCTACAACCAGGCTTCTTACAAGAAGGAGCTCAAGGATAAGGGCGTGAACTGGAAGTACAAGACCTTCCCGAAGGCCCAGGTCGTGAGCTACTACAACCAGGCCATCAACAAGGACGCGCCGCACCCGGCCGCCGCCCGCCTGTGGGAGGAGTACCTGTACACCGCCGACGCCCAGAACCTGTGGTTCAAGGGCGGCGCCAACCCGGTGCTGCTCGACTCCATGAAGGAAGACGGCACCGTTGATCAGGACACCCTGAAGGACGCCATCACCATCGAAGGCGACCCGGTCTCCTACACCAACGATGACTCCACCCGCATCACCGAGTGGCTCCAGAACAACTGGGACAAGACGATCGGCAACTGAGGTTACCTCGCATGACTGCCGCAATCGCACAGAACGGACCTGCTGCCGCCAAGGCCGCGGGTCCGTCCGCTACTCCCTCCGCCGCTTCGTCCGTGCTGGCGAAGCATCGTCAGGAGCTGGGCACGCTTGCCTCCACGCTCCCGTTCTTTGCCTACACTGCCTGCTTCCTGCTGGCTCCCACCGTGATTGTGGTGGTGGGTGTTTTCCAGGATCGCAGCGGCGGTTTCACGCTCTCGAATTTCAACAAGATGTTCGAAGCCAACACCGTCGCCGCATTCGGCACCTCGATTCTGGTGTCCGTGGCATCTTCCGTGATCGGTGCGGTGGTGGGTGCGCTCGCCTCCTACGCGCTGGTCATCGGCGCCAAACCGAACGGTCTGCTGCGTCGCATGATCTCCGCCATCTCCTCGGTGCTCGCCCAGTTCGGCGGTGTGATGCTTGCGTTCGCGTTCATCGCCACCATCGGCATTAACGGCATCGGCACCATGCTCATCAAGACTCTGACCGGCTACACCGTGAACCCAAACTGGCTGAGCTCGCTGCCCGGTCTGATCACCATCTACTGCTACTTCCAGATTCCGCTGATGATTATTATCTTCCTGCCTGCGGTCGATTCGATTCGCCCGCAGTGGCGTGAGGCCTGCGAATCATTGGGTGGCAATACGTTCCAGTACTGGACGCGTGTGGCCTGTCCGATTCTGGCTCCCCGCTTCATCTCCGCGTTCCTGCTGCTGTTCGCTTCCGCGTTCTCCGCATACGCCACTGCCGCAGCCTTGTTCTCGCAGCGCTCGATTCTGGTGCCGTTGATGATTCAGGGTGCCATGCGCAATGAGATGGATCCTAACCAGCAGGGCTTTGCCCAAGTGCTGGCATTCGCAATGATCATCGTCGTGGCCATCGTCATGCTGCTGAGCCACGCTGTGGAAAAGAGGGCCGGACGTTGGCAGTGAATTCAGAAGATACTCGCGCGTTCGATGCTGACGGCATCGCCGGTGCTGTCGTCGCGTCCACCGTAACGTTCCCCAAGCCCCCGCAGCTGCGCGCCGCACGCCGAGCCAAGCAAAGCGTCATCAAATTCGTGATTTTGTTCGTCACGCTGGCGTTCCTGTTCGTGCCGTTGCTGGCCATGCTCATCTTCACCCTGCGTCATCCGCTCTCCGGCCGCTGGTCGGTGGCTCCCTGGATTGCGATCTTCACCGGCAACGGCGAATCGTTGGGTGCTGACCTGACAGTACTGTGGCAGGGCGTTGGCACTTCGCTGGCGCTGAGCGCGGTCACTGTGGTGATCATGCTGTTGCTGCTGGTGCCCACCATGGTCATCGTGCATATTCGCTCCAAAGCCCTGGAGCGCGCAATCGAATGGGTGGCCACCTTGCCGCTGACCATCCCGGCCATCGTACTGGTCGTCGGCCTTGGCCCGATCTACCGCTGGTTGTCTGCCGACGTGCTGAGCACCAACCCGATTTGGCTGTGCTTCGCCTACGTGATTCTCGTCATGCCGTTCGCGTTCCGCGCCATCGCTGTGGGGCTCAACTCCATCGATGTCAAGACCCTGGTCGAGGCCTCCCGTTCGCTCGGCGCCTCCTGGCCCAAGGTATTCTTTAAGGTGATTATCCCGAACCTGTGGCAGTCGATTCTGTCGGCATCCTTCATCTCCATCGCCGTGGTGCTGGGCGAATACACCGTCGCCTCGCTGCTCGGCCGCATGAACCTGCAGGTCGCGCTCTACCAGCTCGGCCAGTCCAATTCACAAATCTCCACCGCCATGTCGCTGCTGGCTCTGCTCTTCGGCGTGGTGCTGCTCGTTGCGCTCGACTTGATTTCTGATGCGATGCGCAAGTCCAAAGAAGGTAAATGATTATGTCTTTCCGTTCGATGTTTGGCCATGAGGCTTCGCATGAGGCCGTTGCCGATGTGGCTCCGACTGTCGGCACCGGCTCCGATGTGCACCCCGTCGCCTCCGCGACTTCCGCGCAGACTGCCGCCGAGGATGCGTTCAAGAACGATCCCACCGCTACCCTCGAGGGCGTGCGCGGCAAGGACGTGACCAAGGCCGCCAAGGCTCTGCTCAAGGACACCGTCAAGCGCGGCGGTGGCTCCATTCAGATGCAGAACGTCATCAAGATCTACCCCGGCTCTACTGTGCATGCGCTTGACGATTTCAATCTGGACATCAAGCCCGGCGAAATGGTCGTGCTGCTCGGCGGCTCAGGCTGCGGCAAGTCCACCGCGCTGCGCTCGCTTGCCGGCCTCGAGGATATTCAGGGCGGCCGCATCATGGTCGGCGGCCAGGATGTCACCGGCGTGCCGGTCAACAAGCGAGAGATGGCCATGGTGTTCCAGGCTTACTCCCTCTTCCCTCACATGACCGCTCTCGAAAACGTGGAATTCGGTCTTGAAGTGCGTGGCATGGGCAAGGCCGAGCGTCGCAAGATTGCCATGGAGCAGCTTGAGCTCGTGGGGCTTGCCGATCAGGCCAAGAAGTACACACAGCAGATGTCCGGCGGCCAGCAGCAGCGTGTGGCCTTGGCTCGTGCATTGGCGGTCAAGCCGCGCGTGCTGCTGCTCGACGAGCCACTTTCCGCCCTCGACGCCAAGGTTCGTGTGCAGCTGCGTGATCAGATTCGCCGCATTCAGCTCAACACCGGCACCACCACCGTGTTCGTGACCCACGATCAGGAGGAAGCGTTGGCTGTGGCTGATCGTATCGGCGTGATGAACAAGGGCAAGATCGAGCAGATCGCCGCTCCGCAGGATCTCTACCAGCGCCCTGCCACTGAGTATGTGGCCACGTTCATTGGTTTGACTAACCGCCTGCCCGGAGCGTCCAATGGCGACGAGGCCGTGGTCTTCGGCCAGCGTGTGCCGCTGCTCGAAGGGTCGGCCAAGGGTGATTCCGTGGCCGTGCTGGTGCGCCCGGAGAATCTGACTCTGACCGCGGCCGCACAGCATGACTCCCACGTGGGTGAGCGTGCGCGCGTTGAGGTCATCCACTTCCTCGGCTCCTTGGTGCGCGTGGATACGGTGATCACCTCCGGCGAATACCAGCGCTGGAACAAGGGCGAGCAGCTCAAGGTCACGGTGCAGTTGCCGGCCAGCGAGTTGCCGGCTGGGCTCGCCGTCGGCGATGAGGTAGTCGTGGCTCCTCGCGCGGTCGCAGCGCTCGCTTGCTGAGCCTCGATGGGGGAATCAGCCGGCAGCGTATGATAGCGAAAATTCACTGTCGACCGTAGCTGCCGATGTGTGATGGTGTGGGACAACATAAAATAATCGCTGTTTTTTGCATGTTGTCCCACTGAATTTGGGACAACATGCATGTCAAACGTTATACATGTGTGTTGTCCCATTGTGCTTGTTAGAAAATCGTTGCAATGACGCCATTTCACCGCCACGGCCACATGGTGCGGTTTGAGGAGCGTGGGACGATACGCAAAAACAGCCTATTTTTGCATGTTGTCCCACGCGAAATGGCTCTTGCCGCACAATTCCCGACTGGTATGCCTCTCGGTTTTAGCGCGGTTTTGAACATGCTGCCGTATTCTTGAAGCGTATGCATAGGCGGTCCTCGGACCGGTAATAAAGGGGAATCCATGAGCGAACCGCAGACGCCGCAAACCGAGCAGGGAACTCAAACAACGTTGCCGCAGCAGTCGGGTAACTGGTGGTGTGTGGCATATCGACGTTTTTCGATAGTGGGCGTGGCGCTCGCGATTATGGTGGCGTTTTGGATTGGGCTCAACATGCTGGCCACCGGTGCATTACATCAGTTTGCCGGTAACGATGTGCCTACGTGGGCGGTGTTGCTGGCCTCCTCGGGCCCGCTGTATCTGGTGGCCATGCCGCTCAGCATGCTGGTGTTCACGCGCGTGCCCGCCATCGGCACCCGCCAATTTGCCATGAAGCCGGGCGAATTCATCCCGCTTTTCATCATATGCATTCCTGTGATGTACCTCGGCAATATCATCGGCATGGTGCTGTCTGCCGACATCACCGATGGTCAGGCCACGAATCGTATCAATGATCTGGTGCTCGGCGGCAATGAGTGGGTGAATGCACTGTTTGTGGGACTGCTGGCGCCGATTTGCGAGGAATGGCTTTTCCGCAAGCAGATCATCTCCCGTCTGCGCAGGTACGGGGAAAAGACGGCTATCGTGTTCTCCGCACTGGCATTCGCGCTGTTCCACATGAATCTGTTCCAGTTCTTCTATGCCTTCGGTCTAGGCCTGATTTTCGGCTATGTGTACACGCGCACCTCTCGCCTGCGTTACTCGGTGCTGATGCACATGCTGATCAACCTCAATGGCTCCGTGCTGGCGCCGCTGATGCTCAAGCAGATTGATCCCAGAATCCTCAGCGGCACCATCAGTGAAGCCGAAATCATGAGCATGGTGCAAGGCGGCAGCGGTATGCGCGGATTGAGCATCATGATGCTGTACGGCATGGTGATGCTGGGTCTCCTGATTGCCGGTATCGTGCTGCTGATTGTCAAGCGCAGGAACTGGGAATTCTATCTGGCTCCCGAAGAGTTGCCTACCGGTTTGAAAGTGCGCACGACCTACGGCAATCCAGGTGTGATCATCTATATACTGCTGACCGTTGGCCTGACTATCTGGATGCTATTGGCGTAAGCATTTTTTGGCGCCCCTCTTTGAGGGGAGCTGTCAGCAAAGCTGACTGAGGGGAGTCTCCGCGGTATCACGGTACTCCCCTCAGTCTCACTTCGTCTGGCAGCTCCCCTCAGAGAGGGAAGCCAAGATGGTTAGATGTTGTCTGCTGAGCCGCCGTCTTCGACAAGATAATCGGCTCCGGCGATGGCGCGCGCGGCGGCATCCGTCACAGTGGACAGCAGCACGCCTTCGCGTGCGAATACCAGTACTTGGCCGGTCATGCCATAAGGCGAGAAGCCGGTGAATTTGACCAGAGGCGGCTGCCCTTCCAAAGACACATTGGCGGTCGCCTTGGTCACACGGTCGAGGATATCCTGACTGACAGCGGCCGGATCGCTGGACGCTTTGGCGGTGAATTCCAGCGTCGACATGCCCTCACTCACCGGCGTCAACTTGGTCAGCGCTGCGGTATTCAGCACCGAGTTGGGAATGATCATCAAATCACCGTTGCGGGTGCGCACCGCGGTCTGCCGCCAGGTGATGTCATGCACAGTGCCGGTGACGCCTTGAACGGTCACCAAATCTCCGGGCTGGATCACGTGTCCTAGCATCAATCCGAATCCGCCGATGATGTTGGCAACGGTATCTTTCAGACCCAGTGAAATCGCCACGCCTCCAACGCCGAGGGCGGTGATCAGTGTGGTGGGATTAATGCCGAATACTGGTTGCAGCACCATTGCCGCGCCGGTGACCCAAATCGTTACACGCGCGAGGTTCACGAAAATCGAGGCACTGGGAATCTGCGAATTATCCAATACCTTGCGCAGAACGCGACTGACAAGCCGGTCGGTCACCAGCACGAGGACCAATACAATGGCCAACCACGTGAGTTTGCCGACGTTCGCTTGGAACCAGCGATCGATATTTCCTGCATATTCATCCATATGCCTTACTGTATCGGCCATCTCTGAAGAAGTTGTGAGAGACTCCTCAGCAGAGGAAGTATATACGGATTGCCTCCCTCTGACGAGGAATGTGGCTGCCGGAGGCGGTCGGAGGGGGAGACCAGTGCGGAAGATCAGTTATGCTGCCAGCAGCGTCACGCCGGTCATGGTCCAATTCCTCTATTCCTGATGCTCGCGGCAGGTTTGCCCGAGGCCGCGTGCCAGGCGAATCGGGTCGAGAATCTCATCCAGCTGTTCGGCGGGCAAGTCGGTGCGCTCACCGGCCACTTCGCGCACGGTGCGGCCGGTATGCACGGCTTCGGCGGCGATGTCGGCCGCATGCTCATAGCCAATATAGTGATTGAGCGCGGCGGAAATCGACGGCGAGGACTGAGCGTAGGCGCGCCCGTTATCTGCGTTGATTTCAATGCCTTCCACGCAGTTGACGCGGAACGTCGTCATTGCGTTGGTCAGCAGCGCCATGCCGGTGAGCAGCTCATGCACCATCACCGGGTCAAAGGCATTGAGCTGCAGCTGACCTTCGGCCACGGCCCAGTTCACGGTCACGTCCATGCCGAAAATCATGAAGCAGCATTGGTTGACGCATTCGGGAATAACCGGGTTCACCTTGGCTGGCATAATCGAGGACCCTGCCTGGCGTGCCGGCACATTGAGATCGTTGAACCCGCAGCGAGGGCCGGAGTTCAGCAGTCGCAGATCATCGGCGGCCTTCTTCAGATGCACGGCGAGGTTCTTTACGGCTGCGGATGTAGACACATACGCGCCCATATCGGTCATGGCAGCCACCGGATCAGGGGCGGCGGTAACCGGCAGACCCGTGATTTGCGCCAGATGCTTGGTGGCGGACTGGCGGAAGCGCAAATCGGCGCAAATACCGGTGCCGATAGCGGTGGCGCCGAGGTTGAGCTGGGCCAACAATGGCACTACGCGGTCGAACGCGGCCAAATCGGACTTCAGCAGTGTGGCGAATGCGTGGAATTCCTGGCCGTAGGTCATTGGCACGGCGTCTTGTAGCTGGGTGCGACCGATTGTCACATCATTGATGTGCTTGTCGGCCAAATCATGGAAGGCCTTGGCGAGTTTCTTGGTGGACTCGGCAAGCGGTCCCAGCGCGTCAATCAGTGCGAGCTTGCAGGCGGCCGGATAGGTGTCGTTGGTGGATTGCGATTCGTTGACATCGTCGTTCGGGTGAATGTATGAGTAGTCGCCACGCTGATGGCCGGCGATTTCTAGCGCGCGGTTGGCGATTACCTCGTTCATGTTCATGTTCGACGAAGTACCGGCGCCGCCCTGCATAACATCGACCGGGAACTGATCGGCCAGCTTGCCGGCCTCGATTTCCAGGCATGCAGCACGGATGGCCTCGGCCTTGGAAACGTCGATGAGTCCCAGTTCCTCGTTGGCGATGGCGCAAGCGCGCTTGACTGTGGCGTAGGCGCGAACCAGCTCCGGATGCTGGCTGTCGGTGATGCCGGAGACCGGGAAGTTGCTGATGGCGCGCTGGGTGTGAATGCCCCAGTAGGCGTTTGCCGGCACTTCCATCTTGCCGATGCAATCGTGTTCCAAACGGGTGTTGTTCGAAGTTTCGCTCATGTTTTCTATCTTCCTGTGCGTGAGGTGGAAACGCCAGCATTGTGCGGCGATTGCGCCTTGTGAGAAACCTCACGCGGGTTTATGCAAAGAGCCACGCCTGTTGCGGCGGAGCTCTTCGTTGGAGGATTGGATTAGGGTGTGTTTACACTAGTTGGGTTTTGGCTGTGTTTTTTCAGGTAGACGGCGATGAGGATGAGCTGGAGGTTGGCGAGGAAGGTCTCGTCGAGCCTGTCGTAGCGGGTGACGGCCTTGCGGTGGTGCTTCATGCGGTTGAAGACGCGTTCGACCATGTTCCGACCTCCCCGGGAGGCGCCGACGGACCGGGAGCCCTCTTTTTCGGCGCCCCGGCCGCGTGCCGGTGGACCTGTGGAATCTGCTGCGGCATGGCTTCGCGCCTTCGTTTCCAGTCGCGATTTGTTTTGTTTGGCGACAGAAAATCGCACACAGGACACGGGCCATGCCCCTATCTCAAGCCCAGACCAAAGTACACATAATTTCGGGCGTTGTCCCACTGTTCCCCATTTATGGAATCGTAATTTACTAAAGCATGATTCCATAAACCGAACGATGGCTGTATTCATCTTCGAGGGCGGTTGAAACCGCGTCGACACGCCGAAGGGGTGCTCGCAGAACCATGGTTGCTGAAAGGCAGCCATTGGAATTCCGCCATTGTGCGAAACCTATCCGCCGTTCTGCGAGCACTCCTTCGGCGTGTCGTTAGGCGAGCATTTCGATAAGTGTGGAAATCATCGTGTACGTCGCCACGATGAACAGCAATCCTGCGAACAATCGCGTCAATACGACTTCCCGCATCCTGCGTGACGCCGGAGCTCCGACCAGTCCTCCAATCATTGAGGCCAATGCGAAGACGATCACGATTCCCCAGTCGATGCTGACGCTGGTCCCAATGCGCGACATCAGGCCGGCCGCCGATGCGATAATCATCACCAGCAGCGATGTCGAGGAGGCCTCGCGCATGGTGAACCCCAAAGCCAGCACCAGCATCGGCACTACGGCAAAACCTCCGCCGACGCCGAAAAACCCGGTTAATGCGCCGGTCGCCGTCGCGCATGCCACCAGCAGCCAAACGGACCGATGCGGGTTGGGGGAACCGGAATCGGCATGCGCGACGGTTCCGGCGTCACCGACTTGACTCATACGGCAGGATTTACGCACCATAAACACGCCAACCGCCATCAACAGCACGCTGAACAGTATCATCAGCATATGCGCGTCCACCATCAGGGATGCGCGCGACCCCAACACGTTGCCGACCGAAGACACCACGCCGAACACCAAACCGTCTCGCCAACGCACATGCCCTTCGCGGGCGCGAGGCATCAGCGATACCACCGCGGTCAATCCGACGATCACCAAGGAGCCGGCCGACGCGGCATGAGGCTCCTGTCCCAGCAGATACACCAGCACCGGCACGGATAGAATGCCGCCGCCGGCGCCTAGCGCCCCCACGACGATGCCGACACCGAAGCCGACTATCAATGCCAGAAAGAGATGAGCCATCGATACCAACCTTCCGAGGAATAAAACGGCATGTGCAATAGGGGGGGCAGCCGGCAGCGGCAAGCCGAATGGAGGAGTATTACGGCAGGGCTCCGCCAACCCTCACACGACTGCGAATGCGCGGATCCATGATTTCGGATGCGGCATGGCCGGAACGAATCAGGCGGGCCATGCCTATGATGTCCGGGCGGATGTGCTCATAGAACAGTGAATAGCCCGCGCAGAGGTAGTTCTGTCCGTTTTGCCCATCCTTGGATTTCAGGAAACGGTCTTTCGGGCAGCCGCCGTTGCACATGCGCACATACGGGCATCGGCGACACTGATCGGTCAGTTCCGCATGTTTTTTCAATCCAAAACGTTGCATGCGCGCTGATTGCGACAAGGTGAAGAAATCGGCGTTGGCCACATTGCCGATCAGCCAATCGGGTTCCACCCAATGATCGCACGCATATACATCGCCATTGAATTCCAACGCGAAATTGTATCCGCATTCCGGGGCGTGTACGCATACGGCGTATTGTCCGAATAGCGAGCCCAGCGCGCCGTCGAAATCCTGGACGAATACCCGACCGACATCATGCGCTATCCATTCGTCGAATACATCGCATAAAAACCGTCCGTATGCTTTCGACGACGTGGAACGGGATGTGACCTGTTCGCCGGTTTGACGATACAGCAGACCGGCGCGTTCGCCTCGCGTCCCGGTGATTCGCCAGCCGTTGCGCTCCACCCGTTCCAGTTGCGAGGAATCCACCCGTTCGACGATCGGAATGAACTGCATGAAATCGGCGCCCAATTCGTCGCGAAAATATCGGTATACCTCCGAACCCCGTGTTTCGTTCGCATGATGCACCGTGCAGAGGATATTGCAGCGCACTCCCGCGTCGTGCAGTAATCGCCAACCTCGCACAGCCATTGCGTGCGTGCCTTTGCCACCACGATTCAATCGATAGGCGTCATGGCAGTCCTGCGGGCCGTCGATTGATACGCCCACCAGCACATCATGTTCACGAAGAAAGGCGACCCATTCGTCGTCGATCAGGGTGCCGTTGGTCTGCAAGGCATGTTTCACGAGTTGTTTCTTGCGCCGGTATCGTTCGCATAGGCTGACGGCGGTTCTGAAGAAATCGATGCCACGCAAGGTGGGTTCTCCGCCCTGCCACAGCATCGTCACCTCGCCATCGGGACTTGCCGCCAGGAACTGGCGAATGTACGATTCCAGCACCTCTTCGCTCATCATCTGACGGGCCGAATCGTAGAGCAATTCCTTCGAGAGGAAAAAACAGTATTGGCAGTCAAGATTGCAGGCCGCGCCTGTCGGCTTGGCTATCACGGTAAAGGGGAGGCGAGGCCGCCTCATCGTATCGTTCATCAAAACGCGCCTTATGTAGTGGTTGCACAAAGAGTCTCCGAATGCTCCTGATGGCACTTGTCTTCAGCGCCGTCAGACATTGCCTGCCGCCGTGGATTCCCGTGCACGCAGAATCGTGCCGACGGTCACTTTTTGCGGAAGCGTTTCCACGTCGGGATGTTCGATGCGTCTGCGCAACAAGGAAACGACGGCGGACGCCATGCCGGGCAGGTCGACTTCGACGGTGCTTAGAGTAGGGGTGCTGATGGCACTGTGGCGAATACCGTTGAAGCCGATGATTTTCACCTGCTCCGGCACCCGGACTCCGGCTTCATGCAATCCGTGAAGCATGCCTAATGCGATTTCGTCGTCCAAGCAGAACAAGCCGTCATATGGCATTCCGGCTTCCATGAAGAGGTTCGCTGCGCGAATGCCTTCGTCAGAATTCCACCCGACATCGATCAACCGTTCATTCACGATGGATTCGCGGTTTTCGTGATACAGGTCGGCCAAGGCATCCATCGCGGCATGCATACGCAATCCTTGGAGTGTCAGTACGGAAGAGCCTTCCGGGATATCGGCCTCCTTGTCGTCGGTCATGCCGCCGACGATGCCGATGGACGTGCAGCCCTGCTGGCGTAAGTGTTGGATCGCGCTGTTCACACCTTCGGAATTCGGGGATTTCACCCTGTCATATCGCGTGGTTTGTGTGAAATCGCCGAGAATCACAGCAGGTTTATCCCCGATCAGCATGGATAGGTCTTCATCGGCGTAATGCGCGACCGGCGCGACGAAAAACCCATCGGCCAACGAGGAGAGCGCGGAACCGATGATGCTGTTCTCCTCGGACGCCGAATGCTGGGACTGCTGCACCACCAGTTGCATGCCGGCCGAAGTGGCTTCCCGGGCCAACTCCACGGAAAGCATCGAATAATAGGTGGGGGAAAGATCCGGCACGACGAATGAGATAAGACCGCTGTGGTTTGACCGGAGCATTCGCGCGGAGAGATTCGTGTTGTAATGCAATGCCTGTGCTGCGGCCAGAACCTTTTTCCTGGTGCGTGGAGAAACGTTCGGAAGCCCGCGCAGCGCCGCTGAGCATGTGGTGTGGGACACGCCCGCCTGACGTGCCACGTCTTTGAGCGTCGTTGCCATATCATCCCTTTCTTTCCGCCAAGTCCGCCTCGGATGCTGAACGAACCGCTATCTCAAATGTAGACCATGGACGTACATGTGCTTGTCATCGTAGCCGCGACGTAAGGGCACGAGTTGTCCCCATCCCTGGACGTCATGCGCCCAGGCGCTGTCCGCCGCGGTTTCATGATGGGCGAACCACTCTCGCAGACGGTCGTGCAATTCGTTTTGCATATGCGCATGGGTGGCGGTGCCGTACAGGTTCTCCCGTTCCTCAGGATCGTTGCCGAGATGATAAAGCTCGCCGGGGCCATCATAGCGTTCGATCAGCTTGTAATCGCCGCTGCGTACCATGCGTCCGCCGCCGTACTCATCGAACACCATCACCGATTCGCGTTTGGCGTCATCGACTCCGCTTCTCGCCAGATTTGCGAATGACGAACCGGCGCGTAACGGATCGTCGGCCGGATCGACTCCGGCGAGTTCGCAGATAGTGGACATGAACCCGGTCGCCGATACATGATCGCTCACCTCGTGTGCTTCGGTTTGGCCGGGAAGGCGGATGATGAAGGGAACCCTCACGGAATTCTCCCAGAAATTCAACGGATAGGTGCCGTTTCCCTTGCCCCAGATGCCGTGATGTCCGCAACTGAAACCGTTATCCGCCATATACACGATAACCGTGTCGGAGGCGAGATCATGCTCGTCGAGTTTGTCGAGTAGCAGACGCAGTGCACGGTCTACGCCGGAAAGGGACGCCGCGTATCCGCGCAGTTGCGGTACGGGATCGTCGAACGCCTCATAGAATTCCGTGCGAGGTTTGGACCAAGGATGCGGCGGCTCCCGGGGAACCGATGCGAAATCGCATCCGCTGTACAGGTCGCAGAGTTCCTGAGGATGGCTTCCCACCCATGGGTGGTGCGGAGCCGTGAAATTCACCTGCATATAGAACGGGGAGTTCGATGTCGTTCTTCCCGCGACATTGCCTGACGCATAGTCGTCGAGAAAGCGACAGGCCTCATCGGCCACTGCATCGGTGAAATATCGTGGTTCGTCGCGTTTGTTGCCGTGGTCGTCCCAGATGGGCGCGTCGAAATACGGGCCGCCGCCTTTGCGATGCGCATACCAGAAATCAAATCCCGGTGCCGGTCGACGTGACGTCCCCACATGCCATTTGCCGCTCATTGCGCAAACGTATCCGGCTTCGTGCAGTACTTCCGGCAGGGTAAGCAATCCGCCGAGATACTCCTCCTCGTGCGGGTCGGGCTGCTCTTCACCCGGAATGAGCCAGTCGTGCACGCCGTGTGCGGATGGCATGCGCCCGGTCAGCAATGATGCCCGGGCAGGTGAACAGACGGGCGAGGCGCAATAGAAATTATCGAAGATCGTGCCCGTCTCTACCAGCTCATCGACAGTGGGCGTGACCAGTTCGGGCATGGTCCGGGTCAGCGCCCAGGGGCCTTGATCGTCGGTCATGACGACGAGGAAGTTGGGACGCGACGTGCCGGTTTCCGTGTCGCTGCGCGAATCGTGGGTCATGTCTGATGACACGATAGCTCCTTTTCCATAGGTTCGCGGGTTGGGAATCCGGTGTGATGACGCCCCCGCGGTGCCGATTTCAGCTCCTTCGTACTATAGCATAAATCTTAACGTTAAACCATCGTGAGTGTCGTCTTCTACTGCGAATGTGGCGGGGATGGCGATGAGGGACAGCGCTATGGCGGCAAGGGGGTCGCTTGGTGTCCACAGTTGGCGACGACAGATTCACGTATTTCGATGAGATGCCTAGAAATGGCATATTTCTGGGCTTTATGAAAGGTGATATTACTCGGAAATCATCCGTGAATCACGAAATGCGTACCCTATGGTTCCGTATTCTTCCATCCATATTGACGCAATCGCCGTGTGGCGCGCCGGAGGAGGCTGGGTTTTGATTTCGGCGAATACTGTGTTACGTTATCTTAACGATACGATATGGAGATGCGATGACACTGCATTCGTATCGGTCCAGTAAAGAAGCTGACGAAAGAGGTTCATGTGAACAAGGGTTTATATAGGGCGGTATGCGCTGTGGCGGCCGCTGCGCTTGCGTTCCCCCTTGCCGCGTGCGGCAGTGGCGGCGGAGATACGGGTGCCAGCGGCATTACCGCCGATGATGTCCAAGCGGCGTTGGACAGCGACGAGGATATCACGCTCACCGTGTGGACGTGGGCCTATGACATCCGCAAAAAGAGCACTGACGCCTTTATGAAAAAGTATCCCCACATCAAAATCGATCTGGTCTCGACCGGCACGTCGTCGGATCATTACACCAAATTCCAGAACGTCGTCAAAGCCGGATCGGGCATTCCCGACATCGTGCAGACCGATTATGACTCGATGCCGCAATATGCCGCGACCGGATCCCTCGCCAATATCTCCGAAGAGTCGATAGAGAAGGAATTCGGCTCGCTCTACGCCGATGCGGCCTGGAATGCGGTCCACATGGGCGACGGACTCTATGGCATTCCCTCCGATCAGGCCCCTGTCGCGATGTATGTGCGTGCGGACATCCTGGAGGAATATGGCATCGACGTCCCGACCACATGGGACGAGTTCGAGGAAGCCGGCAAGAAGCTGCACGAGGCGGACCCGACAAAATACATGGGAGTCTTCGACACCAGCAATGCACATTTCATGGACTACTTCTTCCGCGCGGCAGGCGTCAAAACCTATTCCGTTGACGGTACGGAAAACGTGTCCTTCGACATGCAGAACGACGAGACCAAGGAGGTCATGGAACGCATCCAGCGCATGATCGACGAAGGCGTCATCGAAGCGACGGCGACCGGCACCGATCAGTTCACCCGGGATTTCCTCGACGGACGCTACGCCACATGGATCGACGGTTGCTGGCGCGGCGCGCTGATCGCCAGCAACATGCCCTCGCTTGAAGGCAAGATGACCGTGGAACTGCCGCCGGCATACGGCGACTCCTCCGCCGACCTGAAAACGGCCACCATCGGCGGAAGCATGCTGGCCATGACCTCAGCATGCCCGAAGGAGAAACAGGCCGCGGCGATAGCGTATATGAACTGGGTCAGCTCCGATCCGGACGCCATCGAAGCGTGGCAGTCCTACGGCGGCAGCTATTTCAATGCGGCGAAGTCCTTCCAGACCGACTCCGAACAGGCTAATATCACGGACGACTTCTTCCGAGGGGAGAAGGTCAAGGCCGTGTACTTCGAATCCGCGTCGAAGATCAACGACGATTGGGACGTGCTTCCTTTCAACTCCCAATACGCTCAGGAATTCGTGGACACGGTGGTGCCGGAACTCACTGAGGACGGTGACCTGTACAACGCCTTGGGCAAGTGGCAGTCGAATCTGGAGACGTATGCCGAAGACCAAGGATTCAACGTCGTTGATAAGTAGGATTCGTGATTCTCGGGCGGCGGTCGCGATGACGGCCGCCATCCGAGGGCGCGGCAATGAAGGAGAATGAGCATGACTCACGCAGCCGATGGAGACGCGCGGATGCCACTCAGGAAAGAAAAGCAGCAGTATGTCGGTATGCTCTACTGTTTGCCATACGTGGTCGTATTTCTGATGGGAACGATTCTTCCCATCCTGTACGCCTTATACCTCAGTTTCTTCAAGGAACGGATGGTCGGCGGCTCACGATTCGTCGGTCTCAAGAATTTCGTCCGCGCTGTGAGCGACGCGAAACTGTGGGAGAGTTTCGGGCGGGTGAGCCTCTACTTCCTTATTCAGGTGCCGCTGATGCTGGCGCTGGCATTGCTGGCGGCCCTGATTCTCGACTCCGGCAGGATCCGTCACATCGCCATTCCCCGTATGCTGTTGTTCCTCCCATATGCGGTGCCCGGTGTAATTGCGGCATTGATGTGGGGATACATTTACGGTCAGCGCAATGGCCTGATCGGTCAGTTTTTCCAAATGTTCGGAGCGCAGGCGCCGAACCTGCTGTCCGCCGACGCCATGCTGTTTTCCATCTCCAATATTGCACGGTGGTGCTTTATGGGATATAACATGCTGATTTTCTATGCTTCGCTCCGCGTCATTCCCGGCGAGTTATACGAATCGGCGCGCATCGACGGTGCGTCCGAATTCCGCATCGCATGGTCGGTGAAGATTCCGATGATTCGCAGCACCGTGATCATGACATTGCTGTTTTCCATCATCGGCTCATACCAGCTGTTCAACGAACCGAACATTTTGAAGACGCTGGTTCCCGAAGTCATCAATAGTTATTACACGCCCAATATGTACACCTATAATTTGGCGTTCACCGGGCAGGATATCAATTATGCCGCAGCTGTGTCGCTTGTCGTCGGATCCATCACGATGCTGATCGTGGCGGCAGTGAAGCTGTTCGGTTCACGTTGGGAGGAACGGTAATATGGCAACGACGAATGCCTCTGCTGCGTCATGGGGGACGCGCCTGGTCAACCGATGGAGGCGCAAGGAGTATGAGCGCAAACTGAAGAACCGTCAAACGGATGGTCCTCTCATCAAGCTGACGCCCCAACAAAAAGGCATGAACGTACTCCTCCATCTCATCATGCTGCTGATGTTGCTGTATTGCGTTATTCCGCTGATCTGGCTGGTGTTTTCCTCCACGAAAACCAATGAAGGCCTATACGCGTCGTTCGGCTTATGGTTCGATGACGAAAACGTGTTCTTCCAGAACATCGTGGACACATTTACCTTTCAGGAGGGCGTGTATACGCGATGGCTGCTGAACTCGATTCTTTATGCGGTCGTCGCTGGCTTGGGTTCCACCATTCTTGCCGCTTTCGCCGGATACGCCATCGCGACCATGAGATTTCCCGGCCGCAATATGCTGCTGTGGATCACCCTGATTTTCATGTCGATTCCATCCACGGTCATCACCGTTCCGCTGTTTCTGATGTATGCGAAGATCGGATTGGTGAACACGCCGTTGGCGGTCATCATACCGCAGCTGTCGAATCCGTTCGGCTTATACCTGATGATCATCTACGCACAGACATCCATTCCGCAATCTCTGGTCGAGGCGGCGCGTCTTGACGGTGCCAATACGTGGACGATTTTCTGGAAAGTGGCTTTCCCGCTGTTGTCGCCGGGGTTTGTGACCGTGCTGCTCTTCGCGTTGGTCAGCGTATGGAACAATTATTTCCTGCCGCTGATCATGTTGTCCAACACGGATGACTATCCGCTTACCGTCGGTTTGAACGTATGGCTCAAGATGGCCTCCGATCCTTCGGCTCAGCAGGTGCCGAACAATCTTATTCTGACCGGGTCGTTGCTTGCCGTCGTCCCGCTGGCGATATCGTTCCTGTTCCTGCAACGGTACTGGCAGTCCGGTTTAGCGGCCGGTGCCGTCAAGCAGTGACGTCGGAACTGCTTGCTTGCTCTTCCGACTCCGCGACACGCCGAAGGGGTGCTCACAGAACCGTTGTTGCCGAAAAGCAACCATTGGAATTCCGCCATTGTGCGAAACCTATCCGCCATTCCGTGAGCACCCCTTCGGCGTGTCGTCGTATCCGGCGCGTTCCTACGAGCAGAGCCAATCCATGACGTTGGTGATATGGATGCCTTCGTCGGTCATGCCCTCGCTATGCCAGTCGAGGGTGAGCACCGTGCGGGGGAATGCGTCGCCCAATCGCCGCAGCGGGTCTAATTCCCGCTCCCGGGTCTGCTCCTCGGTCATGTTCAACGTGACCTGAATGTACTGCTTGTTGTTTCCGCGCTTCGCGATGAAATCGATTTCGCCGTCGGGCAGCGATCCGATGGTGACATCGTAACCGCGTCGCTGCAGTTCCATGAAGACGATGCCTTCGAGCTGGGCTCCGCGATCCGAGCCGTTGAAACCCGTGGCGAGATTGCGAAAACCGTTGTCGACGGGGTAGAACTTGCGTTGCGGGCGCAGCAGTTCCTTGCCTCGCATGCGTTCCTGTTGCGCGCTGTAGACGATGAACGAGCGTTCGAGCGCGCTGATCTGGTTGTCGACGGTGGCGTAGGAGGCGTTCGCGCCGGCGCTTGTGAGCGTGTTGGCGACCTTGTTGACGGAGAACAGGTTTCCCGACGTTGAGAACAGATATCGGCTGAGTTTTTCCAATGTGGCGATGTCGCGGATGCCGTACCTTCCCGCCACGTCCTTCATCACAATGGATTCGTATATTGAGGTGAGTATTTCGGTCGCCTTGTCCTGGTCCGGCTGGCCGGTGGCGAACAGGCCGGGCATGCCGCCGAACATCATGTATTTGGAGAACAGCTGGTCCGTGGAATCCGTGGTTCCCTGAGCCCGATGATGGCGTTGGTATTCGTCGAAGGAGAGCGGATATACGGGGATGGTGATGTAGCGACCCGTCAGATGGGTCGCCAGTTCGCCGGATAGCAGCCGTGCATTCGATCCGGTGATATACACGTCGGTGTCGTCACGGGAATGCAGCCGGCGAACCACTTCCTCCCATCCGGGAACGTCCTGTATCTCATCGAGGAAAACGTAGAAGGGGCCGGGTCGGGATTCTTGCGTGGCTTGCATCAGGTCGGCGTGCAGGTCGGTCGCCGAATATCCGATGGGCGTGTCGAAGGAATCGAAGCGACGGGTGAAGATATTGCTCGCGGGAACGCCGTCGTCGAGCAGTGATTGCGCATAATGTTCCAGCAGCGTGCTTTTCCCGCACCGTCGGACGCCGGTAAGCACCTTGATCTCCGGGGTGTTCCGGTGGCTGCGCAGCGTGTCGGTGAGCTTGTCTCGTGCGATATACCCCGTCATCTTCACGCCTCCGATTTCTAGTGTATTGCAAAACAGTCATTAAATCGACGTTGATTTTCAGCATACTTGAAATTATGCATTCTGGAGTAATGATTCTATAGTGTACTCAAAATCGTGTGGTGGGTGTCGTCTGCCACTGTCGGCTGGCGGATGCTGTGATATCAGGGTTCCGTTACTGTTTGAGCGGCGCTGCCACTGTTGGTGGTGCCCGAGTTTTTGCGCACGTTGGTCTTCGCCCGCCCCTGTGGCGATGATCAGTTCGCTGCTGGTAAGTTCTCACCGAGCCCTGACATGTCGAGGTAGCGTCGCGTCGACCACTCGCTGGAGGTCACGTAGCGGACTCTCGCGCATATGAGCATCAGGGCGCAGCGCCCGTCGGGGAAGCCGCCGACCACGCGCGTGCGCCTTCCGATCTCGCGGCTGAGGCGTTCGATCATGTTGTTCGTGCGGATGCGGCGGCGATGCTCGCGCGGGTAGTCGTCGAGCAGGTGGGTCGTCGTCTCGCCGATGCCCTCCCTGAGGCATCTGGCGGCCTCCTTGAGTTTCCTTGATTCCATGTCCTTGGCGGCGGATTCCGCCTTCTCCAACGCCTTGTCCCTGGTTTCCATGGAGAACACGGCCAAAAACCCGACTAGTGTAAACACACCCTAGTTGTGATGGCCGGCAGCAGTATTGTTGCTGTTCTGTGGGCCGTGTGCAAAGATGCGGTTCCAGTAATCGAGCATGTCTTCGCGGCTCATGGCCAGATAGATGCCCATGGCCAGCACGGCCACGTCTTCCTTGAGCAGATCCTTGATCTCGATGGTACCGCTCAGCTTGGGCCAGCGCTGAAGCACTGCAAGCATGCCGCCTACGGTGAATTCAATCATGAGATCGGTTGTGAGGTCAAGATGTTCGGGGTCTCGTTGCAGCATGCTGATCATCTGCAGTCGGCAGAAATCGCGCAGGGATTCAGTCAGTTCCAGCGTGCTGTGCGGGCCGGCCAGCAGAGCCAATCGGTCGAGACGCTGGCGCTGTTCCGGGTTGGCGAGCGTGGCGGTGATACGTTCGCGCCACTGCTCCTCGGGGTTGCCGTTCGGGTCGGGGGTGCGGTTGATCGGGATGGATTCGACCTGATGCAGAATGGCGGAATCGGCCAGTTCCGGCAGTCCGGAGAAGTGGTAATAGAACGAATTGCGGTTGACTCCGGCCTCGCTTACCACATCGGTAACGGTGATTTTGCGGTAGTCGCGGTCGGCGAGTAGTTCCCAGAAAGCGTTTTCGAGGCGCTCTTTGGCTGGCAGCACCTCGGAATCATGACGTGGACGCGGCATCTCTTCCTCCTGACACATTGCGCTAGCAGTCACGCTGTCTAATAAGTTATTGGACACTATAACTAGTATCTCTAGACATCTGTGGGTTTATCGTTGGGTTCGTTCTTCTGCTCGGTAGCGGGTGTGCCGTTTGGTTCGTCGGCGTCTGCCGCTGCCTTGGCGTTGGCGGAATCTGTCTTGTGTTTGGCGGTGGCGGCCTTGATCAGAATGGGCACTGCTTCGGCTAAATGCCGCCGATCCTCGGGGGTAAGCCCCACGAACGCGCCAAGCATGGAGGGGATTGAAGCGGGGAAATTGCTCATCACTTCGCTGAACGTCGTGGCGCCATTGGAGTGCAGCACGGTGAACAGGGCGTCCACTGCACGCTCGCGCTGTTCCGGCGTAAGCGCGCCAACCCAATGATTCAACTCTTCGTTGAACAGTTGGGAGCTGGAGCTGAGATCGGGCTCGGTGACGAACTGATCGCCGTCCACCAGCCAGGTGAATGCGGAATGCTGCATAATGCCGTCCGAATCGGAAGACACCACACGGCATGGTTCAGGGGTCTCGAAAATCATGCCCACAATCGATGAGCTCGGCACGATTTTCGTCACCTTTGGCTGGATCCTGCGGTAGGCGGGGCTGGTCACGATTTCCGAGGGGAAGCCGGGGCCGTCCAGCGAATAGATATGCCGAATGCGGTTTTGGACTTTGGCGTCGGCGTTCATCGCCGCATAAATCGCCAGATTGCCGCCTTTGGAGTGGCCTACCAGAACAATCGGACCGTCCCATAGGCGGGCCACCGTATCC
>OBZC01000995.1_pt1 | contig 23450 bp, 16 predicted proteins | sample 1538231 | NCBI WGS metagenome assembly OBZC01 (sample SAMEA2580225, study PRJEB22360) | human gut metagenome | biome: human gut; feature: human-associated habitat; material: faeces | place: Denmark | collected 2008/2010 | reverse complement strand
GACGCCGATGGGCCGGGGCGGCCCGGGGGGCGGCCCCCGCCCGCCGCACCGGCCAGTGCGCAGCGGATGCCCCGCACCCGCACCTCTTCCTCGGCGTGGCGCAGCCCGGGCAGGGCTGCTTCAGCCTCTGCGCGGGCATCCTCTGCCCGCGCCCGGGCCGTCTGACGCCGCCGGGCGACAGTGCGCAGGGCCTCCTGATACAGTTCGTTCTTGGTACGCATAGTGTCTCCTTATGCCGGGTGTCACTCGGGCTTTTTCTTGAGGGAGCGGCGGCGGGCGGCGTTCTTGAGGAAGTCGTTGCCGCTGGGGGTTTCGCGGTCCACCCGGATGTTCCGGCTGGCACCGATGGACGCCACCGGGCTGCGCACATCGTGGATGTTCCGCAGGCCCTTGGCGTTCCATGTCTTGAGGATGCTGTTCCAGTACCACAGGTCCCGCTTCGGCCCGGCCTGCACCGCTGCCTCCTGCACCATGGCGTCATCGTAGCCGTACACCTCATACCACCGGGCGATGGCCTTCCGCCCGCCGAGGGTAAGCTCGCTGTCCGGGATGCCCAGCAGAGAGGCGACGTACTGCTCCCGGGTCTGGCGGAGGGCCAGCAGCTTGAGGTGGGCGTCGGCCTGTTCGCCGGTCTCCACTCCCTCGGCCCGCCAGACCTTCAGCTCGTGGAGGACGGCGGCCATGGTCCGCTTGCCCCGGCTGGCCACATAGGCCACGCAGAGCATGACCGTCTCGGGGGCATAGCCCTCCTGCACATAGAGGTTGACCAGCTTTTCCATTTCGCTGTGGGTCAGCGGGCGGGCAAAGCCCGTCTGGGCGCAGTCGATGAGGCTGGAGATCATGGGGTCGGTGCGGCTTGCGGCGGCGATCTCCGCCCACGTCATGGGGGCGGGGGCCGAAGGCTCTGCGCCCGGGGCGGCGTTCTCGTCGTAGCGCTCCAGCAGCCCCGCGCCGGCCCAGAAGGAGAGGGCGCTCTCGGCAGAGATGCGGCTGCGCAGCTTCAGGTCTGCGCAGAGCTTGTCCGGGTCGGTGATGCCGGTGGCCAGCACATACAGCGCCACCCGGACGTTATACTCCTCGGCGATGCCCAGTTTGGAAAAGATGAGCTGCGGCACCGGGATGGTGTCGCCCTTGAGTTCCTTGATGCGGTAGATCATTTGTCTCCTTCGCTTTCTGCTTTCTCATCCTTCGGCGGCGACCACGGCTCCGAGTCCAGAATGGAGGGCCGCTGCTTCCAGTACGCAGTGTCGGCGCTGTAGGTGGCGGACAGGTACTCCGCCGCCTCCGCCCGGCCCTCCTCCGTCAGGGGAAAGACCTTCTGCCGCCGCAGGGCCGGGTCGGTGCGGTCCAGCGCCCACGGGTCGGGCCAGATGTCCACCGTGAGGACGGCCTCCTCCTTCTGTGCGCCCTCGCCGCCGTCCGGGTCGGGCACGCTGCGCTTGCCGGGCGAGAGCAGGTAGCGCATCCCGTCCTCGTTGCCGCTGTATTGGTTCTTGCACTTGAAATAGTGCAAAAGGGGTACAAAGATCATGGCGTCCCTCTCCGTTTTCTTTCGCCGAAATGATAAGAGCGCCAATTCTTGACGAATCAGCGCTCTTTTTGTGGAGCAGGATACGGGACTCGAACCCGCCGCCTACTGCTTGGGAAGCAGTCGCTCTACCGGATGAGCTAACCCTGCGTTTACCTGTTTATTGTAGCAAAGGGCGGCGGTTTTGTCAACAGCTTTTTGGCTCGAATCCCGCCGGAGCGGTCGATTTTCTGCTTTTCGGACAAAGAAATGGTAAAAAGATGGATTCTCCCTGTAAAATACAGTATAATAAGACCCAAAGAGCGTTTATCGCAATTTTCAAAAATAGTGCCTATCAAAATAGCATATTTGCGATATGCAGTTTGCGGATGTTGCTTATGCATTAAAAACGCAAACTGCTATACTTCGGAAAGGAATCAAAACTATGGGAATCGTAGTCATCGGCGCAGTTTTTGTGGACATCAAGGGCTATCCTCTCTCCACCTACATCCCCGGCGGACGGAACGCCGGGCGGATGGAGCAGGTGCACGGCGGCGTGAGCCGGAACGTGGCGGAGGACATTGCCAACGTGGAGCTGCGCCCCACCTTCGTGAGCCTTGTGGATGACAGCGGCATGGGGCAGGACGTCATCGACAAGCTGGACAACCACAAGGTCAACACCCGATACATCCAGAAAGTCCCCGACGGCATGGGCACATGGCTGGCCATCTTCGACAACGACGGCGACGTCCACGCGGCCATCTCCAAGCGGCCCGACACCACCCCTCTGACCACCCTGCTGGAAGAGAAGGGCGACGAGATCTTCCGGGACTGCGACAGCATCGCCATCGAACTGGACCTCGAGAAAGAGACCGTCAAGCAGGTGCTCCACTACGCCAAGAAGTACAAAAAGAAGGTCTTTGCCGCCGTCTCCAACATGAGCATCGCCATGGAGCGCCGCGACTATCTGCAGCAGATCGACTGCTTCGTCTGCAACCAGCAGGAGGCCGGGCTGCTCTTCTCGGATGACTACGGCCACCTTTCCCCCACCCAGATGGCTCAGGTGCTGGCCCGGAACGTCCACAGCGCCAACATGACCAGCATGGTGGTGACGATGGGCGGTCTGGGGGCCGTCTACGCCCAGCACGACGGGGCCTGCGGCGTCGTGCCCGCCAAGAAGGTGGATGTCATTGACACCACCGGCGCAGGCGATGCCTTCTTTGCAGGGACGGTCATCGGCCTGACCTACGGCAAGAATCTGGCCCAGTCCTGCGAGATCGGCAGCCGCCTCGCCGCCTCGGTCATCTGCATCACCGAAAACGTCTGCCCCCGCTTCCGCCCGCTGGAATTCGGGCTGGATGTACCGGTGGTGGACTGACGCTGCCTCCCTCTGAGCACAGGAGCTTCTGCTTCTGTGCTCATTTTTTTGATACGACCCTTCGATTCCTTCGATGGGTCTTCTGCTTCTTATCAGAAAATCGGTTGAATCCCCTCCCCGGCTGTGATACACTGGGGGTATCGAATTTGTGAAAAGAGGAAAATCCAATGAATCAAAAACAGCACAAGCGGAGCGCCTTTTCGGGCAAGATCGGATTCGTTCTCTCCGCTGCAGGCGCGTCGGTGGGCCTCGGCAACATCTGGCGCTTTCCCTATCTTGCGGCCAAGTACGGCGGCGGCATCTTCCTGCTCATCTACATCATCCTCGCCTTCACCTTCGGCTACACCATGATTGTGGCCGAGACGGCGCTGGGCCGGATGACCAAGAAAAGCCCGGTGGGCGCGTTCGCCTCCTTCGGCAAAACGGGCGGGCTTTCCTTCGGCGGCTGGATCAACGCCATCATCCCCATCCTCATCGTCCCCTACTACTCGGTCATCGGCGGCTGGGTCATCCGGTATCTGGCCGACTACATCGGCGGCCACGGCAGCGAGCTGGCGGCGGACGGCTATTTCTCCGCCTTCATTTCCAGCGGCCCGTCGGCGGAGATCTGCTTCGCCATCTTTACCGTCTTTACCCTCTCCATCATCTTTGCGGGCGTGCGCAACGGCGTGGAGCGGGTGTCCAAGGTGATGATGCCCATCCTCGTGGTGCTCTCCGTCGTCATCGCAGGCTACTCCGTCACCCGCCCGGGCGCGCTGGAGGGTGTGAAATACTTCCTCGTGCCCAACATCGCCAACTTCTCGTGGATGACCGTCGTGACCGCAATGGGGCAGATGTTCTACTCCCTCTCCATCGCTATGGGCATCCTCGTCACCTTCGGCTCCTATATGAAGAAGGACGTCTCCATCGAGGAGTCCACCGAAAACGTGGAGGTCTTTGATACCGCCATCGCCATCATGGCGGGCCTGATGATCATTCCGGCGGTCTTCTCCTTCTCTGGCGGCGACCCGGACACTCTGCAGGCCGGCCCGGCCCTCATGTTCATCACCATCCCCAAGGTGTTCGAGAGCATGGGCCTCGGCACGGTGGTGGGCATCCTCTTCTTTACGCTGGTGCTTTTCGCCGCTGTCACCAGCTCCATCGCCCTGACCGAGAGCGCCGTCTCCACCTTCGAGGACGAGCTGGGCTGGGACCGCAAACAGGCCACCATCCTCATCGGCATCATCATGCTGGTGCTGGGCAGTCTGTCGGCTCTGGGTTATGGCCCGCTGGCCCGGTTCACGGTCTTCGGGATGCAGTTCCTCGACTTCTTCGACTTCCTCACCAACTCCGTCATGATGCCCATTGCGGCCATCACCACCTGCCTGCTGGTGTCTCGGGTCATCGGTGTGGAGAAGATCGAAGAGGAGGTCACGCTGGACGGCAAGTCCTTCCGCCGCAGACGCATCTTCAACTTTATGATAAAGTATCTCTGCCCCATCTTCGCGGCCATCATCCTTGTCAGCTCGGTGGCCAACGCCCTCGGCGTCATCTCCATGTAAACAGCAAAAACAAAGCGCTGGAAGCGGTCTAACGGCTTCCAGCGCTTTTTCTTTATGCTTGCAGGAGACTTTTTATCTCGTCCAAGTTCTTTGCGAAGCAGATGCCCTTCTGCCGCGCGGGGCTGGACAGGCCTGTCTCGACCATATGAGCCAGCAGGGCCTTCAGTCCGGCGTAGTAGTCGTCGAGGTCGTAGAGGATGCAGGGCGCATCGAGATGGCCCAGCGAGACCTTGGACATCACCTCGGCGATCTCTTCCAGCGTGCCGGTGCCGCCCGGAAAGGCGATAAAGGCGTCGCCCAGCTCGATCATCCGGGTCTTCCGCTCGGTCATGTCCTTCGTGACGATGAGCTTTGTTAGGCCGTCGTACTGCACCTCCGAGTCGATGAAGAACTGCGGCTCTACCCCGGTCACTTCGCCGCCCGCCGTCAGGACGCTGTGGGCGAGGCGGCCCATCAGGCCGCTGCGGGAGCCACCATAGACCAGAGCGTTCCCGCTCTCGCCGATCCACCGGCCCAGCTCCTCGACGGCCTGCTTCAGGGCCGGGTCATTGCCCTCGTTCGCCCCCAGATAGACTGTGATATTCATTCCCTTTTCTCCCCTCATCTTGCCCATGTCATTTCCTGATCCGGGCCGCTGTAGTCAAATCTGCCGTCGTTCTTTTCTTCCAGCGCCTTTATCATGTGGTAAGCGAACTCATTGTAGGGCGTCGGGATGCCAAGCTCCCTGCCCATCCGGATGAGTGCGCCCGAGAACATCTCGATCTCGGTGTAGCGTCCGGCGTCCAGATCCTGCAGGGTCGAATAGCGGGCCGATGGCTTGACGGCACAGCCCTTACCGGACACAGCCTCAACCCGCTGCATATCATGAAGCTATTATACCACGCTTTCCCCTTCCGGAAAAGTTCGTTGCGTTTTATTTTTGAACGTCAAAAATCTTTGACTTTTATCGAAAAGTTATAACAAAAGTGTAGAATCTCTCTGGCAAATAGAATCTTTGCCCAAAAAGGGCTTGATTTTTTTCGAAAACGGACTAGAATATCTTTTTGCAGAAGGGCCTTGCCTGTACGGCCCTCCCGCAAAACTATTTTTAAATATGAGGAGATTTTTCATATGAAACTCAAGAATGTTGCTATTACCGTTGCTGCTCTGGTCCTTGCTGTCAGCATGACTGCCTGCGGCAGCTCTTCTTCTACCGCTGCTTCCACCTCTGAGGCTGCTTCTGCTCAGTCCGAGACCTCCGCTTCCTCTGCTGTCGCTGAGGAGAACAGCGCTTCCTCCGAGGCTGCAAGCGAGGCTGCATCTTCTGAGGCCGCATCCGAGGTCTCCAGCGAGGCTGCATCTTCTGAGGCTGCTTCCTCTGAGGTCGCTTCTTCCACTGCCGCCTGATTTTTCGCACAAAAATGGGCCGCAGCCTTTCCCCTCGCGGGGTGGGCTGCGGCCCATTTTATTTCACACGAAGTCTTCCCGCATGGGGGTGAAGATGTCCAGCAGGATACCAGCCTCAGTGCAGACACAGCCGTGCTCCACGCCGTCCTCCTTCAGGATGGTATCCCCGGCCCGCACGGTGTGAGTCACGCCGTCCACCGTGAACTCGAACGCACCCGACACCACATAGGTGATCTGGGTGTGGGGGTGATGGTGGAGTGCGCCCACAGCCCCCTTCTCGAAGGTATTCTCCACGCACATCAGGCCGTCGGTATAGGCCAGCACCCGGCGGGTGACGCCCTCGCCTGCCGCCTGCGGCAGGGCCTCTGCATGGTAGACCCAGCGCTGTTTCTTCTCGGGAAGCTTCATATCCATTCCTCGTTTTCCGCCGCCAGACAGCGGCTTTTTCTTTTATTATAGCGGCCTTGGGGCTGGATTACAAGCTTGATTTGAGCGGGTGGCGCAGGATGGTCTTCCGTTTTTCCGGCAGGGTGCGGTTGGGGTCGGAGAGGTAGATTTCGTGGTGGAAGCGGGTATCCGAAAAGTCCACCGCATACCCCTGCTCTGCTGCGAACGCATCCATCCGGGCCAGCGTCTCCGGCTCATCGTCATAGAGGCCGAGGTGCAGGCACTGAACGCAGAGACCCTCATCATAGGTAAGATATTCCACCTTCGAGAAGTCCTGTTTCTTCTTGGCCGACACCTCCCTGACAGCCCAGTCAAACTCTTTCCGGGTCACGAACTCCGGCAGACGGAGCAGAGACGTCCAGCGGAAGTTTTTCTTTCCGGCACTGGTCTGCTCCCACAGCCCTTCCAGCGGGGGCACCACAAAGTCAAAATAGCCCTCCATCCGATAGCTGCCCTTTTTGCTCATCTTGATGGTGTAGAGGAGACCGTACAACAGCTCAACGGCCGCCTTGTACTCGCCTGCAGGGTCGTTGGGGTCGCCCTGCCCCCGCACTGCGGCAAAGGTCATGGCTGGCACGGTGACAAACTGCGGCTCACGAGGTGGTTGGTAGAGTGCCTTATATTCTTTCTTATAATCAAACGCCATCGTCGCTGACCTCCTCTGCCTGTCCAGCAGCTCCTTCAGCAGGGCAACCGACAGCTCCCTGTCAGTCCTAACCAAGTTCCAGTACTGCTTGTTCTTTCATCCCCAGTATATCACAACAACCAATCTTTGTAAACCATAAAGTTGTGCTATGCGCCGCAAAAAATTCCTCTGCCTTTCCAGACAGAGGATACAAACAAAAAAGTCCTTCCCACTCTCCGGAATGGGAAGGACTTTATAAGTGCTTAGTTCGCCTTAGAACTGACGTTCAAGGACAAAATCACTCAATGATCTTGCCGACGACGCCGGAACCAACGGTACGGCCACCCTCACGGATAGCGAAACGCAGGCCCTCTTCCATAGCGACGGGGGTCAGCAGCTCAACGTGCATCATGACATTATCGCCAGGCATGCACATCTCGGTGCCTTCCGGCAGGGTGATGATGCCGGTCACGTCGGTGGTACGGAAGTAGAACTGAGGACGATAGTTGGAGAAGAACGGGGTGTGACGGCCGCCTTCGTCCTTGGTCAGAACGTAGACCTGAGACTCGAAGACCTTGTGGGGATGCACAGAACCGGGCTTAGCCAGAACCTGACCACGCTCGATCTGGGTACGATCAACACCACGCAGCAGAGCGCCGATGTTATCGCCAGCCTCAGCGAAGTCCAGAGACTTACGGAACATCTCCAGACCGGTGATGGTGGTGCTCAGACGATCGGGCTTGATGCCGACGATCTCCATTGCATCGCCAACCTTGGCCATACCACGCTCAACACGACCGGTAGCAACAGTACCACGGCCAGAGATGGTCATGACATCCTCGATGGGCATCAGGAAGGGCTTGTCCTCCTCACGATCCGGGTTGGGGATGTAGGAGTCAACAGCATCCATCAGCTCCTTGATGCAAGCATACTCGGGAGCATCGGGATCCTTGGAGTCAGACTCCAGAGCCTTCAGAGCGGAACCACGAATGATCGGGGTGTCATCGCCCGGGAAGTCGTACTCGCTCAGCAGCTCACGGATCTCCATCTCGACCAGATCCAGCAGCTCCTCGTCGTCAACCATATCGCACTTGTTCATGAAGACAACGATATAGGGCACGCCGACCTGACGAGCCAGCAGGATGTGCTCACGGGTCTGGGGCATGGGACCGTCGGTAGCAGCAACGACCAGAATAGCGCCGTCCATCTGAGCAGCACCAGTGATCATGTTCTTGACGTAGTCAGCATGGCCCGGGCAGTCAACGTGAGCATAGTGACGAGCGTCGGTCTGATACTCAACGTGAGCGGAGTTGATCGTGATACCACGAGCACGCTCCTCAGGAGCCTTATCGATGTTGGCGTAGTCCATGAAGTCTGCGTCGCCCTTCAGAGCCAGGTACTTGGTGATGGCGGCAGTCAGAGTGGTCTTGCCGTGGTCAACGTGACCGATGGTGCCGATGTTAACATGCGGCTTAGAACGGTCGAACTTTGCCTTTTCAGCCATTGGAATATCCTCCCTTAAATTAGGTTTTGATATTGGTTACAACAGTCCTGCTAATACAGAATTGCATTGCAAAACTATTCTACTAAATTCCACCTGTAAAATCAAGTGTTTTTACAGGAAATTTTGCCGGAGCTATACTACCCCGGCAAAATCTTTATCCGTTTTTCAACGATCAGCCCTTGGTGCGGCCAGCAATGATCTGGTCGGCGATGTTCTTGGGCACCGGCTCATAGTGAGACGGCTCCATGACATACTGGCCACGGCCCTGCGTCTTGGAGCGCAGGTCGGTGGCGTAACCGAACATCTGAGCCAGAGGAACGAAGGCGTTGACACGCTGGGTGCCAGCCATTGCCTCCATGCCCTGGATCTGACCACGGCGAGCATTCAGATCGCCGATGACATCGCCCAGATACTCATCGGGAACGATGACAGCGACCTTCATGATAGGCTCGGTGATGATAGGATCAGCCTTGCGCATAGCATCCTTGAAGGCCATAGAACCTGCGATGGAGAAAGCCATCTCAGAGGAGTCGACCTCATGATAAGAACCATCCCACAGGGTGACCTTGACGTCAACGACAGGATAGCCTGCCAGAACGCCGGACTTCATAGCACCCTGAATACCGTTGTCGATAGCCGGGATGTATTCCTTCGGGATAGCGCCGCCAACGATGGCGTTGACGAACTCATAACCCTTACCGGGCTCGTTCGGCTCGATCTTGATCTTGACGTGACCGTACTGGCCCTTACCACCAGACTGACGAGCGTACTTGGTCTCCTGATTGGCCTCCTTGCGGATGGTCTCACGGTAAGCGACCTGAGGTGCGCCGACGTTAGCCTCGACCTTGAACTCACGGAGCAGACGGTCGACGATGATCTCCAGATGGAGCTCGCCCATGCCGGCGATGATGGTCTGACCAGTCTCTTCGTCGGTGTAGGTCTTGAAGGTAGGATCCTCTTCGGCCAGCTTTGCCAGCGCGATGCCCATCTTCTCGTTGCCGGCCTTGGTCTTAGGCTCAATGGCGACGCGGATAACAGGCTCGGGGAACTTCATGGACTCCAGAATGATGGGATGATTCTCATCACACAGGGTATCACCGGTGGTGGTGTTCTTCAGACCAACGACAGCAGCAATATCGCCTGCGTAGCAGCAGTCGATGTCCTTGCGGTGGTTGGAGTGCATCTGCAGGATGCGGCCCATACGCTCCTTGTTGTCCTTCACGGAGTTGTAGACAGTAGTACCTGCCTCGACCTTACCGGAATAGACGCGGAAGTATGCCAGCTTACCAACGAAGGGGTCGGTAGCGATCTTGAAGGCCAGAGCTGCGAAGGGAGCGTCGTCGGAAGACGGACGGGTCTCCTGCTCTTCGGTCTCAGGATTCACACCCTTGATGTCCTCGACATCGGTAGGTGCGGGCATATAGTCAACGATAGCGTCCAGCAGCTTCTGCACGCCGCGGTTCTTATAGGAAGAGCCGCAGACGACGGGAACCAGCGTATTGGCGATGGTCTCCTTGCGGATGGCAGCCTTCAGTTCCTCACGGGTGATCTCCTCACCCTCGAGGTACTTCTCCATCAGAGCCTCGTCGTTCTCAGCAACAGCCTCAACGAGGATGTTGCGATACTCCTCGGCCTGCTCGCGCATATCCTCAGGGATAGGCTCGGTGCGCATATCGTTGCCCATATCGTCGTAGTAGACCTCAGCGTTCATATCGACCAGGTCAACGATACCACGGAAGGTATCCTCCTGACCGATAGGCAGCTGAATGGCCACGCCGTTGGCGTGCAGACGATCGTGCAGCATCTTGATGCAGCGGAAGAAGTCAGCACCCATGGTATCCATCTTGTTGACGTACACCATGCGGGGGACTTTGTACTCATCAGCCTGACGCCAGACGGTCTCAGACTGAGGCTCGACACCGCCCTTAGCAGCCAGAACGGTCACAGAGCCGTCCAGAACGCGCAGGGAACGCTGAACCTCAACGGTGAAGTCAACGTGGCCCGGGGTGTCGATGATGTTGATGCGGTGACGATTCTTCTTGAATGCAACGGGATCCTTCTGAGTCTCAGAGTGGCTCCAGTAGCAAGTGGTAGCTGCGGAGGTGATGGTGATACCACGCTCCTGCTCCTGAACCATCCAGTCCATGGTAGCGCCGCCGTCGTGAACCTCGCCGATCTTGTGGTTGATGCCGGTGTAGTACAGAATACGCTCGGTAGTGGTCGTCTTACCAGCATCGATGTGGGCCATAATGCCGATATTTCTCGTCATCTGAAGAGAAACTTCTCTGGGAGTAGCCATGAAATTAACCTCCTACAGAACAGATCAATAACGGAAATGAGCGAAAGCCTTGTTGGCCTCGGCCATCTTGTGGGTATCCTCGCGCTTCTTCACGGCGTTGCCGGTGTTGTTGGCAGCATCCATGATCTCAGCAGCCAGACGCTGTGCCATGGTCTTCTCACCACGGCTGCGGCTGTAAGCAGTCAGCCAGCGCAGGCCCAGAGTCTCGCGGCGGGCAGGGCTGACTTCCAGAGGAACCTGGTAGTTAGCACCGCCAACGCGGCGGGTCTTGCACTCGAGGCTGGGCATGATGTTCTCCATCGCCTTCTCGAAAGTCTCGAGAGGATCGTTGCCGGTCTTCTCCTGAATCATGGAGAAAGCCTCGTAAACGATCTTCTGAGCGACGCCCTTCTTGCCGTCCAGCATGACGCTGTTGACCAGACGGGTGACCATCTTGGAATTGTAAATAGGATCAGCTAAGACATCGCGCTTAGCAATGTTACCTCTTCTAGGCATCTTTCTTCCCTCCTTCACAGAATGATATCATCGGTACTCGAAAGTAATAAAACTCCCGTTGTGTCACAAAGAGCTGACCTTACATAAACTGTTGCCCTCCGCACTTTCTGCGGACTTGTTATTTATATAATGGAAAGCCGTTTATGGCGGTTCGTTCCTCAATTACTTCTTTGCAGCACCGGCCTTAGGACGCTTTGCGCCGTACTTGGAGCGGGCCTGATTACGGCCTGCAACACCCTGAGTATCCAGAGTACCACGGATGATGTGGTAACGCACACCGGGCAGGTCCTTAACACGACCGCCACGGATCAGCACGACGGAGTGCTCCTGCAGGTTATGGCCGATACCGGGAATGTAAGAGGTGACCTCGATACCATTCGTGAGGCGGACACGGGCGACCTTACGCAGAGCAGAGTTAGGCTTCTTGGGGGTCATGGTACGGACTGCAGTGCAGACACCGCGCTTCTGGGGGCTGTTCAGATCAGAATACTGTTTCTTCTGAGAATTGTAGCTCTTCAGCAGGGCGGGAGCAGTGCTCTTCGTAGCCAGAACCTGACGGCCTTTGCGTACAAGCTGGTTAAAAGTAGGCATTGGTTTTCTCCTTTCTTAATGATGAACATCGGATATTTTCCGACTTTTTTGCCGCACTATCCCTGTGTGGGACGCGCAACAGTTATATAATACCCGTTTTCATCAGGAATGTCAACAGTTTTTCCAATATTTTTTTGTTTTATTCGCCGAAATAATTCTTGGCTCATTTTTTAGGGCAAAATGCCCGTCCCTTCCAGCCTCTCCCCTTGGGAGAGGTGGCATCGCGTCAGCGATGACGGAGAGGGCAAGCTTGTTTCCAAAGAGCATCCGCACAGCGCTATGCATTGGCTTTTGTCAGAGCGATACTATCGCAGCTCCTGTAATTTTCCGGCAGCGTCCTTGCCCTCTCAGGCGCTTCGCGCCAGCTCCCCCAAAGGGGGAGCCTTTGGCTTACACAAAAAAAGCCGCCCCTGCGGATGCGCTCCGCAAAGACGGCTCTTCGTATTTACTTTACAGAATGCTGTGACGGAACATTACTGCTGCGCAGCAGCTGCCTGCTCAGCGGCGACCTCGGCGTCACGCTCTGCCTCACGGCGGGCCAGATCCTCACGCACCTCCGGGAGACCGGTACCTGCGGGGATGAGCTTACCGATGATGACATTTTCCTTCAGACCGGCCAGCGGATCGACCTTGCCCTTGATGGCGGCCTCGGTCAGCACGCGGGTGGTCTCCTGGAAGGAGGCGGCGGACAGGAAGGACTCGTTGGCCAGAGCAGCCTTGGTGATGCCCAGCAGCACCTGCTGATACTCGACCAGCTTGATGCCCTGCTCGCCTGCGTCGATCCGCTTCTGCAGCTCGGCGTTGATGTTCTCGACTTCCAGACGGTTTGCCAGAGCGCCGCCAATGAGGTCGGAAGAACCGGAGTCGGTCACGCGGACCTTGCGGCACATCTGACGGACGATGACCTCGATATGCTTATCGTTGATCTCAACGCCCTGCAGACGGTAGACCTTCTGGACCTCGCTGATGAGGTAGTTCTGGACGTCGCTCAGACCCTTGATGGCCAGAATGTCCTGCGGATACAGGACGCCCTCGCGGGTGATGATGTCGCCCTTCTCCACGCGGTCGCCCGGCATGACGCGTGCGTGCTGGGTGAAGGGGATGGAGTAGCTCTTAACGACCTCGGCGCCGGTCTCGTCCTTGCCCGTGACCTTGATGACGACGTTCTTCTTGGTATCGTCGTGAGAGACGACACCGGAGATCTCGCTCATGATGGCCATGCTCTTGGGACGGCGGCTCTCGAACAGCTCCTCGACACGGGGAAGACCCTGCGTAATATCCTCAGCCGATGCGATACCGCCGGTATGGAAGGTACGCATGGTCAGCTGAGTGCCCGGCTCGCCGATGGACTCTGCAGCGATGACGCCGATGGACTCGCCCAGCTGGACCGGCTCACCGTTTGCCATATCGCTGCCGTAGCAGTGTGCGCAGACGCCGATCTTGGCGCGGCAGGTCAGCAGGCTGCGGATCTTCAGCTTGGTGATGCCTGCAGCCTCGATGTCGTTGGCATCGTAGAGGTCGATCATCTTGCCCTCGGGAACGATGACCTTGCCGGTGACGGGGTCGATGACATCGCCCACGGCATAACGGCCGATGATGCGCTCCCGGAAGCTCTCGATCTTCTCCTTGCCCTCGTGGATCTCGGAGACCCAGAGGCCGTCGGTGGTGCCGCAGTCGATCTCGCGGACGATGACCTCCTGAGAGACATCGACCATGCGGCGGGTCAGGTAGCCGGAGTCAGCGGTACGCAGAGCGGTATCGGCCAGACCCTTACGAGCACCACGGGCAGAAACGAAATATTCCAGAATATTCAGACCTTCGCGGTAGTTGGCACGAATAGGCATCTCGATGGTCTTACCGGCGGTGTTTGCCAGCAGGCCGCGCATACCGGCCAGCTGCTTGATCTGGTTCATAGAACCACGGGCGCCGGAATCTGCCATCATGAAGATCTCGTTGTCCTCGGGCAGGTTTGCAGCCAGAGCCTTGGAGACCTTGTCGGTGGTGGCCTGCCAGATGTTGATGGTCTGGGCATAGCGCTCGTTCTCGGAGATCAGGCCGCGGTTGAAGAGCTTGCTGACCTGAGAGACCTGCTTGTCGGCGTCGGCGATCAGCTCGTCCTTCTGGGGCGGGATGACTGCGTCGCAGACAGCGACGGAGATGGCAGACAGGGTGGAGTACTTGTAGCCCTGTGCCTTGATAGCGTCCAGCATCTTTGCACACGTGCGGGTGCCGTTGCGGGTCATGCAGCGGGAGATGATGTCGGGCAGGGTCTTCTTGGTCACGCGGAAGCTGACCTCATACTCCAGCCAGTGCTCCGGGTCGGTGCGGTCGATATAGCCCAGATTCTGGGGCACGGGGTTGTTGAAGATGATGCGGCCGGCGGTGGCGTCCACCAGACCGGTGCGCTCCACGCCGTCGATGACCATGGTGCGGCGCACCTTGATGGGTGCGTGCAGGGTGATGACGTGCTCGGCGTAGGCCATCAGAACCTCGTTCTCGTCGCGGAACACCTTGCCTGCGCCCTCCTCGTTCTCACGAACGGTGGTCAGGTAGTAGCTGCCCAGGATCATATCCTGCGTCGGCACGGTGACAGGTGCGCCATCCGAAGGCTTCAGCAGGTTGCCGGAAGCCAGCATCAGCATCTTGGCCTCACGGCAGGCATCCTCGCCCAGAGGCAGATGGACTGCCATCTGGTCACCGTCGAAGTCGGCGTTGAATGCGGTACAGGCCAGCGGGTGCAGCTTGATGGCACGGCCCTCGACCAGCACGGGGTTGAAGGCCTGAATGCCCAGACGGTGCAGGGTAGGTGCACGGTTCAGCAGGACGGGGTGGCCCTTGATGACCGTCTCAAGGCTGTCCCAGACCTCGGGCTTGGTGCGCTCGACCATCTTGCGGGCAGACTTGATGTTGTTGGCCACGCCCTTCTCGACCAGATCCTTCATGACGAAGGGCTTGAACAGCTCCAGCGCCATCTCCTTGGGCAGACCGCACTGGTCCATCTTCAGCTCAGGGCCGACGACGATAACGGAACGGCCGGAGTAGTCAACACGCTTGCCCAGCAGGTTCTGGCGGAAGCGGCCCTGCTTGCCCTTCAGCAGATCGGAAAGGCTCTTCAGTGCGCGGTTGTTGGGGCCGGTGACCGGACGGCCGCGGCGGCCGTTGTCGATCAGGCTGTCAACTGCCTCCTGCAGCATCCGCTTCTCGTTGCGCACGATGATGTCGGGAGCGCCCAGCTCCAGCAGACGGCGCAGACGGTTGTTGCGGTTGATGACGCGGCGGTACAGGTCATTCAGATCGGAGGTGGCGAAGCGGCCGCCGTCCAGCTGGACCATGGGGCGCAGGTCAGGCGGCAGCACAGGCAGCACATCCATGACCATCCACTCGGGGCGGTTGCCAGAAACGCGGAAGGCCTCGACGGCCTCCAGACGCTTCAGGATGCGCACCCGCTTCTGGCCGGAGGACTTCTCCACCTCAGCCGTCAGCTCAGCGCTGAGCTGGTCGAGGTCGATCTCCTTCAGCAGGTCCTGAATGGCCTCAGCACCCATTGCAGCCTCGAACTCGTCACCGTAGCGCTCCCGCATCTCGCGGTACTCTTTCTCAGTCAGCAGCTGCTTCTTTTCCAGCGGGGTCAGGCCGGGGTCGGTGACGATATAGCTTGCGAAGTACAGCACCTTCTCCAGCAGGCGGGGGCTGATGTCCAGCATCAGGCCGATGCGGCTGGGGATGCCCTTGAAATACCAGATATGGCTCACAGGAGCGGCCAGCTCGATGTGGCCCATGCGCTCACGGCGGACCTTGGCCTTGGTGACCTCGACGCCGCAGCGGTCGCAGATCTTGCCCTTGTAGCGGATGCGCTTATACTTGCCGCAGTGGCACTCCCAGTCCTTGGTAGGTCCAAAAATGCGCTCGCAGTACAGACCGTCGCGCTCCGGCTTCAGGGTGCGGTAGTTGATGGTCTCAGGCTTCTTCACCTCGCCGTAGCTCCAGTTGCGGATCTGGTCCGGAGAGGCAAGGCCGATTTTGATCGAATCGAAGACGTTGTTTTCCATGAAACGAACCCTTTCTTAATCTTTATAGTCTCGATGATAACAGTTGACGTTGGAAGACCCGCTGCCCTCCCCTGCCCTGCGGCGGCAGCACGCGCACCGCGCAGGGGGTCGCAGCTTTCTCATAGGGGGGTCTTATTCGTCGATGTTCACTTCGTCAGAAGCGGGCTCTGCAGCGGCAGAGCTGTCATCCTCCAGCACGGAGGGATCATCGAAACCAGCATCGGCGTCCTTGATGGTGTAATCGTTCAGCAGCTCGTTCTCGTTGGCGACGGTCTCGGTGCCGGCAACATCGCGCATATCAAAGCCGGTCTCTTCGTCGTCGAAGTTCTGGCGCATATCGATCTCGTTGCCGTCCTTGTCCTGAACGATGACGTCCAGACCCAGAGCCTGCAGCTCCTTGAGCATGACGCGGAAGGATTCGGGGATGCCCGGCTGCGGGATCGGCTCGCCCTTGACGATGGCCTCGTAGGTCTTGACACGGCCCTCGACGTCATCGGACTTGACGGTCAGGATCTCCTGCAGGGTGTAAGCAGCGCCGTAAGCCTCCAGAGCCCAGACCTCCATCTCGCCGAAGCGCTGGCCGCCGAACTGGGCCTTGCCGCCCAGAGGCTGCTGAGTGACCAGAGAGTAGGGGCCGGTGGAACGGGCGTGGATCTTATCGTCAACAAGGTGATGCAGCTTGAGGTAGTACATATAGCCGACGGTGACGCGGTTGTCGAACTTCTCACCGGTGCGGCCGTCGTAAACGGTGGTCTTGCCGTCGCGGTCCAGCTCGATCTTGGAGAAGTCGATGATGTGGCCCTTCTCGCCCATCAGCTTCGGCAGCTTGGTGGGGTATGCGGGGGCGTTCTCGCCGTGCCACATCTCGCGGGCGGTATCGAAGGTATCGCCGATGTCAGCCTCGCGGGCGGAGTCGAAGACCGGGGTCATGACCTTGATGCCGCAGGCCTTGGCTGCGTAGCCGAGGTTGACTTCCAGCACCTGACCGATGTTCATACGGGAAGGAACGCCCAGCGGGTTCAGCACGATGTCCAGCGGGGTGCCGTCGGGCAGGTAGGGCATATCCTCCTGCGGCAGGATGCGGGAAACGACACCCTTGTTGCCGTGACGGCCTGCCATCTTATCGCCGACGCTGATCTTGCGCTTCTGAGCGATGTAGCAGCGGACGACCTCGCGCACGCCGGGCTGCAGCTCGTCGCTGTTCTCCGGGGTAAAGACCTTGACATCCACGATGATGCCGTACTCGCCGTGGGGCACGCGCAGAGAGGTGTCACGCACCTCGCGGGCCTTCTCGCCGAAGATGGCGCGGAGCAGGCGCTCCTCAGCGGTCAGCTCGGTCTCGCCCTTCGGGGTAACTTTGCCCACCAGAATGTCGCCGCTCTTGACCTCTGCGCCGATGCGGATGATGCCGCGCTCGTCCAGATCCTTCAGGGCATCCTCCGAGACGTTGGGGATGTCGCGGGTGATCTCTTCGGGTCCCAGCTTGGTGTCGCGGGACTCGGTCTCATATTCCTCGATGTGGATGGAGGTGTAAACGTCCTCGCGGACGATCTTCTCGTTCAGCAGGACGGCGTCCTCGTAGTTGTAGCCCTCCCAGGTCATGAAGCCGATCAGAGCGTTCTTGCCCAGAGAGATCTCGCCGTTGCGCATTGCGGGGCCATCGGCCAGCACCTGACCGGCCTTGACGGTCTCGCCCACCTCGACGATGGGGCGCTGGTTGATGCAGGTGCCTGCGTTGGAGCGGGCGAACTTGATCAGAACGTAGTTGTCCACTGCACCCTGTGCGTTGCGCACCTCAATGTGGTCTGCGTCCACCTTCTCGACGATGCCGTCGGCCTTGGCCAGAACAGCGGTGCCGGAGTCGGTCGCAGCCTTGTACTCCATGCCGGTGGCAACGATGGGCTGCTGCGTGACCATCAGAGGCACGGCCTGACGCTGCATGTTGGAGCCCATCAGAGCACGGTTACAGTCATCGTTCTCGAGGAAGGGGATGCAGGCGGTAGCGACAGAGACCATCATTCGGGGCGAGACGTCCATATAATCGACCTTCTCGGCGTCGATCTCGAGGATGTCGTCGCGGCGGCGGGCGGAGACGCGGGCACGCTTGAAGTGCTTGGTCTCGTCCAGCGGCTCGTTGGCCTGTGCCACGACATACTCGTCCTCAACGTCAGCGGTCATATACTCGACCTCGTCGGTGACGACCTGATCGATGAGGTTGCCGTTCTCGTCGTAGGTCTTTTTGACCTTGCGGTAGGGAGCCTCGACGAAGCCGTACTCGTTGATCTTGGCGTAGGATGCCAGATAGGAGATCAGACCGATGTTGGGGCCTTCAGGAGTCTCGATGGGGCACATACGGCCATAGTGGCTGTAGTGGACGTCGCGGACTTCGAAGCCTGCGCGGTCACGGCTCAGACCGCCGGGGCCCAGAGCAGACAGACGGCGCTTGTGGGTCAGCTCAGCCAGAGGGTTGTTCTGGTCCATGAACTGGGACAGCGGAGAGGAGCCGAAGAACTCCTTGATGGCGGCCACCACGGGGCGGATGTTGATGAGGGCCTGCGGGGTGATGACGCTCTGGTCCTGACTCTGGAGGGTCATCCGCTCACGGATGACGCGCTCCATGCGGGAGAAGCCGATGCGGAACTGGTTCTGCAGCAGCTCACCGACGCTGCGGATGCGGCGGTTGCCCAGATGGTCGATGTCATCGGTGGTGCCGATGCCGTGGCCCAGACCGTTCAGGTAGTTGATGGAGGAGAGGATGTCGGTCACGGTGACGGTGCGGCCGATGAGCTGGTCGTGGTTGCGGCGCAGCATCTCCTTCTGCTCCTCCACATCGGAGGTGGTGTCGAGGATCTTCTTGATCTCCTCGAAGGAGCAGCGCTCGTTGATGCCGCATTCCTTGACGTCGAAGGAGAAGAAGCCCTGTGCATCCACACAGCCGTTGGTGATGACCTTGACCTTCTTGCCCTCGACGTTCAGCACGACGATGTTGACGCCGGCTGCATCTGCGGCCTCCGCCATCTGACGGGTGATCTTGGCATCCTTCTCGATGAGCAGCTCGCCGGTCAGAGGAGCGACGACGTTCTCGGCGGCGACGTGGTTCATGATGCGGCGTGCCAGAGACAGCTTCTTGTTCATCTTATAACGACCGAACCGGGACAGATCGTAGCGGCGGGGGTCGAAGAAGAGCATATTGATCTGGCTGGTGGCGGACTCCACCGTGGGAGGCTCACCGGGGCGCAGCTTGCGGTAGACTTCCAGCAGGCCCTCCTCGGTGTTCTTGGTGGTGTCCTTCTCCAGCGTGGCAAGGATGCGCTCATCCTCGCCGAAGTAGTTCAGGATGTCCTCGTTGGAGGACAGGCCCAGTGCACGGCAGAGGACGGTGACGGGCAGCTTGCGGTTCTTGTCGATGCGGACATAGAACACGTTGGAAGCGTCGGTCTCGTACTCCAGCCATGCGCCGCGGTTGGGGTTCATGGTGGCGCTGTACAGGTCGTTGCCCACCTTATCCTTGGCATCACCGTAGAATACGCCGGGAGAACGGACCAGCTGGCTGACGATGGCGCGCTCTGCACCGTTGATGACAAAGGTGCCTGCGTCGGTCATCAGGGGGAAGTCGCCCATGAAGATCTCCTGATCCTTCACCTCGCCGGTCTCCTTGTTCAGCAGACGGGCGGTGACGCGCAGGGGCGCTGCATAGGTCACGTCGCGCTCTTTGCACTCTTTGATGCTGTACTTCGGCTCCTTGTCGAGGCGGAAGTCCACAAAGCTCAGTGCCAGATTGCCGGTATAGTCCTCAATGGTGCCGATGTCGTGGAAGACCTCTTTCAGGCCCTCGTCCAGAAACCACTGGTACGAGTTCTTCTGGACCTCGATGAGGTTCGGCATACTGATGACTTCGTCGATGTGGGAGAAGCTCATGCGCTCGGTCTTGCCGAGCTTGACGGGCTTGACTTTCATCATAAAATCAACCACTCCTTACTTTTATACTCTACGGATGTTGCAAAATGCAGGTCGAATTTGAGCAGACACACATAATTCGGCCTGCACCGCGCGCAGAAGTCCGGCGTTTTGCACAAACTTTTCGGTGAGACCCGTCCGGCTCGCACTGCACAAACTCCCTTTTTGGCGCACTAGGCCATTATGTGATACTAATGCAGTATACACCCTAAAACCCCTGTTGTCAAGCCATTTTTCCGTTTTGAGGCAAAAAAATTCCCGAGCGTCCTCTTTTATGGGACGCCCGGGTGCGTGTACGCTTTGCGCGATTTTGGGGTTGATTTTTTTGTTTTTTACGTTCCAGACAAAAACACCCTTGTGCATTTTGTCACCATTTGCTCTTGCATCCTGCTCTACTCGTCCAGATAATCCCGCAGGCGCTTGGCCCGGCTGGGGTGGCGCAGCTTGCGCAGGGCCTTGGCTTCGATCTGGCGCACCCGCTCGCGGGTGACGTTGAACTCCCGGCCCAGCTCTTCCAGCGTCCGGGCGCGGCCATCCTCAAGGCCGAAGCGAAGAGCGATGACCCGCTCCTCCCGGGGCGTGAGGCTCTTGAGCACCGTCATCAGCTCCCGGCGGAGCAGCTGCCGCCCGGCCTCGTCGGCGGGGATGCCCGCCTCATCGTCCCGGATGAAGTCCTCAAGGTGGGCGTCTTCCTCCTCCCCCACTGGCGTTTCGAGGCTGATGGGGTCCTGCGACAGCTGCAAAAGCTCCCGCACCCGGGCCGCCTCCATGTCCAGCTGGGCGGCGATCTCCTCGACGGTCGGCTCCCGGCCTGTGCGGCGCAGCAGCTCCCCCGCCGTCTTCTTTACCCGGTTGATGCTCTCCACCAGATGCACCGGGATGCGGATGGTGCGGCCCTGATCGGCGATGGCCCGGGTGATGGACTGCCGGATCCACCATGTGGCGTAGGTGGAAAACTTGAAGCCCCGGTCCGGCTCGAACTTCTCCGCTGCCTTCATCAGGCCGAGGTTCCCCTCCTGAATGAGGTCGAGGAAAGGCAGGCCCCGCCCGGCGTACCGCTTTGCCACCGAGACCACGAGGCGGAGGTTCGCTTCGCTGAGACGGCGGCGGGCGTCCTCGTCCCCGGCCTGCGCGGCACGGGCGAGGGCAGCCTCCTCCTCCGCGGCCAGCAGGGGCACCCGGCCGATCTCCTTCAGATAGGTCTTTACCGGGTCGTCCAGCGCCACCCCCTCGGCAGAAAGCTCATCCTCGAGCCTGCCGATCTGCTCTTCGTCCAGAAGCGGCAGCTCCGTCTCCTCCTCAGCCACCTGCACGCCCCGCATCTCCAGTGCGGCATACAGCTCGTCCAGCCCTGCCGGGTCGAAGTCCTGTTCCTCCATCGCACGGCTCACCTGCTCGGGCGTCAGGACATGGCGGCGGGCACGTCCCGCCAGCAGTTTTGCCATTTCTTCCGTCTGTGACATTTTCTGCATCTGCTCTTCTCCTTCCGGCCCCAGCCGGTGGAGAGCTCAGACCGAATCTTCTGCGTCAGCAGTTCCCTGCTTTTGTTCCCGCATCGACTGGAGATACTGTTCAATATCGTTGGTTGACATACTGGCGGCGCGGCTGGCCACGGGGGTGCCCCGGGCGATGCGTTCCAGATAGAGCTGGATGTCCTCCGGCGTACAGTTCACATCGCTGTATTGTGCCGCAAGACGGCTCAATTCATTCAGGGCCTCCTCGCTGACGAAGGCCCGCAGGGTGGCGAGGCTCACGTCCACCCCCTGCTCCCTGCAGCGGAGCATGGCCTCGTACAGCTCCTTCTGCTGGGGCTGCAAAAACTGCTCCGGCCTGAGCCGGGCACTCACCTTGTCGATGTAGCCCGGCTCCCGCAGCATGGCGGCCAGAAGCCGCTGTTCGGCGCTGGCCATCCCCAGTGCGCCCCGGCCTGCGCCGTAGGGCACCTTGATCTGGTCCATCTCGCCCTCCCGCAGACGGGCGCGGCTCCGCTCCCAGCGGCGCTTGCTGCCGGCCCTTTTCACGGCGTCGGCCATCTGGGCCATGATGGCGGTCTTGGAGATGTTGGTCTCCTCGGCCAGACGGCCTGCGTAGACCTCCTGCTCGGTGGGGTTGGAGCGCTGGGCCAGCATCTCCACAGCCTCCTTGACGTACTCGAGGCGCTGGGCGTCCTGCTTGAGGTCGTACTGGTCCCGCAGCCGCTTCATCCGGAAGTCCAGCGCGTTGCCCACGCCGTCCAGCAGGGCCTTGAAGCGGTCGGCACCGTATTTCTTGATGTACTCGTCCGGGTCCTTCGCCCCCGGGATCTGTAAGACGCCCACCCGCACCGGGCTGTTGCGGAACAGCTCCAGCGAGCGGAGGGTGGCCTTCTGGCCCGCCTCATCGGAGTCGTAGCTGAGGATGACCTCCTCGGCGTACTGGCTGATGAGCTTGACCTGATCGGGCGTCAGGGCCGTGCCGCAGGCGCAGACGGCGGTGTCGATGCCCGCCTGATGCATGGAGATGACGTCCATGTAGCCCTCACAGAGGACATACCTGCGGGAGGCGCTCCGCTTGGCGATCTGGAGCGCAAACACCGTATCCGACTTGTGGTAGACCAGCGTTTCGGGGCTGTTGACGTATTTGGGCTTGGAGTCGTCCAGCACCCGTCCGCCAAAGGCGATGATGTTGCCCCGCAGGTCGAAGATGGGGGTCATGACCCGCCGCCAGAACAGGCAGTAGATGCGGCCCGACTGGCTGCGCTTGAACAGGCCGCTGGCGTCCAGCTCCTGCTGGTTGTATCCCTTATCCCGGAGGTACTGGTAGAGCGCCTGCCCGTCGTCGGGGGCATAGCCCAGCCCGAAGCGGTTGATGGTCTTGTCGTCGAGGCCGCGCCGCCGCCAGTAGGCCCGGGCCTGCCGGGCCTCCTCCACCGTGGAGTTGAGGCAGGCGTGGAAGAAGCGGGCCGCGTCCTTGTTCATGGTCAGGATGCGGCTGCGCAGACGGCCCGTTTTGTCGTCCTCGGTGGGTTCGGGCATCCCGGCCCGCTGGGCCAGCAGCTTGACGGCCTCGATGTAGTCGATGCTGTTGATCCTCTTGGTAAAGCTCACCGCGTCGCCGCCCGCGCCGCAGCCAAAGCAGTAGAAGCTCTGGGTGTCCGGGTAGACGTAGAACGAGGGGGTCTTCTCGCTGTGGAAGGGGCACAGCCCGCCGTAGAGCCGGCCCTTCCGTTTGAGCTGGACATAATTGCCCACCAGCTCCACGATGTCGGTGCGGCGGGTCAGCTCTTCAATATATTCGTGTGGGATCATAACGATGTTCGGCGCTCCTTTTTCTCCAAAACGTGCCGCCTGCGGGGCACAAAGACGTCCTCGAAGGTGCGGACGGCAGATCTGCCGCTTCTTTTTCTCTCGTTCCCCCTCCTCTCCGTGCGCGGCCGATCCCAGTGCCGCGTCTGCGGCTATTGTAACCGATTTGCGCTGTCGAAGGGGGAAAATCCATGACTCTTCGTCCAAAAAATGTTTCGATGGGTTTGCTGGGAATTTTTGGTATTTCGGTTTCTTTCGCCGGTTGCTGCTGTTTTTCGTTCTACGGCAACGGGATCAACCTCTCAGTCTCGCATTCGCTCGCCAGTTTCCCCGGCAGCGGCAGGCCCTCTCAGGCGCTTCGCGCCCCCCCCCCCACCGCTTCGCAGC